>ULUW01003064.1_pt1 | contig 24753 bp, 20 predicted proteins | sample 1959041 | NCBI WGS metagenome assembly ULUW01 (sample SAMEA4835775, study PRJEB28245) | human gut metagenome | biome: gut microbiome; material: fecal sample | place: Denmark | collected 2008
GAGATACTAACGACTTTTCTGTCGGCCCCAATAAAGATACTGCCTACTTTTAATTTAATTCATTTCTGTTCGGGTTTGAGGCAAACTCGAACAGTTTTGCGGCAAATGTATCTGTCATCCAGAGGAGTAAAGCGACGAAGGATCTCCTCTCCTATACCCACAAAGAGGAGATTCTTCCTCCCTTTGGTCGTCTGAATGACAGACAGATACGCTTCTGAATGACAGCTACGGTTAATACTTAATATCTTATCGGTTTTTGCTCAAAACTCATATTTATAATGTGTCCGGTTAATCTTTATTTTTAGCGGTAAAGGTTGTCGTTGTCGTAAAAAAAGATTTTCTTTGCATAACCATAATACAAAACGATAATGGCAGATACACAAATCTATTATTTATTCAAACGTGTGGCTCTCCGATTCTCTATTTTTATCGGTCTTCTTCTGTTATTTCTTTTCTCTTGCACTTCTCAAAAAGAAAATAAGCTGCTGTTGCATGCCGACTCTTTAATGGCTGAGTATCCTGATAGTGCACTGATTTTCCTTGAAAGCATTCCGTTTCCACAAAAGTTATCATGTGCTGATAGAGCATTGTATGCTTTGTTACTGACTCAAGCACGATATAAGAATTATATCACATTGGATGATGATTCATTGATAAAAGTTGCGGTGGATTATTATGGTAAAAAGAAAAGTTTGCGAGCTGCACAAGCTCACTATTACTGGGGAGCTGCCTATCGGGATATGGGACGTATCCCTTTTGCTGTAGATAAGTATTTGGATGCTATTCAGTTAATGCCTGGTGAGAATGAGTTTTTGGCAATGATATATGATAATTTGGCAGAATGTTATGAAGATGAAGACCTATATGATGTGGCAATAGAGTCTTATAGAAAGTCTTATCAGATAGTATGTAGAGATAAAAAATCAATATCTTATCCGTTAAGGGGAATTGCCCATGTATTTTTATTGCAGCATCAATTAGATAGTGCATTGTGTTATTTTCAGAAAGCGTATGATTGTGTTCTGGCAATTCAAGACTCAAGTATGCTTCCGTTGTTGTATAATGACTTTTCAACAATATATTTGGAGAAGAAAGAATACGTTCGGGCAGATGAATATGTTTCAAAAGCCATATCTATGATGCCTTCTGATAACTTAAGTGGAGCTTATCATCTGAAAGGGATGATAATGCTTGGTCTGAACCGACTTGATTCTGCCCGGTATTTTTTTAATAAGTATAAAGATGAACAAGATATTTATGGGGAAGCTGTACGTTATAATGGGCTCCGTGAAGTAGAAAAGCGACTGGGTAACTGGGAAGCTGCAATGCAATATGCGGATGCTTATATGGTTGTTTATGATTCTATCCAGAAATTATCCGATAGACAGAAACTTGATGAATTAATGGATAATCATGAATTGGAGGAGCACAAAAGAATGGTGTCTCAGCAAGAACGGGCTGTGATAGGTTATTTGGTAGGTACCGTTTTTTTTCTTGTGTTAGCAGGTATTTTCTTTTTCATGTGGAATGATAGAAGAAGAAAGAAACGTTATATTGCTTTGCAAAGAGAGCTTATGCAGAAGCGTGTGGACACTATGGAGTTAAGGGAAGAAAAAGCTCTTGAATCTGAGGACGAACGCATAAATAAATTGGTAGAGCTTGGGGAGCATCAGCTAAAACTATGTATGTCCATGTTTGAGGAAACTGAGTGCTATAAGAAACTGCAAGAAATGGAGAAAGCGACTCCTAAACAATTGCTGTCAATGAGTAGTGCTTTTAGAATGGAGATAAATGTAGCGATTCGCGAGGCGTTTATTGATGTAATGGCGAATTTGGAGAAGTGTTGCCCGGCTTTGACTAACGATGATTTATTTTATTGTGTACTCTCATTGATGCATTGCTCAAACAGAGTTATTATAGAATTGATGAATGTATCTTCGGATGCTCTTAAGATGCGGAAGAGCCGTATTAAGGGTAAGTTGAGAGAAGATATATTTAAATACATATATTTGGATTGATAATCAGTACGTTATTGATGTTTTGTTACTGCCTGTTACCTCTTGTTGGGAGGGCTGTTACCGTTGTTACCTCATAAAAATGGCTTTTTCCATTATACTTGTGTACTTTTGAAACAAGATTTTTAAAACACAATTATTATGAGAACAAAGCTTCTATTTTTCTTCTTCTTATTAATGTTGCTTCAAGTAAACATGAGTACTTCTGCGATGGTTCTGAAAGACGCACATCGGATAATGCTAAAGGATATCAAGGCGTCAGGATCTCATCGCTCAATGCCTGTCCTCCCTACTGCTTTCATTGACGGATCATTACTATCGGTCGATTTTCTTTCTGCTGTAACTTCTGCGGCAGTTACAGTAAGGAACTCTGCAACAGGTGAAATAGTCTATTCATCTGTAGAAATGAATGTAACTACACTTCGGATTGATCTCACAGGAAAGAGTGCCGGCGAGTATTCTTTAGAGATTGGTATCGGCGATACGATTTTGTCAGGTGATTTTCTTCTTGAATATGAATAAAAAACTTATGGTGGTGGTTAACCGTACAACACGATGAAAAGGAACATTTTTATCGCATTAGCTGCATTCGCAATATGCAGTTCATGTAGCGACAGCTATTATTTACCGGAGACTGAGCAGGATTTGGCTCAATTGAATAGCGAGTATGATGACGTTAAGGCTAAAGAGGCTGATGACGAGGGAGAAAAGATCGAGACTTTGGCTAGTGAAGCTGAGATTCAAGCATCTATGGATGAGTATAAGGCAGAACTGATGAATCGTGAGTCTGTGGCTAAAGAGAGAGTGATGAGAGATGTGTATGCAGCAAAGGGGGGGTGTTGTTGGTGTATTTAAAATCAGTAGCTGTGGTACATACAAAGAACTCAGAATATCTATGGATTGTGAGGATAAGAGAGATAATTCGTATACTACGGGAAATGTAGGTGCTACTTATATTGAAAATGGTAATGTTAATTTTGTTTTCTGCTTAACAAATGCAAGTCGTTATTATCCTGGAGGCGTATTGCTTGTGGATCATATAAATTATAATTTGACGTTGACTCAAGAATATCGTAGGGAAAATCGCCAAATGGATGTTATTGTTTGTCATCACGATACGGAGGATAATAATCCATCTAACTCTTTATTTAGTGATGATAATTATTATAATGATATAAATCATTTTATGGGTTATACGAAAATTGATAACGATGTTACACTAGCTTGGGGATTCCCGTCTAATGGAGCTCCTTTTAGTATTGCCAATTATTTTGGTCCTGCTGGTATACAATATGGTTTATTATCGACTACCAATGCTGCAACAGGAACGATTCATTGTGATGATGAAGATAGCAATAATAAGAATTGGGTGCAAAGATATAATCTTGGATATACTTTAGATAATAGTTTTAATGAGTCTGTAGCATTAAATGATTTTGGGATTACTGAAAATGGAAATACGACCTATTCAATATCTTTAAGTACAGATGCTAAATTTAGTAAAAATAATAGATTTTATCCCTCTCGTTTATATTGATGAAACAATTATTATACATATGTTTGCTTCTGTTGCTATTTTCTTGCTCCCATGCGAATAAGGAGATAGTGGCAGAAGTGAATGACGAAACTATTCTTTTATCAGATCTGTCGGAAGCAAGTAAACAGGAACTTTTTGATTTATTGAATATGGCTTATGAAATAAAATCAAAAGTATTGGACGATCTGATAAAGATGAAACTATTGGAGAAAGAAGCTAAAAAACAAAACATGACTATTGAGCAATATTTGGAAATGTATGTGGATATGAGAACAGGTACTAACTTAGATAGTATCAAGGCGCTTTATGGATTGGCTGATAATCAGGTAAATGTAGTAAGAAGTCAATTGTATGGCTCCTCTCAAAAAACGATGGAGGGGGAACTTGCTCTGAAAAACAAGCTCCGTTCAATATTTGTCCAACAGTTAGTTGATTCATTGTATAGCAAAGCAAGTATCAAGAAGTATATCTTTCCTCCCAAACAACCTAAATGCGTAATAGCCGACTTATGTGTCTATTATAGAGGAAACATGGATGCTTCTGTTAGCTTTATTGTAGCTTCTGATTTTACTTGTGAACGCTGTGTGGCGTTTGAGCGTACATTACAACGCATTTATGATAAATATAAAGATAGAGTAAAGTTTGGTTTTGTCAGTTTTGGTGATTCCCCTACCCTTCCTGCATTAGCTTGTGAGGCAGCTGGTCAGCAAAATAGATTTTGGGATTTTCATGATGCTATTTTTGCATATGAAGGAGTTGCTGATTCCACTTACATATTTAATCTGGCAAGAAGCAATAACTTAGATATGACGCGATTTAAGCGAGATTTACTTTCGTCCGAGAACTACGAGACGCTGGACAAAACTATCAATGATTTGGTGAATCGAGGAATTTTTGCAACTCCTACTATCATCATTAATGATCGTCTTGTATACATGACTAATTCGTATGAAGAACTATCCAGACTTTTAGAATATGAATTGAAGTAGAAACTGAAAAACCTATAACTGACTATGAAGAAATCTATATGTTTTCTTTTTGCTATAAAATTAGGAATTTGTTTCTTTTGTTTTTTCTTCCTTTCCTGCGAAGAAGAATTTAAAGTCGATATGCCTGACAATATAGCCAATGGAATTGTCTTTCGCGGACTTATCTCAAGTGGGCCTCCTCCTTATTTTTTTCAACTGACTAAGCCGGCTGCTATGTCGGCAGAGAAGTATTATTATGAAGGGATTGAAGATGCCGAGATTGTGATAGAAGATGTCACGGCAGGAATTAAAGATACTCTCCAGTTACTAATTCCTCAAGAAGAAGAAGGCTCTTCTTATGTGGAATTGCATTATTACAATTACAGGACTCAGAAAATGGAATATGAGCCATTAGGTAACGGGCGGTATAGGGGACGTGGAGTATATATAACTACAAAAATGTATGGTATAGAAGGGCATACCTATACATTAGATATCTATTATAAGGGAGAACATCATACAGCCACAGAAACAATGATCCCTAAGACTGAAATAACAGATTTGAAAGTGCAGAGTTTTGATTTAGGAGAAGGAAAAACGGCATCTTGGGCTCCTATTATCAGTTTTGTCAATCAACCGGAGATCGACAATTATTATCTATTCCATGTGAAGGAATATTCTTCTTTGACATTCCCGGTTTCATCTATTCATTACTTATTTTGGGCTGATGAAAATTGGAGATATTCCATTCTGAGTGATGAACATTTGGGCGATACAGTAGCGGACCTTCTTGTGAGTGATGGTGAGGGGGTGAGGAATATTGCGCCTGGGTCGCATTATCCAGTCATTGGTGATTCTGTATTTATCACAATGGAGTCAATATCCAAAGCATGCTATGATATTTATGATAAGGCTATTGGGCAACTTCGGACAGATGGAGGTGCATATACCCCTACTCCCACCAGTGTGGAAAGCAATATTAGTGGTAACGTGTGGGGAATCTTTCGGGTGAGTGCTTATTCTGAGAAAGGGATGTTTGTAGATAGAAGACATTAAAATGAAATAGCTAATGAAGAAACCTGTATATATTAACTATATTGCCAGCTGGGGGATTGGCTTCCTTTGTCTTTTTTTCTTATCCTGCGAAGAAGAGTTTAAAGTCAACATGCCTGATAATGTAGCTGATGGCATTGTTTTCCGAGGGCTTATTTCAAACGGTCCTCCTCCTTATTTTTTTCACTTGAATAAGCCTGCTGCTATTTCTGCAGAAAAGTGGCATTATGAGGGTATTGAAGATGCGGAAGTAGTTATAGAGGACGTGACAGCAGGAATTAAAGATACGCTCCGATTGATAGTACCTCGCAAAGGGGATGGCGTTTTCTATTTAAATTACTGGAATTATCGTACTCAGAAAGAGGAAGAGGTTATGATGAGCTCTCAAGAGTGGCTTAGGGGGCATGGAATATATGTGACTACAAAGATCTATGGCATTGAGGGACATACCTATATGCTGGATATTTATTATAAAGGAGAGCATCACACAGCTACAGAGATAATGGTTCCTAAAACTGAAATAACAGATTTGAAAGTACAGAGTTTTGATTTAGGAGAAGGAAAAACGGCATCTTGGGCTCCTATTATTAGTTTTGTCAATCAGCCGGAGATAGATAATTATTATCTGTTTCATGTGGATGGGCATTCTTCTTTGACGTTTCCTATCTCATCTATCTATCGGTTATTTAGAGCTGATGAACATTGGTCTTATTCTATCCTGAGTGATGAACATTTGGGCGATACAGTAGTTGATCTTCTTGTGAGTGACGGAGAAGGCGTGAGGAATATTGCTCCCGGGTCGCATTATCCAACCATTGGTGATTCTGTATTTATCACTATGGAATCTATATCTAAAGCATGCTACGATATTTATGATAAGGCTATTGAGCAACTTCGGACGGATGGAGGTGCATATACCCCTACTCCCACAAATGTAGAAAGTAATATTAGCGGTAACGTGTGGGGTATTTTTCGGGTAAGTGCTTATTCAGAGAAAGGAATATTTATAGATAGAAGACATTAACATATAATATTGTATATGAAGAAACTGGTCGTTTACATATTCCTGTTTGTGCTTTTTTGTTTCGGTCCTTTTTCAGAGCTATTGGCACAGGCATTGGTTGTGAGAGGGCGCGTCGTTGATGGGCAGACCGGAGAGATTTTGTCTGATGCCAATGTTTTTGATTATACATCGGGTGTTGGAGTTTCTACAAATTCGTATGGTATGTATTCGTTAAGTCTTGAAAAGGGGAAACGAATTATTCACTGTTCCGTTTTAGGCTATGTTACGCAGACAGATACTTTGAATATAACCTCAGATAGAGTTTTGAACTTTGCCCTTCAGCCAGGCAATTATCAACTAAAGGATGTGGAAGTAGTGGCAGACCGTAGGCATACCGGGCAGTTTCGGTTAGGGCAGAAGGATATACAGGCTCTGCCGACAGTAGGTGGTGAGCCCGATTTGTTGAAGTCTCTACAATTCCTCCCTGGAGTTGCTAGTGGAAATGAAGGAGCGAATAATATCTCTGTGCGTGGCAGTAACCAATGGGGGAACTTGGTTCTGCTTGATGAAGCTATCGTCTTTAATCCTAATCATGCCCTTTCGTTTTTCTCTGCGTTCAATAATGATGCGGTGCAAAGTGTGAATCTGTATAAATCGTATTTCCCGCTGAACTTTGGTGGACGGGCTTCTTCAGTGATTGATGTACGGATGAAAGAGGGCAACAATAAAGAATGTAAAAGAATGGCTACAGTCGGGTTGGTTGCCTCCAAAGTCATGTTCGAAGGCCCGTTGGAGAAGGATAAAAGTTCCTATCTGGTTGCCGGTAGATTTGCTTATCCCGGGCTAACTTGCAGTTTGTTGGGAAATAAGCTTGCACCAGATCCACAGATGTACTTTTACGATGTAAACGCAAAGATTAATACGATTATTAACGACCGTAATCGGATTTATTTCTCAGTATATGCAGGTGGCGACCATACTGTTTTTGACCGGTTTGTTCGGGGATATGGAATGGATTGGGGAAATGCTACATCTACTTTCCGTTGGAATCATGTACTTAACCATAAGACTTATGCTAACTTGAGTGCTATCTTTAGTAATTACTATTATCGCTATAAGAATTATTCGGATGGGTTGCATTATTTGTGGAAGTCAAATGTGCAATCTTATCAACTGAAGTATGATATGGAGCATACTGCTTCCCGCAATCTGAAAATAAAAGCTGGAGGAGCGCTGCATTTTTTTACTACAAGACCGGGCAGTCTTGATAACTATGGTGGCTTCACTCATGTGGTCCCTTTTCGGATGGACCGGAGGAAAATGCTGGATATAGCGCTTTATGGAGAAATCGAGTATCGGTTTGCTTCCCGTTTTCAATTAAATGGAGGGATTCGGCTATCTGCACTTCGTACCCCTTCAGGTCCCGGTTATGAAGCAAAGACATTTATCGTTCCCGAACCGAGAGCGGAACTTTCTTATGATCTGAATCATAACAACCGTTTGAATATATCTTTCAATCAGGCTTCGCAGAACCTGCACATGCTTTCTAATTCTTCTGTTGGTATCCCATCGGATATGTGGATTCCAGCCAATGGGAATCTGGAACCTGAAGTGATGAGGCAGTTGGCTGCCGGATATGAATGGAACAAGGCAGATCGGCAGTATACGTTTTCCGTGGAAGCCTTCTATCGAAAGTCAGATCATATCATTGATTTTAAAGATAATGTCAACATCTTTATGAATAATTTGATTGAGAAAGAGGTAGAACAAGGAGAAGCTGAAAGTTATGGAGTGGAATTTTATCTCTCCAAGAACAGAGGAAATCTGACGGGTTGGGCAAGCTATACACTTTCTCACGCTCGCAACCGACTGGCTAATATAAAGGACACAGAATATCGTCCGGTGTATGACAGACCTCATAATTTGAAATTGTTTTTGAACTACAATATCAATAAACGATGGTCGTTAGCTTCTACTTTCTCTTATTGTTCGGGGATGAATTTGACTCTTCCGGTTGGTAAATATGAGTTTCAAGGTGCTCTTTTGTATATTTATAGTTCTAGAAATGGTTATCGTGCACCTGCTTACCATCAATTGGATTTATCAGCAGTCTATCGTATGAAAAAAGGAACTCTTACTTGTTCAATTATTAATCTTTATAACAGGAAGAATGTATTTTCTATTTATGCAGGGCGTGGAGATGTACATTATTCTATGGATGCCGCGAAAACATATAAAATCTATCTTTACGGGATAGTCCCATCCATAACCTATAGCTTTGAATTTTAAAAAATCAAACCGAAACATAAATTGCACATTCATTTTGATATGTATATGATTTCTTTGTACTTTTGTACCCATTCATCCAGTAAACTTGCAAAAGACAATGAATCAGATACATTCCGTATGCGTGTACAGCGCATCCAGCACTAAGATAGCCTCCGTATATTTTGAAGCAGCCGAAAAGCTCGGCAGCCTGCTTGCCAAACAGCATATCCGTCTGATAAATGGTGCCGGAAGTATCGGACTGATGCGATCCGTAGCCGATGCAGTGTTGGAGAATGGCGGTGAAGTGACCGGAGTTATCCCCCACTTCATGGTAGAGCAAAACTGGCATCATACAGGTCTGACGGAACTGATCGAAGTCACTTCCATGCACGAACGCAAGCAGAAGATGGCGAATCTGAGCGACGGCATCATTGCGTTGCCGGGTGGATGCGGCACTCTGGAGGAGTTGCTTGAGATTATCACATGGAAGCAGCTTGGACTGTATCTGAACCCGATTATCATTCTGAATGTAAACGGCTTCTTTGATCCGCTGCTCGAAATGCTCGAACGGGCGATAGAAGAAAACTTCATGCGCCGGCAGCACGGTGATATATGGAAAGTAGCACGAACACCGGAAGAAGCGGTGGAGCTGCTTCAGACAACTCCCGTATGGGACGCTTCTATCCGTAAATTTGCAGCGATATGATAGCCGCTATACTAAACTCCGGATTTGAGGGAACCCCCATCTCCTACTCTCCCCGCACGGATGATGTGATTGCGCTGACCTTACTCGCCTGTTTCTTTCTGTCCTCCATCGCTCTGGCACGCGGAAAGAAGTTTCTCACGCAGCAAGTGAAAGACTTTGTGCTGCATCGCGAACGGACAAGCATTTTTGATAGTTCTACGGCAGCCGATGTGCGCTATCTCCTTGTGTTGGTAGTACAGACCTGTGTATTGACGGGTATTGTGTTCTTCAATTATTTTCATGATACTTGCCCGATGCTCATGACCAGGGTCTCCCCTCTCCTGCTATTGGGGATTTATGTCGGCTTCTGTCTGGCCTATTTTTTACTAAAATGGTTACTTTATATGTTCCTTGGGTGGGTGTTTTTTGACAAAAACAAGACAAATATGTGGCTGGAGTCTTACTCTACACTCATATATTACGTCGGATTTGCCCTTTTTCCCTTTGTTCTTTTTCTGGTTTATTTCGATCTGAATCTGACCAATTTAGTGATAATCGGACTAATTATTCTAATTTTCACTAAAATATTGATGTTTTATAAGTGGATAAAGCTTTTTTTTCATCAATTAAGTGCGGTTTTCCTATTAATTTTGTACTTTTGCGCTCTTGAAATCATACCCTGTCTGCTACTCTATCAGGGAATGATTCAGGTAAACAATGTATTGCTAATAAAAATTTAGGACGTTGAAAATTAAAAAAGTACTAGTCTCGCAGCCTAAGCCTGCGTCAGAGAAATCTCCCTATTACGACATAGCAGAGAAATATGGCGTAAAAATAGATTTCCGACCGTTTATAAAGGTCGAGAGTCTTTCGGCGAAAGAATTCCGGCAACAGAAAGTTTCAATTCTTGATCACACTGCCGTTATATTCACCTCCCGTCACGCAATCGATCACTTCTTTAATTTGTGCACGGAACTGCGTGTAGCTATTCCGGAAACAATGAAGTATTTTTGTGTCACGGAAGCGGTTGCATTGTACATTCAGAAATATGTGCAATATCGCAAACGTAAAATCTTCTTCGGTGCTACCGGAAAGATTGAAGATTTGGTGCCATCTATCGTAAAGCATAAAACGGAGAAATATCTCGTCCCTATGTCGGACGTGCACAATGATGATGTGAAAAACCTGCTCGACAAGAATCATATACAGCACACAGAAGCTGTGATGTATCGCACCGTGAGCAACGACTTCACGTCGGATGAGGAATTTGATTATGACATGCTCGTGTTCTTCAGCCCTGCAGGAGTGACTTCTTTGAAGAAAAACTTCCCGGACTTTGATCAGAAAGAGATCAGAATCGGTACCTTCGGATCGACTACCGCGCAAGCTGTACGCGACGCCGGACTCCGTCTGGACCTTGAAGCACCAACAGTGCAAGCTCCCTCAATGACGGCTGCGCTCGACATGTTTATCAAGGAAAACAATAAATAAACAGAGTGAGCGTATATACTTTGCGTAAAGCCGAAAGGCTGAATAGTAAAATATGGATCGGAAAGATGTTCGAAGGCGGCAATTCCAAGTCGTTTTCCATCTTTCCGATACGTGTTGTATATATGCCCATAGAACAGGGGGAAGCACCCGCCACGATACTGATCAGCGTTTCGAAGCGGCGTTTCAAACGGGCTGTAAAGCGCAATCGGGTGAAACGGCAGATACGCGAAGTCTACCGGAAGAACAAACTGCAACTGCTGGACGATCTTCAAAGCAGGGGGCAGCGTCTCGCAATCGCCTTTATCTATCTGTCGGACGAGCTTGTTGCTACTGCCGAACTGGAAGAGAAAATGAAGATAGCGCTTTCGCGCATTTCTGAAAAGTTATCCTCATGAAACCCCATGTTTGCCGGATATCCGCCTGCTGGATGTCCTTGAGAAGCATTGTGAGGAAGGTGTTGTCATTCTTGCTACTGATTCCCATCTATTTTTACCGGGCATGTATTTCGCCCCTTACTCCTCCCTCTTGTCGGTTTACGCCTACCTGCTCGGCTTATGCGGTCGAAGCCATCAAGAAACACGGACCCTTCAAAGGACTTTATCTGACTGTCCGGCGCATTCTCCGGTGTCATCCGTGGGGTGGTTCCGGCTATGATCCGGTACCTTAGAAACGATTTACCCAAAGAATGAGAGAAATGGAGAAAAATGCAAGTCATATTCTGGATATTCATACTCACAAGTCGGAGGAGGCTTCTCACGGCAGGGCGATTATCAACTATCAGTTGCCGGTAGGGGGCGCATTGTGCCTGTCGTCCTTCTATTCAGCTGGCATTCATCCCTGGCAACTGACAGAACGGGATGCGGAAGAACAGCTTGCGTATCTGCAGAAACTGCTTGTGGAAGAGCGGTTGGTGGCGGTAGGAGAGGCGGGGCTTGATAAGCTGACGGCTGCTCCGATGGAGCTTCAGGTCAGGATATTGGGAAAGCAGGTGGAATTGTCGGAAAAGTACCGGTTGCCGTTGATTATTCATTGTGTGAAGGCGATGGAGGAATTATTGGCGGTAAAGAAGGAGTTTCGACCGGTTCAACCCTGGATTTGGCATGGCTTTCGCGGAAAACCACAACAAGCAAGGCAGTTGATGGAAAATGGCATGTATCTTTCTTTCGGCGAGCATTATCCGGAACAGACAGTGAGGACGATGCCTGTCGACCGTATGTTTCTGGAGACGGATGATAGTCCGGTTGACATTGAGGAAGTGCTGCACCGGGTAGCAAGAACACGAGGCACGGATGTGGAAGAGTTGCGGCAGGCGATTCGGGAAAATATCCAAAAAGTCTTTTTTAGGCGTTAAGAGTTGTATCTTCCGAGAAAGAGTCGTACTTTTGTCGCACATGGAATTGAAAGACAATAAAAACTTAATAAAAAGAGTAATACGATGAATTTTGTAGAAGAATTGAGATGGCGTGGCATGCTGCAGGACATCATGCCGGGAACGGAAGAGTTGCTGAACAAAGAGCAGGTGACTGCCTATTTGGGTATCGACCCGACTGCCGATTCACTACACATTGGTCACCTTTGTGGAGTGATGATCCTTCGTCATTTACAACGCTGCGGCCATAAACCGCTGGCACTCATCGGTGGCGCTACAGGTATGATTGGCGACCCTTCCGGAAAATCGGCAGAACGTAACCTGCTGAATGAGGAAACATTGCGTCACAATCAGGCATGTATCAAAGAACAGCTTGCCAAGTTTCTCGACTTCGAGTCGGATGTGCCTAACCGTGCTGAATTAGTGAACAACTATGACTGGATGAAAGAGTTTTCTTTCCTTGACTTTGTTCGCGAAGTGGGCAAGCACATCACTGTAAACTATATGATGGCAAAGGACTCTGTAAAGCGTCGTCTGAACGGAGAAGCACGTGATGGATTGTCATTCACCGAATTTACTTATCAGCTGCTTCAAGGCTACGACTTCCTTCATCTGTATGAAACCAAGGGTTGTAAACTTCAGATGGGAGGCTCCGACCAGTGGGGAAATATCACTACCGGAGCGGAACTGATCCGCCGTACCAATGGGGGAGAGGTGTTCGCGCTGACTTGCCCGTTGATCACGAAAGCTGACGGCGGTAAATTTGGTAAAACCGAATCCGGAAATATCTGGCTGGACCCCCGCTATACGTCTCCATATAAGTTCTATCAGTTCTGGCTCAACGTGAGCGACTCTGATGCTGAACGCTATATCAAGATTTTCACTTCAATCGAGAAGGAAGAAATAGAAGCACTGGTTGCCGAACACCAGCAGGCTCCGCACTTGCGTGCTTTGCAGAAACGTCTGGCGAAGGAAGTGACTGTCATGGTTCATTCCGAAGCAGATTACAATGCAGCAGTAGATGCGTCTAATATACTGTTCGGTAATGCTACTTCCGAATCGCTGCGTAAATTGGACGAAGATACGCTGCTGGCTGTATTCGAAGGGGTGCCTCAGTTCGAAATCTCTCGTGACGCTCTGGCGGAAGGAGTGAAGGCTGTTGACCTGTTTGTTGATAACGCGGCTGTATTTGCCTCGAAAGGTGAAATGCGTAAGCTGGTTCAGGGCGGTGGCGTATCGTTGAATAAAGAGAAACTGGAAGCCTTTGACCAGGTAATTACGACTGCTGACCTGCTTGACGAGAAATACCTGCTTGTTCAGCGTGGTAAAAAGAACTATTATCTGCTGATTGCGAAGTAAAATTTAGCAATTTGCAGGGTGGCAAAGTAAAAAAGTAAACGAAATATTTGGAGGTTTGCTCGCAAACCTCTATCTTTGCACCGCTTTTTAACAGAAAGCACTTATGTTTGTCCTATGGTGTAATGGTAGCACAACAGTTTTTGGTTCTGTTTGTCTAAGTTCGAATCTTGGTAGGACAACAAAAAGAGGCTCCGATAGTCATTGATTATCGGAGCTTTCTTTTTTTGTATCATTTTATATCGTCGAAATGGCTGTCAAACTATGCGTATGCCGGCTTGTTCTTTCAGAGAAAAAAGGTAAGAGTCTATTTCTATTCTGTTAGGTGAAAAACTCCTTCGAAACGTATTATAGTTCGTTAAAAAGATGTACATTGCATCAATTCTGGACATTTTTGGTGGATAATTGGAACAAAATTGCAAGGTTAACCCGTTTTCTTTTACTATTTTTGCATCGTGTACGTAAACGACGTGCATTTGAGAAAGAGAGCTTATTCAATAACTATAAATAAATAAGGTATGAAAACGAACTATGAAATTCGCTATGCTGCGCATCCCGAGGATGCAAAAAGTTATGATACTGCAAGAATCCGTCGCGATTTCTTAATCGAAAAGATATTTGTTCCCAACGAAGTGAATATGGTGTACTCCATGTACGACCGTATGGTTGTAGGCGGCGCGCTTCCGGTAGGAGAGGTGCTGACACTCGAAGCGATTGACCCGCTGAAAGCTCCGTTCTTCCTGACCCGTCGTGAAATGGGTATTTACAATGTAGGCGGACCGGGCGTAGTGAAGGCCGGAGACGCGGTTTTCGAACTTGACTATAAAGAAGCCCTTTACCTTGGTTCGGGCGACCGTGTGGTGACGTTCGAAAGCAAAGACGCTTCCAATCCTGCCAAATTCTATTTCAACTCACTGACCGCACATCGCAACTACCCCGACCGTAAAGTGACGAAAGCGGATGCCGTAGTAGCTGAAATGGGCTCGTTGGAAGGTTCCAACCACCGTAACATTAATAAGATGCTGGTCAATCAGGTATTGCCCACCTGTCAGCTACAGATGGGTATGACGGAACTTGCTCCGGGAAGCGTATGGAACACGATGCCTGCACACGTGCACAGCCGTCGTATGGAGGCTTACTTCTACTTCGAAATCCCCGAAGAGCACGCTATCTGCCACTTTATGGGTGAGGTGGACGAAACTCGTCACGTATGGATGAAGGGCGATCAGGCGGTTCTGTCTCCCGAATGGTCGATCCATTCGGCTGCGGCTACCCACAACTATACCTTTATCTGGGGTATGGGCGGCGAGAATCTCGATTATGGCGATCAGGACTTCTCATTAATTACAGATTTAAAATAAACAACTACAATAGTTTTCATCATTTAATAACAAAAAATTATGAATCAGTATTTGAATTTTTCTTTGAAAGGTAAAGTGGCTCTCGTTACAGGTGCTTCTTACGGTATCGGTTTTGCTATCGCTTCTGCTTATGCAGAACAAGGCGCTACTGTTTGTTTTAACGACATCAACCAGGAGTTGGTGGACAAAGGCATGGCTGCTTATGCTGAAAAGGGAATTAAAGCTCACGGTTATGTATGCGACGTAACAGACGAACCGGCTGTTCAGGCAATGGTTGCTACTATCGAGAAAGAAGTAGGTACGATTGATATCCTTGTTAATAACGCCGGTATTATCCGCCGTGTTCCTATGCACGAAATGGAAGCTGCTGACTTCCGTCGTGTGATTGATATCGACTTGAACGCTCCGTTCATCGTTTCTAAGGCTGTGTTGCCTGCCATGATGAAGAAGCGTGCCGGTAAAATCATCAACATCTGCTCTATGATGTCTGAGCTGGGTCGTGAAACTGTATCGGCTTATGCTGCTGCCAAAGGTGGTCTGAAGATGTTGACTCGCAATATCTGCTCTGAATATGGTGAATACAACATTCAGTGTAACGGTATCGGTCCGGGTTATATCGCTACTCCGCAAACTGCTCCTCTGCGTGAGAAACAAGCAGACGGAAGCCGTCATCCATTCGATTCATTCATCTGCGCCAAGACTCCTGCCGGTCGTTGGTTGGATCCGGAAGAACTGACAGGTCCTGCTGTGTTCCTGGCTTCTGAGGCTTCTAACGCTGTAAACGGTCATATCCTTTACGTAGACGGTGGTATCCTTGCTTATATCGGAAAACAACCGAAATAACGATAACAAGAAATTGCTATAAGGTGATAGGGTGGTGAGGAGATTCCTTACCGCCTGTCACCTTATCGTTTTAATGCCCTTTCATTTTTTTACCTGATTCTATCCTTTTATTTGTTGTATAATTATGAAGAAGATATTTATTCTGGCTGCTGCTGCCTTGATGGGCTTTGTCTCTTGTGCCGACAGTAAGCAGTCGATGACGGTTACGGTAACCAATCCCCTGGCTTTAGAGCGCACGGATGAAATGGTGGAAGTTCCGATGGGTGACGTTGTAGCTAAACTGAAACTGGCTGATACGGCCCAGATTGTAGTACTTGGCGAAGACGGTCAGCAAGTGCCTTATCAAGTGACGTATGACGAGAAGGTTGTTTTCCCGGCTACGGTGAAAGCAAACGGTACGGCTACTTATACGATTCAGTCCGGTACTCCCGATCCTTATAATGTGGTTGCCTGCGGACGTTATTATTCCGAGCGCCTGGACGACGTGGCGTGGGAAAATGACTTGGGCGGATACCGTGCCTATGGCCCCGCTTTGCAGAAGCGGGGAGAACGTGGCTTCGGTTACGACCTCTTTACGAAGTATAACACCACAGAACCGATTCTGGAGAGTCTTTACGCAGAAGAACTGGATAAGGAAAAGCGTGCCAAGATAGCTGAACTGAAGAAAACAGATCCTAAAGCAGCTGCCGAACTGCAAAACGCTATCTCTTACCACATCGACCATGGTTATGGAATGGATTGTTACGCTGTGGGTCCTACGCTCGGCTGCGGTACAGCCGCTCTGATGGCAGGAGATACGATTATCTATCCTTACTGCTATCGCACGCAGGAAATCCTTGATAACGGTCCCTTACGCTTCACTGTGAAGCTGGAATTTAATCCGCTGACTGTCCGTGGAGATTCTAACGTAGTAGAGACGCGTGTGATTACATTGGATGCCGGCTCATACCTCAACAAAGCAGTTATCTCGTACACCAATCTGAAAGAAGCGATGCCTGTGACCACCGGACTTGTTCTTCGTGAGCCGGACGGTAAGGTTGTGGCTGATGCTGCCAATGGCTATATTACTTATGTAGATCCTACGACTGACCGAAGCGGAGGAAACGGAAAGATATTTGTTGGTGCTGCATTTCCTGCACAAGTGAAAGAGGCTAAAGTTGTTCTTTTCGAAGAAAAGGAAAAGAAGGAGCGTGGCGGCGCTGACGGTCATGTGCTGGCAATCAGCGAGTATGAACCGGGTTCGGAATATACTTATTATTGGGGATCTGCCTGGGATAAAGCTGTTATCAAGACGGTTGATGCCTGGAATGCGTATATGGCTGAGTATGCACAGAAGGTGCGCACACCGTTGACGGTGGCTTACTAAGGAATAGAATGTTTGTAATCTATCCTCACAGTTCGCTCGATAAGGAGCGGCTGCGAGGATAGGTTTTTTAGTTACCGCTAATTGACTATGTTTTTTCGTAGTGTAATATTTATAAGGAAAGGTAGCAGTTTTACTATGACATCTATCAATGTTTGAAATAAGATATATTGCATTGGTAGAACATGGGTATATCATAATAAAGAATATTTTGGGATATTTCTATATGAATATTGCAAAAGTATATAAGATAATGTTTAGGCATATCTGTTTATTGCCCTGTATTCTTTTAATAAGTTTGGAACTTTTGATTAAATAATTATTTAAAATGGGGTATACCTCACGGTACGCCCCATTTCAAGACAATTAATGTAAAGCTAAATCTAGAGGTTTGGAAAACTAGAAATTAGCAAAAGAAGAAGCGCACTCGCTTTCTAGTAATATGCAATGCATTTACTGTTCATTTGGCCAACGAACTTCAAATGGAACTAACATAAAGTAATTGCTAGCGAGATCATTGTCCTGTAATTGTATCACAGATGGATTCTTAGGATTATCTGCTGTTAGAGTAAATGTTTTCTTTTCTCCATTCAGTGAGCCAATCATTTTCAGAATATCACTTACACCAGCATTTACATAGGCTATTCCTAGTTGATCTGTTCTTCCTTCTAGTTGTAACCAAATATGATTATCGTCTACTGTACCATATGTATAGGATACAATAGATCTTGCAAATGTTGAAGGAGTGTCAAGTGGTGCAAAACAGAATCCGTATAATCCTGAATATACTCCCATATGAGCCCAGTAAATATCATAATAACCATTGGGATCTGCATATAACTTGTTGATAGCTGACGTCCACAAGCCCTTACCGTAATCACTCATTAGACTCTTTGCAAAATACCATTTACCACTAAAGAAGAGTTCACTCAACGCAGGCCATGTGTCATGCATTGTAGCGCCTGTCGCTTCATCAGTAAAAGTAAGTACCATATTTTCGTCTTCACCTACATATTTCATGCCTGTAATCTCTTTTCCTCCGATTTGTAGAGGTTTATAGAATGCAATGCCGTCTGTTGTCACACGGAAGGAAGCGGTAGCTGCTTCATAACTTTCTTCTCCTGGGTAGGAGAATAGCAGCGTACGATAATTCATGGTAGCTGTTGCTTTTATATCCCCCATTGTAAAATTGAAAGAAGCTCCTGCAGAATTCATTATGTTTGCCATATCAATATACTTCTGCATCAGATCAGTCCAACTTATATCCGTAGCAATCGGGGTCATAATGATGGTATTTCCGGTTTTCTTTCCCTTTAGATATACTTTCTCAGCAGTAGCTTCTACTACCATAAATTCATAATCACCTCCCATACCACTGTCAACAGGACCGATTCCATCTGGATTACTCGGGTCGGAGAAATAGTGGAATAAAGAATTGTGGGTGTTAAAGGTCAATACTGGGCCGCTATCCGGAATCAATTCATACATACTTGTTTCCGTTTGGTCAGCTTTGCCTAATTCGGAGGCAACTGTAACGGAGTTGTTTTCTCCAAATTTTATAAACATTGTATATCCTCCATAAGATTGCTCTTTTTCAGGAAAATATTCCATTATCCAGCCGTTGGTTGCTCCCATCAATACTTGTTGGTCTTGCATTAGCCGTTCTTCCATACGTTGGGAAGCCGGTTTGTCAAAAATATCATCGTCGTCCTTAAAGCATGATTGAAATATTAAGGGCAATGCTAGTAATAAAAGATAGTATATTTTCTTCATAATTTGTTCGGATTAAAGTTCATTTAAGTCGAGTTCTCCTATTCTTTCTTGATGATCAAGCACTGTATCGCGCAATACATCAAGGTCAATGTTCCATGTGTCAAGCATGTAATTATATACAATTTCGAATTTGGAATTAATAATGGGGGCTCCGGTAGTACCTGCCGTTTTCAGGCGTGCTGCCCAAGTGGCCTCTGTGTTTGTTACATAAGTGGCTATCAGTTCCACAAAATCCTCATCTACGGCACTTGAAGCATATGGAGTAATAAAACCTGCTTTCAAGGCTGCAGCATCGGCTGCACTGCCGCTTCCCCATGCAGAACTCCAGCTGTCCTTTACATATTCACTTCCACTGATTTCTTTGAAAGCAGTGGGATATGGACGGGTTTGATGGAGGATATGTGCGAACTCGTGGTGGATTGTTTTAAAATAATAATAGTTTAAATCAGCCACGTTAAGTACATTTATGTTATTTACGTTATAAAGTGTAATTTTCAATCCACCTTCGGCTGTACCTAAAATCATGTCACCATTGTTTTTGTAAGCAGGAGAACCTACCAAATGAATCATTTTGGGGAAATAATCACGGATAAATTCTTTACTTCCTGTTACCTCGTCATAAACATTGAGACAGAGGAACTCAACTAATTTAGCAAGTTGTACAGATTTTGTGTAGTCAGCAGGAATTAAATTATAGTCACGATCGGACTCAATATCTTCCATGCGATATTTAAAGTCTATGTTATAAGGAGTTACATAGTGTTTTACAATCCAACGATCGAAATCGTTTTCAACGCGCTGTGCTTCAGTAATAACGCTCTCACTGTTCAAGTCATCTTCTGAACAGGATACGAAGAGTGCGGCAAACAGCACAACTATAAAAATATAAATTTTATTTTTCTTCATTGTCTTTACTTCTTTTAGATGTAATACATTATTTCAATACTGAATCTTTTATCTTGGGTTTGGGGTAATACCGGCAGAGATAACATCAGTAGGGATTTGTAATGCACAACGGTTATCACGTACTTTCAACATATCTCCAATGGTGACAGGTTTCCCGCTTTGCATTGTACGACGGTAGATTTCGATGCCGTAACGTTTTATGTCAAACCAACGTAGTCCAGTGAATAGTGTTTCGTAACGCCGGGCGTAAAGCAAAAATTGTAAATATGCCTCTTGTTGTCCCTCTTCAATAGTAAATTCTGGATTTAGTTTTTTCTTAGGTGTAGGTGCATTAGGTGTATAATACTCATAGCTAGCTACCCAGTTCTCTATAGCCTCTTTCGTAAGTGTATACGGACCATTGATTGTATTATTTACCCATGTTTGAAGATCTGCCAGTGCTTTATCATATTCCTTGAGCAAGATATATGCTTCGGCGCGTGCCAACAGTGTTTCTTCAGCAGTAAAGGCTGCATAAACAGTTCTCGCATATCCGGTTTGCGCTACAGGGTCAGTATATTCTATCAAATATGGAAAACGAGGTACTAGTGTTTTGTCAAAATTGGTTCCAGTGGATGCCCAAGGATAGAATTTATACACTTTATTTGCAAACGGTCCCCATGGGCCACGGCTCATAAGGGTTTCTGTTTGTGCTAAATATGCTCCGTGTGCATAGCGAGACCCAGTATAATAAGAAGTAAATACTAATCCGAGTTGAGAATATGCAGTTTGCAATAGATAATTAGCTTTCACGTTTGCACTTACATATTGTTCGCATACTTTACTGAATGGATCTTTAGGTAGTGCATCTAGTGCGGCATAGTCACGAAGTTGTCCGGCAGGTGAAGAGCCAAGTGCTTTTGTTGCACAGTCTATTGCGTCTTGCCATCTTTGATAATAAAGATAGAAACGAGTAGCAAAGGCGTAAGCTGCTTTCATATTAAAGTGATATTTAGGTACAGTATAGATTTCATCACTAATTAGTGGCAAGCCTTCTTTTAAGTCTTTTTCTATCTTCTCGTATACTTCAGCTACAGTGTTGCGTTCATATTTCGGGTCAAGTTCTGTTTCAGGTACCTCCATGTAAGTAATTCCCAAATCTGTTGCGGCATTTGCTTTTGTGTAATGCTGAGCAAATGTGTTGACGAGGATGAAGTGAGAATAGGCACGGCATATTAATGCTTCGCCTTTTGCCGCTTTTAAGGCTGACGTTTCTTCCATCTCAGCGATAGACGCCAGTGCTTGATTGGCTACAGCTATAGCATTGTAGCAGCCTTCCCAGATCCGGGAAGGGTCTTCGTTGTCTGCTTCAGTAATCACCTGCCAATTGTAAATCTGTTCCATAAAACGGTCGCCATAGGGATTTGATTCTCCGAAATCATCCACGTTATCTGTTCCTAGTTCCGTACAGAAAATATAGTCAGTTTCCGGATAGGCAGATACTAATAAACTGATGATTTTTGATTCGCTGTCCAGTTCGGCACGGTTATCAGGCATTTCGTCCAAGTAATCTTTGCACGAAGTAGCGGTCAGTATACCTGCCACAGCTAAAAATGTCAGTAATATATTTCTTTTTTTCATAACTTTTTTTGTTTTTTTACAGCAATCTATCTATTAAAATCCAACTCTCAATGTCAGCGTGAATTGTTTAGGTACGGGAGCTGCTACACCACCGGTGTTAAAGAATTCTGGGTCTTGTCCGTTCAGCTTCTTGTCGGCATAAAGCAGGAAGAGGTTGGTAGCCTGTAGTTTTAGTGAAAGGTTGGCTAAGTTCCATTTGCTTATCAAATCTTTAGGAAAGTCGTATGCTAGAGAGATTTCCTTCATACGGATAAAGTCACCTTTTGCTATACGTGCCGTTGAATAGTTATAAGAGTTGTATGCCACAGATAGATTGCGGTCATTCTTCTCTTGACGTACACTGGCAATTACAGGTATATCAGTATATTTCTCATCGCCTGGTACTACCCAGCGGTTACGAAATTCTTTTGGCATGGCGGTAAGGTCAGTATATTTTTTCTTGAATACCGGGTCAAGGCGAATTACGTTTCCAAACGAATATGTAATGAACAGGTTCAGACGGAAGTTTTTGTAGGTAAATGTATTACCTAAACTACCAATATCTGTCGGGTCTGCTGAACCGGAATATTGAAGAAAGTCTGTATGTTCACGATCTTGGAAGTATATATCAGATATACTGATGTTTCCATTCTGATCTTGGAAGGTGGGAAGTCCTTCTTCATTTAGTCCCATAAAAGGAATAGAAAAAATGGAACGTACAGGATAGCCTTCAACAGCAAATCCATTACCGGAAACGAGATCAATAATACGTTTTTTTCCGCCCTGCAATTCGGTGACTTCATTTTTGTTGTGTGAGTAGATGAAATCTGTAGACCAGGTGAAATCTTTGGTCACAATATTTCGGGTAGAAATAGAGAGCTCAAATCCACTGGATTTCATGGAAGCTACGTTTCCATATTTTTCGATTTCTCCACCTAGGCCTTGTGTTGTGATAATACCTATTAAATCATAGTTATTACGTTTATACCAGTCGGCAGTTACATTGATGCGGTTATCAAGGAAACCGAGGTCAGCACCAATATTAAGCTCATGCTTTTTTTCGTAGGTTAATGCACCGTTTTCAAGGTTCTTGATATAGAGAGCTGATTCTGTAACACCGCTTGATGGACGCCATGGGTTTCGGGAACTAATAACTACGCGTGAGTTGGTTACATTGCTTGGTCCACGGTCTGCAGTAAGGCTATATGATGCCTTTAGTGTGAGGTGGGACATGGCTGGTTGTAGTGCTTTAAAGAACTCTTCTTCATGTGCATTCCATGCGCCAGACACATTCCATGTAGGTAACCAGCGGGAAGAAGTGCTTCGCCCTAGTTTATTGGAACCTTCGTATCGAATTGTTCCATTAAGTGTATAACGTCCTTTATAAGAATAGGTACCGTTAGCGAAAAATGCGACATCGCGTGCATGGGTGTTATCCATCGTGAAATAATCTGAGTTTTCTTCTTTACTCTTTTTGAATACTTCATATGCGTAAAAAGGTATTTCCCCCATTGTATATTGCATACCCCAGCCACGGTTCCATGTTTTACGGCGGTCAATAGAATTGACTTCCATACCACCATAGAGGTTCATGATATGAATTTCATTAAATACTGTGTTATAAGCAGCTGATGCACGGAAGTCATAAGCCAACATTCGGTAGTCGGTACGCTCGTAGATACCCCCTTGTGGCAATACTGTAATGGGGACTGCATACGGATTGTCCGGATCTGTATAAAGGAAAGGGTTATTATCACGTATATGTGTAGTGGGCATTGCACGATAAGCCAGCGCTTGATTGGAATAATCAGTGATGGTGTGCTCCTGTGAGGTGGCCTGATATTTCACTGCTCCCAAAGCTGCCAGTTCCAGTCCTTTGACGGGTTTCCATTTCATTTCTCCTTGAAATTTCAAGTCAACTACATTGATGTCCAGGTAATTGTTTTCCAATTCATTGAAAATATTGAAATCAGCATAATTACGTGTGTAGATTTCTGTCGGATCAAGTGCGCGTGAAGTGTTTAGTGCATAAGAATATGGGTTGATGTCAAAGTCACGTTTTACTTCTCCGTTCACGGCATCGATTTCTGATGAGAGTGTTCCCGGTGCCCGCTGTTTGCGATAAGAAGCACTGGAAATTAAGTTCATCGATAGGTTTTTTAGGACATTGTAAGTAGCATTCAGGTTGGCTGTGTAACGATTTACTTCACTTTGACGTGACCATCCCGGATCGACCAATGCACTAAGAGAAGCATAGTAATTTGCTTTCTCATTACCAGAAGTAATGCTGACTGAGTGTGTTTGCATTACGTTGCTTTGGAAGAGCTCGTCAAACCAGTTTGTATTACGATATTCTGCATCACGGAGATAAGCGTTACGACTAGCTTCTGTATTCAGCAATGTACTATTAGATATTTTCTGATACATTTTCCCGTATACACCGCTTTCACTGGCATTAGCCAGATCGGCGTAAGTAAGCCATCCTTTCTGTTGCATTTCTTGATAAACAGCCATCTGGTCTTGCGAATTCATAATGTTGAATTCTGAATAATGGGGTTTCATGCGGTAGGTGAATTCTCCAGTGTAGCTGATGCGATTCATTCCTGCCTTCCCTTTTTTAGTGGTGACTACGATCACACCTGCCATAGCGCGTGCGCCATAGATTGAGGTGGCTGAACCGTCTTTTAATATCTGAAAGCTTTCAATATCGTCCGAGTTTAGTCCTGCAATGGCAGAACTGATTAGTGTAGTGGCATCTCCTGACGAAAGTTGATCGGCACTAACGTCTACAACATCTTCCATGATTACGCCATCTACTACCCATAGGGGTTTGGAGCTACCGTAGATGGAGGTAGCACCACGGACACGAATTTTGGGAGCGGTACCAAATGTACCGGAAACATTCTGTACAGATACTCCGGCTGCACGGCCTTCAAGTCCACGGCTGATTTCGGGAAGTCCGTCTAACTTTACATTATCTGCGGTTAAGTTGGCAGCTGCACCCGTGAAGAGACGTTTATCTACTTTTGTCATACCGGTAACAACAACTTCCTCAAGCACTTCCGAATCTGCTTTCATAACAATTTTCATCAGATCAGGTTTGATAGCGACCTCTTGGGTTTGCATACCAATAAATGATATTTTCAAAGTTCTAGAAGAACTT
>ULUW01037924.1_pt1 | contig 24422 bp, 34 predicted proteins | sample 1959041 | NCBI WGS metagenome assembly ULUW01 (sample SAMEA4835775, study PRJEB28245) | human gut metagenome | biome: gut microbiome; material: fecal sample | place: Denmark | collected 2008
CATCCTCAGTTACTTCTGCCATCATACTTGCAATCATATTGTAAGCAGAGCCAAAAGTATTGATAAGGTCTCCTCTCTTCTCAGTACCATCCTCTCTTGTCTCAGACTTGATTTCTCCTTTCTTAATACCACTAAATATAATATTTAATTGTGGTAAAAGAAGCATAATTGGGTCAGTAAATGTGATACCTGGAGTTGTCTTTATATCAGTTAATGCAGTTCTCAATACAGAAGGATTAGCATCAATACCTAACATATGAAGTAACTTCATTATGGTATTCCATACATCTTCTCTCTCCAAGAGTTGAAGTCTGGATTCTGTATCAAGGTTCTGGAACATATTGTTCAATGTCACAGTCCATTGTAAACCTTTAGCTGCATTATCCTTATTTATTTCTCCATTCTTCTCATATACACTATCATCATCAAGCTGTACTCCATTCTCATAGTTGTCTCTCCAAGCATCAAGGAGATAATATACACCTTCAGGCTTATTAACAGCAATAGTTTCCATCTTGAAAGTACCATCAGGTAGCATCTTCTTCTTTTGAATCCAGTAAGGCATAAAGTCCTTTCTGAAGTCTTGGTAGAATTGAGAGAACAAAGTCTCATCACCTTGAAGTAATTCTATTACTTGATTAACCCAAGGTTTAATCTTAGCCATATTTTCTAATAAAGGGATCATGTCATCAGAGTTAATCATGTTCCTTAACTTGTCTATAAGAGTAGCATGAACATAGTCAGCATCAAGGTATCTTGTAAAACCTAAATCATCCTCTTCATACATTCCTTCATAATCAAGTTTAGGTACTTGTCTGATTACTTTTCTTACAGCTTGTGATAAAGACTCCTGTGAACTTACTTGTCTGAAATTAGTCATCCACCCATCCTTATAAGCCTCTTCTTGTCTCCAATCCTCTGCTTCATCATCTACCTCACTGTTACCCTCAGGGTCATCATCATTGAGGTTTGCATCAGCAGGCGCAATGTAGTTAGGGTCCATTCTAATACCCTCAGTCATTACAAGCAAAGTACTTGCTTTCTCAGCAAGAGCTTTATAAACACTGGGGTCATCAACTATCTTCTTATACTCCTGATTCTTATAAGCAGCTTTCTTCTTGGCAGCTTCCAGTTTTTCTTCATCAGAAAATCTTTCAGATTCATCTATTTCTCCAGCTTCAATAAGAGCATTTTCCTCAGCATTAATCTTATTAAGTTCTTGCTGTATTCTACCTTCCTCTGTATCCTGTACATAAGAATTAAAGATGTTAGCCACTCTCTTGAATATACCAGCAGGAGTGCACTTCTTTATAGCAGAGAATCTATCCAAGCTATTAAGTTCAGCCTGTAATTCTTCTCTTTCTACACCACTGGCATCATCAATTCTTCTCTTCAAAGAATCAGCAATTTCCTGCAAGGCATCATCAACTTCATTGCTGAAGAGTCTTGCAATAAGTGTCACTCTATCTTTTCTTGTTTTTGGATCAAAGAGTAGGTCCACCTTTTGCTGCTCCTCAACAGAAGTAACTCTTGGAGTATCAAAAGAACTACTGAGTGCATCTGTAGTTTTCTCTTCTGGTCTTGAAAGAAGGCTAATAGCTTTTTTTATCTGTATAGTATTATACTCCGTACTTCTTCCCCATTTTAGAACATTATATTCTTTCTCAAAATAATCTTCTAAGGCAGTTCTTTTAACCATTAAGGTTTCAGGGTCAGTTTCAACGGCAGTACTATCCATCTCACTATATTTACCAGATTCTACTAAATCTCTAATAGATTCAGGAACAATCTTATTTATATTATTCCAATACCTATCATCATTAACATTAGTAGCATTACTTCCACTACTATTGAATAAATCCCAAATCTTTCTTGTAGGACTACCATAATAAATGGCAAAAGCACTATTACCTGTAGTAGGGCTGGTAAAATCAATTCTGATTTCTGTCCCACTAGATCCAGGATACATACTTACTTTAGTAGTTCCTTCATTAAATTTTTCTTTATCAAAGGAAGTACTAAGTAATTCTTTCCCTTTCTTTGTAAGAAAGCCCTTATTCTTACCCTCAGTATTCACATATTTACTAATAGGCAGAGCAGTAGTTGGGCTTTCCTTTCTAATCTCCTTAATAAAAGCATTGAGTTCACTACCTAATGGAATATCCTCACTAGACTTATTATTTTTAGCTTGCCATAATGATACAAGATTCTTTACAGATTCTACTGTTTCATTTGGAAATTTTGCTGCTAACTCTCTTATTTTAGGAGTTACTACTAAACAAGTTGGATTTGTACTCATATATTAAAAGTATTATTTGTGCAAAAGTAAGGAATTTAATTGTGATACACAAGCTTTTATTCAAAAAGCTAAAGGGAGAATAAGTGTTTAACTTACCCTCCATTATAGGAATTAGTTGTTCAGGTATTTCCAAACAAAGCCAAAAGCTGTTCTTCTTTTACCTGTACAACAACTGGATATGTGAGAAGGATTCTTACCAAGATATTCTCCAGCTTCATTAATACTATTAAAAGTATTAATAATAGTACCTTCTTTGGATAGCTGCATAACTGGGGTAAGCTTATTCATTGAAGAAGCCATGCCAATCTTATTGTTTCTACTACCATGATTGCAATTATAGACTCTGCTACACCATTCTAAGTTAGAGTGGTGATTATTTCTCTTATTTTCATCTATATGGTTAATTTCTATATAACCATTAGGATTTGCTACAAAAGATTGAGCCACTAATCTATGCACATACAAGCTGGAAGATTTGTTATTCTTAGCTTTAACTGATTTATTTGCTCAATCATATCAAATTAGTTATTATTTATCAAATATCCACTTTCACCATAATTAGTGCTTCTATATCTCTTCAAGTCCTGCTGATACTTCTCTGTATTTGCATATCCACAGGAATTCATAAATTCAGGACAGAATCCTCTATAGATACACTCTGGAACCATCTTATCTGCCATTACTGGGTCTACTTCCCTAATAGCATCTTGTACCTGTTTCCAAGCCTCTCTTGTTTCCTTAGATGCACAATTACACAGTCTCTTTCTTGATATACTTATCAAAGCCTGAGCATTAGCTGTCATATCCATATCATTTGTAGCACCTTGTGGTAGTTCATTCCTTGAAGATACATTATACTCATCTAAGATAGCTCTTCTATCTCCTCTTTGAGAATGAACAAACTTCTCACAGCCTTCATGGTGTCTAACTAGATGCGTAGTAACCCATTGCATAATGTCAGACCAAGTCCATTCATATTCAATTAGTCTTATAGGACTATGTTCAGCTAAAAGCATTTTAGCTTTCCAACTATTAGAGGGTTCTTTATCTAAAGGATTTTTACCTATAGTTCTTCTTGCAGCATTTAAGGCTCTCTTCCAAAGAGTAGCCTTTTCCATTCTAATAACTTTACTCATATAATTATATTTCTACAGTAATTGTTTTAATTAAAGGTTTAAGAACAGAAGTACCTTTAGAAATACTAATCATCCTTAATTTATTATTATTATTACTATTATACTCATTAAATATATTTAATGCCTCTTCGAAGCTATCAGCTTCTACTAAAGTAACCTCCTTTAAACCATAATCTATATATTCTATTTTATAAGTATTTTGTTGAACTATTTTCATTTTAATTATATTTAGTTATATTTAATTATATTTCTTCTTCAAAAATATCTATTGCAATCAGACCTAATAAACAGACAATAAATAAAGCTAATAGTGTAGGTAAATAATGAAATAAACCATACACTATTATTAAAACAATAATAAGAGCAAGTATTACTCTTATTATTGTTATATAATCTATTTTATTTTTCATTCTTGAATTACTTTAAAATCGTCTATATTCCATCCTCTTACATCTTTAATTATTAAAGAATAATTAGGGTTAGTAATATCTTTACTTATAAAACTATCATTAAGTATATCACCTACTTCATGAGGTAAATATATTTGTTTTTCTACTGCTTCTTCTAAATTACAATAAGTATAATCATTAAAGGTAGTACCATCATCATCCTCTATTACCTTATAATCATCTACTGTAATTTTAAAAGTTTTAGAGATAGATAAACATACTGTAACTTCTATTTCTACAGGTTTATTTTCTTTCTTATTCCATGGAGAACTAGCTTCTTCACTTGTAGTTAACTTAGGATAGTTATCCATAATTATAGTTGTTTAAATTCAATATTTAGATTATCAGACCACATATAAGATACTTCATCAATATTATGATTTAATTCTTTTAATAAAGAATCAATATCTTCTGTATAGGTAACATTATTATAAATATGTACACTACTAGTATTAAAATCTAACACTATTAAATTAGTCTTTTCCATATTAGTTTTCTTGAATACTATTAAACATACTATCTTCTATTATATCTTTATATTTTTCGTAAGTTTCTCTTATTACCTTCTCTCCTATAGGATGTTCCCTTTTAGAGTCTCTGTCTATACAAACTTGTAGAGGGGTAGAGAAGTCTTGGTAGATTATACCATAATCAGAAATACTCCTCATCTGCTGATATTTTCTAACAATATTCCAGATTTTATCTACAGTAGACTTATTAAGATTAGATACATCATCTACTACAACATCCATCTCCTCATATAGAGCATTGTCTATAGTTCTCAATTCTGTATCTATTACTATTTGTTCCAATTCCTTAGACCATTTTTTGCTAAACATCTGCCTAATATCATCCCTATTTACCCTAATAGTATTGGGATGCTCCTTACAATATTGTTTAGCCCAAGTAGTCTTACCACTACCTTGAATACCTCTACAAAGAATTATTTTAGCCATATTATAAAACTCCTTTTGACTATTATCTATAACTATCTAATTGTTCATTTAATGCGTCCATTAGAGCTTGAAAACACTTGCTTACTTTAGGATTTACTACTCCAGCTTCTACAGTCAATGCACTATTATTATAAGTCATTTTCATAGCAGCAATGGGTTTTGCAAAGTACTTATAGATAATATTAAATTTCTCTTTATTCATATTCTTATTCCTTACTCAGACTGTAATATTGCAACAAAAGTAAATATAAATGCAACTAATGTTAAGATACCATATATAAAAATAACATCTGCTTGAGTTATATAGTATGCTAATATTTCCATAGCAAATATTATAATATATACTACAGCTACTAAAATTGCTTTTTTCATATTAGTACTCTTCTATATAATCAGCATCAGGAAAGGTCATTCTTACATCATCCCATGCAGCATCCCTTTCATGCTCTACATCCTCATCATACCTATTACTATAGGTTTCCCTATGTCCATCTTTGAAATGAATTATAAATGTCATACTTCACCACCTAATTGTTTTATCCTGTCATTAATATACCATATAGCCTTCTTCAAATCCTCAATTTCCTTCTGATTATCTGTAAGACTTGCATCCTGTTTACGGCCTGCTCTTAGAATATATTTTATTGAATTTCCTAAACAAAAATCCATATGTCTTGTTATATCAATTACCTCAATTCCACACTTATCTTTAAGCCATGTGTAGTGAGAAGGATGATTAACATTATCTTCCATTTTAAATCTTATTCTGAATATATCTTCTTTAAAGTTTACATTATCAAGATGATATAATTCCTTATTGCATCCTTCTAGAACCCCATCTTCTTTACAAAGATACAAATGTTTTCTTTTAAATGCTAATTGTTTATTAATAATATAATCTTTAGTACAAAGATAATAGTTTCCTGCTTTAAATTCTATTTTCATAACAATTTAATACTAAAATATGATTCTATTTTACTAGTATTTATGTCTATACTATTTCTAGTAAGACATCTTATGTAAGAAGGTAAACCTCTTTTTAATAAATTTAAATGTCTACTAGTAGTATTTGAATAATAAGTTTCATTTATTAAAATGATACTTGAAGTATACCATTCTGCAATACAAGTATTGTAAGAAATTAATCTGTTTCCAGTACTAATTAAATTAGCAGAGTTAGCTATATTTCTAGAAATAAAACTTTCTACTACTTCCTTATTTTTCATATACTTTAGGTTTAATGAATCCAACAATCCCCCACTTCTGCAACAGCAGGAATGGGAACTGATTTACAATATTTACTAGCAGAACTTTCCATACAATCTTCTATTATTTTAGGAAATTTATCTAAATCTTCTGGAAATTCCCAATTACATTCATCATGGGTTAAATTAACAAGTCTACACTTACCAAAATACCCATTGTTAACTACCCAATGAAATAATTGTATTTGTGAATCCTTTAATATTATAGCTCCAGTTCCCTGTGTAACAGAATTAAGAGCCTTTCTATCCCATTTAGAGACTTCTTTAAAATGATTTCTTACTTCTTGATATACACTATCTTCATTTGGTTTATGTATTCTTCTATACTCATCCCAAAATTCAGGGGTAAATTGTCTATGTTTATCTTTCCACTTATTAAAAGTTGCCCAATAAGTTTTATGCCCTGTTATAGGATTTAATAATATATATCCTTTATTTCTAACTTCTTTAGACCCCTTTTCTTTAAACTTTGCAATGTCAGGAAAACCTTTAGCATAAGCTTCAGCAAATTCTTCTGCTTTTTCTAAAGTACAACCCATAGCATTTTGTATAGCAAAAGCTGAACCACCAAATTGTTGAGAAAATTCAACAGATTTAACTTCTTTTCTTAAATGTGGATATAATTTTTTAATGTTTTTAATAGGAGTATCCCTAGGAATTTCTTTTGTATATACCATGTAAGCACATAGTGAGTGCATATCTCCACTACCATAAAGGAATTCATCTATCATAGATTTTTCTTGATATATATCAGCTCCTAATCTACTTTCTATAGCACTATAATCACAACTGCACCATTTGTATCCTTTAGGAGCTGTAAAACAACTTCTAGTAATACCATCAGCAGGTAGTTGTTGCATATTAGGATAAGGACAAGCTTTACCTTCTTTCTTTTGTTTGTTTGAGGGATTAATTGGTAAATGCTTTAACTTAGCTAAATCATTATTATTATCCTTTGTACCAGAGGACATTCTTCCTGTATCACATCCTAATTGTCTATAAACAGTATGTATTCTTTGAGTATTAGGATTGATAGCATTAAGATGATTTTGACCAAAAGAAGTTACTACTTTAGCAGAACCATTATATCCAGCATAATAATCTTCATCCTCTGGGTCTCCTTTACCTAAATATAACTTGAGAAACTCATCATTGATTCCCTTCTGTTTTTTAAGTACTTTTTCCATAGCACTCTCTTTATCTTCTCCAGTATTTTTATCTTGAACTTTAGTATCAAATCCTAGTTTTTTTAGTAAAGGTATTACTTGAGTAGAAGATGCCCAATTTATAGTGCATTTTGGAGTTAAATCAAACCCAGTAAATAAATCCATTTGATAATCAATGTATGTAAACTCTTTTAATTTAGGATTATTACATACATAATCATTTAAATCTTTTAAAGATTGTTCTAGATTTAATTTATCTATTTCCATTTTATGTTTCCAAGCATCTACATCTAAATGAATACCACACCATTCAAGATAAGCTATTACAGGAACAAAATCACACTCTAATTTAGCTCCAATTATACAACTTTGTCTTTTACAATCTGATAGCTGAGAATACATTATATCTGCAAGATATATAACATCTGTAGCAGCATAATTTATTACAGAATCATCAATGCCTCTCCATTGTATTTCCCCTCTTACAGTTTTATCTATATAAACATTTAACCTTCTTTTAGCAATAGAATTTAAACTATAAGATATACCATTTACAGGGTCCTTATACTCTGGAGAATAGCCCAAATAAAGAAGCTGTTCCACAATCATAGTATCATAAATTTTCAAAGGTATAATACTATAATTATATAACCACTGTAAATCAAATTTTAAATTCTGACCTATTAAATACTTAGTTTCTAGTATGTCCTTATATAATAAAATATTTATAGTGGTACAATCAATTACTATTTGTATTTTTTTATCTATACTACCAAACTGAACTAAAAGTAAAGACCCTACATGAGGGTCTTTACCTAAAGTTTCAGTATCAAATTGTATCATTTTCCATTCATTTAGAATAGATAATGACTCCTTAACTCCTATGGTTTTATAGATTTTATTTTCAAATAAACTTTTTTGTCCTGTAACAAGATATATCATTTTCTAATATATGCAATTAAATCTTTGAAATCAAGAACATACTTATATTTTACAAAGAATTTACTTCCTAAGATACCATGAATTTGTACTCCTGTTTCAGCCTTTATAGCTCCAAAGGCTTCATCAAGGTCACTAATATAAAATCTATCAATAAACTTTTGACTCTTATAGGTAACTATCATATTACAGCACCCAAGACTTTGTGAGTTACCCCCTACACTTATAATATTCCTACTTTCATTTATTTCTATATACTCTAAGGAAGGCAGGATAGATTTATTGATATAGGAGAGGTCACTGCCAGTATCCAAGAGAAAATTCAACTTTGTGTCCTTATTATAGAAAGTTATAATGGGTAATTCTACCAAGTCCATTGCCTCTCTAAAGGATATATTTTCTCTCTTCTTTTGCTTACAATAACTCTCTGCACCATTGATGATGACAGCTAAAAGGATAACTACAAGTAAGATTACAACTATTTTCAATACCATATTTAATGCTTTTTTTGTTATTACTTTGTTCCAGTGCTTCCAAATCCTCCACGACTATTTTCTTGTAGATTATTAACTTTTACTAATTCTACTCCAGAACTAAATAACCATTTAATCTTTTGCCATAGAGTAGCTTTTTGACTTAATTGAATTTTAAATTGACAAATTCTGCACCCTTTTTCAATAAAAGTAGGCCTAATAGCAATTACTGGAAATTTCCATTCATCATTATTTCCACAATAGCAATTATCAATTACACCAAATGAGTTAGCACACATAATTCCAAATTTATTAGGAGTACTACTTCTAGGAGCTACTATAGCTTCAAATCCCTTAGGTAATTGCATAGCTACTCCTAGAGGAATATATTTAAGATCAGCAGTAATATCCCTACTATCATCATTAAAATGAATTTCTTTTAAAGTATATGCTTGTGGTACATTTATTTTCATATCTTCAGCACAAATAAGGTCAATCCAATCACCATTTTGAATGATATAAGGCATGCAACCTTTAGTAATTTCTTTTACTTTAATCTTTAATTTCATTACCAAAACTTTTTTGTTATATCAATTAATTGATTATTATTAACTTTATAAAATCTTTGATTAGTAGTTTTACTGTTAAGAGGTCCGAATTCTTTAATATAAGGCCCTAACTTGACTGCATCGAAATTTTTTAAATCAATATCCTTACTAAGCTCTTGTCTACCACTATACCAAGCTACTTTAAGATTAGTATGAACTTTAAGTTTTCTTGCAAATTCATTTATTTCTGAAGGGTCAGAATCTCCTCCCATAAATGCTACGCAAGTAATACCTTGATTCTTTATTAATAACCTATTTAAAGCCAAGTCATTTAATTCTTCTCCAATATCTTTAGCTAAATAAGAAGAGTGGCAACCTTCACAATGACAAGGGCAATTACTTATATTAATACATAAAGTAATTTCATCAGGCACTTCACTAAAAGTAACTAGGGTATCAACGTATTTAAGCATGACTATATATTCTTTTAGTAAATTCCTTTTGTCTTGGATTACTCCAACTATTAACACAAGTCAAGTAGCCAATTATTCTTGTCCAGTATTTAATTTTATTACTATGACATTTAGGACATTCTTTAATAGGAGCATTAACTATATGTCCACACTCAGCACATTCACTCATTGGAATATTAAATGTGAAATAATTAGTTCCATTATTTAATGCAAAATCTAGTAGTTTAAGATATTGTTCTTTGCTTAAATGAGCATCTAAGTTAAGATGAGCTGCTTGTCCTCCATCACAAAAAGTACTAATTTCTTTTCCATGAAGTGTCATCTTATCTAAAATAGATGTGTTAGTGTTCCAAGGATTATAGAAATAACAGTTATATAAATTTTGTTCTTTAGGAACACAGTATCCCTCTCGCTTATCAACTTCATAGAACTTTACCCCTAATCCTTCTCCTGGAACAGCTTCACTATTAAATAAGAAAGGCCTCTTTTTATCATTTATACTATGAAGTTTATTTTGTTCTTTAATAGTTCCTAGAATTAATTGAAGAAATTCCTTATATTCTTGATTATTTCCTATTTCTAATCCTAAAAATTGAGCAGCTTCAGTATATCCTATTATTCCTATGGTACTATAAAGTTTCTTTATATAAATATATCCTGCATTACTACAAGAATACATTTTACTATCTTCCATTTCATAAAGCATAGTCTTATAAGCAATATGATACTTATAGACTCTTTCAAGAATGTTACTTATATATTGGCTTAGTAAATTTCTTCCTTCTTCATTCCACAATCTACGGACTGCAATCATCTTTCTTTCTGCTGCACCATTATTAGACCTATGTCTTTGTGGAGAATACTTCTTATACCAATCCTGTACAATTCTATTGATATTAAGAGTGATTACATTACAAGAACCAGTCATGACACCAGTCATTCCTGTGGTAGAACTGAATGTATTATTAGACATTTCATTTAACACTCTACAACATGATGCTAATGATGAAGGATTATCACTATTATAACAGAAGAAAGAACCTCCTTTAGCCCATTCTGAAGCACACAATTCTTTATAGTCTTTATCCAAATATTCATTATTATTATGTACAAGAGCTATTGTAGATACAGGAAAAGTTAACGGCTTAATTAATCTAAGTTCTCTATGTAATTCCATAAACATTCTTTGAAGAATATCTACTGCTTTCCATTCTGGCTTGGTTCCATCAGGATAGTAAAAATCCCCAAATAATGACTCAAAATAATACTTATCATAGTATGATATATTAGTAAAAGGACTATTGTAGCTTCTATTTCCCGCAGGTTGGTTTACACCATAAATGAATTGTTTCATCCCTTTTCTAATAGTATCTTTTATTGATCTTTGGATATTACAATGTTCAGAAGAAGCCTTATAATCTATTTTATCATACCAATTAGATCCAAATTCCGAAATTACATAATAATTTAAAGCTATAAAGTAGTCTCCAAGAGCTACTGCTCCTTTACATTGAGAACTAAGTAAAAATACTAGATTAGTTACTTGGCCACTAAATGACTGTATATCATTAGGTATAGAAGGAGTTACACCATCTATATTACCGCTTCCTTCATTCATGAGAGGATAAAGAGTAACTGCCATACAATATGGCTTTAATGTAGGAGAACTAGCTTCATCATGAGTATAAATAATATGATGATTTAAATCCTCTTCATATTGTTTAGCTACTTCAGGATATAACTCATTTAGTTTATCCTTCATTCTTTGTCTTTGAATTATTCTATTAGTAGTCTTATAGACTTCTCCATCAAGGTTGGCAACATTCTTCATGGTTGTATTAGCATTAGGATCAGTCTCTGAAGAACTAGCAGCATTATCATCAGAATCTGCATAGTTAGACATATAATCAATCCTTCCCCTAATGAACCTAGACTCTTCATGCTTATTTCTATAAATGATATAACTCTTTGCTACATCAAAGTGTTTGTCATTCATAAGTATATCCTCAACCTTATTTTGAATTTCTTCAATGCCTATTGTATCTCCTTCCAAAGTACCAAACAAGGCACCTATCATATCATACAGATACTGAGGCATCTTCTTATTACAAGAATTAAAGGCTTTCTCTACAGCTTTGTTAATCTTACTGATGTCAAATTCTTCTCTGCTTTTGTCTTTTTTTATTACTTGCATATCATAAAGTATTTAGCCATTCTTTTAAATCATTTGCCCCTGTATCTGAAATTCCCTTTGGTACTTTAGGTCTTGAAGAGAGATAAGAATTAAGCTCTTTTCCTATTTCAAAGGGGCTTCTCATTTCAATTTGGGAATTATTACCAAATCTCAATGTACCTTGTGCTTGAGTAAAGGGACAATTCCATACAAGAGGGGTTAAAGTTCTCTTATTAACTACAATAAAATCATAGTCAAGTAACTTGAAGTCTTTAAAGTACTCATCCTTATCCATATTCTGTCTTATAATAGCCCAATATAGTCTGGCTTGAATATCATATCTCCAATCCACAAAGGATTTATAGAAATCCCATTCTGCATGAGAACTTGTTTTCAAATCTACTGGCTTTACCCACTTCTTTTTATGATTGACTATAATTAAGTCAGCCATATTTCTATAGGTTATACCATCAAACTCTCCCTTAAACTTCAACTGATATAATCTTTCAATATCAGGCTCAAAAGGATTATCATCTGCAAAGTATAACTTGGTAGAGCTACCCTCCTTCAATGCCTTAACTGCATTACATACATCTTGATAGGTCTGAGTATCAAGTATAGTTCTATCACCTGCCACAAACAATAGATTATAATAGTCAGTACCTTTTTCTCTGATGGCCTTAGCCCTTGTTTCAGGCTTCCAATTCATTTGGTAGTTTTGGTCTTCAGTTTCTCTAATAATTGAATTATCAGGTATATTAAGCAGACTCCTATATGTTCCAGCATATTGTTTATACAAAGATTTTATTATCTTCACAATAGAGTCAGGTATTAGGGGAAATTCAGCTACCATGAACCTCTCATCAAACTCTTCTTGCCCACCTGTAATTAAAGCATCTACTGATGCTCCAAATGTTAAAGAAGGAGTTTCTATCTTGTCAAACAATTTATCCAAGTTATTAAATCCTTCTCTTTCATATCTTGCAAGAGTAGAGTAGCTAAGTGCAGAGTCTGCCCTATATTCTTCTTCTGTTATTTTAAGAGATATATCATATAAACTCTTCATTATCTGTATGGGTTAAAGTTAATTGATAATCTATTTCTGCCTTAAGAGTCTGTAAAACCCCAAGTCTCTGCTTTACCTCTCTTATAGTAGCCTCCACATTATCTTTGAAAATAATAGGATTAGGGTCATATTCCAATACAGGTAATTTATTAGCTTGTTGTATCAGTTTGTGAATTACATTCTGTTGCATAGTCTTTAATTATTTCTATTGCCTGTAAGAGTTGCTTCTTAGTATAAACCTCAAAGTATATAGACCTTCTTCCAGTATTAATCAATATATCATCAAGATACTTTATAAACATCTTCTTTTTGATATAAAAGACGTCATTCTCAATTCCCTTAGCCTCAATGTAAACATCTAAGCCCTTATAATTGAAATAAAAGTCTGGAGTATATCTTATACCCACCACTTTGCCTACTTTCTGAATAAGTATCTTTGAGGGACAAGTATTTATTCCATTTGACAATCTTTTTATCTTCTGTTTATCAGTTTCTTTATCATAGTAAGGTGTAATAGGAGTAAACCCATCCCATAATGTAAAGGTAATTGGCTCATATTGAGGAGTAAATCCCTGTTGAAGAAGAGTATTATATATACTCTTCTCCAACTGTGATTTAAAGGCCAAGTTTCCTAGATTACTCTTAGTAGCATTCTTAATCTTCTTATTTACCACTTTTGAACAGTTCTTTAAGAATATCCTTCATAATATTACAAGCAATCTTGGCATCACTTACAGACCTAAATGCAGCAAAATTCCTATAATTCTTGATATGAGCCTTATTAGCCTTGGTAATTCTACCATCAAACACAGAGATTACATAAATCTCAGGACTATTTTCAATATGATCTTTATACTTCTTGTCAAGCTCAATAGCTATTTCTCTGAGTAACATAGAGAATGCAGCAGCAGGATATACACTGTCAATGGTATTAATATAGTTATACACTTTATCTACCTTCCAGTTAAGTTTCTTTGCTAGCTTTTCAACATAGTAGTGAAGATTCATATGTGACTCAGTAGGCATAACTTTGTCTACATCAAAGTCAGAACCAAGTGAGGTAGTAATAATACCCCTCTCAATCAGTTTAGGCAAAGATGTCTTGGTAATTACTATACTTTCTACCTTAGTACCTTCGCCAAATAGAGGATGTTTAGTCTTAGTTACCTTGGTAAGAGTGTCTCCAATCTGTACTTCTTTTCCATTTTTCAAATAAAATTTTTCCATTGTCTTTTGTTTTTTTTTATTTAATATTCTTGATACCATTTAATTGGTACTCCATATTTATCTTTACACAAATTACTTATAGTAGCAAACAATTCAGATGACATTCTCTTATTAAGTCTTGCATAGTATGCTGGATGTTCAATTTCAAGAATGTTATTGAATTGTTTGTTAATATAGGGCTTAAATGTCTGAGCCTGCCTCCCAAATAGAACATAAATAATACCAGTCTCACACTCTGATAAGTGTTTTAATAGGGCAATTATGAATGGTCTCCATATCATCACATGAGAACCAACCTTATTCATTTCTACTGTGAGGGCTGAATTTATCATTAGTATCCCCTGTTTTGCCCAACTCTCTAAAGTGGGGTCAAAGATACAACTATTTTTTGGGACTTCAAAATTTATAGCAGCCTCTTTAATAACTTGTAAAGATGGAGATAAATTTTTTTCTTGAGAATTTACTTTATTCCCAAATAGTATACCAGTAGCAACTTCCTTTTGTGGGTATGGATCCTGACCAAGCATAACTATCTTCAAGTCTTTAAGAGAGCATAACTCAAATGCTTTGAATACATCAGATTGAGTAGGGCATATAGGTTTTCTTTTATATTCTTGTCCAATCTTAGTCATTACATTATTAAGTTCTACTCTATCAATTACTTTCATCCAATCCCCAAAATATTCTTCTACTGTCATAGCAAATCCAGAATGTCTTCTATATTGTCATTTAGACACTTATTAAGTGTACCATTACTACACTTACTAGGAGTAGGTGCAATAGGGGTAATGAAAAACTTACTAAAATCATCTATAACCACTTCTACTTTCATACTATTAGGATTATTTGAAATGCCAGAATTAGAAGTTGGAAATTGTATGTCCTCAGTAGTATATAGAGGAATTAGTTTATTTATAATACCCTTGTTAATTAACCTATTAGGCTCTGCAAATACTACAGGACTAACACGACAGATAGTCCTATAGTATTGCATAGATACAAATTCTATACCTTTATTATTCTTTGTTACTACCTTTCTAGCCTTTAGTCCACACATTAAGAGAGGATTAAACTTCTCATCTAATATGAGTCCACATCCACCATAGTAAGTCTCACCTTTAGCAGTTGTAATCTTTAGTAATCTTTTATTAAAAGATACTTGACAAAAGAACTCTTTAATGATACTGTCAAAAGTTCTTTTATTTAGATCATTACTATTTGTATAAAGAGGTAATATAATTCTCTCTGCCTTCTGTATAAAATTATAAACTAAATTATTTCTGATAAAGTTTTCACAAGGTGCTCTAACAATCGAAGGTATTTCAATATCATCCCCTGTAATATCTACAACAAGACTTCTACTGAATATATTATTACTGTCAAGAGTAAGACTACTTTCAAGGCTTGTATCAAGGTTAGTAGATTGGGCAACATAGAATGGTCTAGTCATTTCATATACAAATCTATCTGAAAATTCCATTATGCTTCGGTTTTAAAATATATTGTTTCTGCATTATATGTAGTAAGGAATGGCAGGTCTCTGTCAATAATAGGGTTACATTGGTTAGCACAGAAGTTTACAAACAAATTAACCATGTAAGAAGCAATCATATTTGCACAGAAGGTAGTTTGTTTATAAGAGCAAATAGTTTCATCAGCTTCTGCATCAGAGAATAAAAATTCATTATTATACCTGTGGATATTAAATTCATCGTCTCCTCTAATACATAATATTTGAAACTCTTCTGCTGCCAATCTACCATCAATAAACAAACAATTCTTTCTTTCCTCCTTAGGCTTGCTATAAACATACTCAGTCCACTTTGTAAAGAATACTCTTCTAGCTTCCATATTATCAAACCCACAAATCATAATATCTGTAGGTTCACATTCAGAAGTAAATCTTTCAGCTATAGCAAATACACTATTATAGTTAGCATAATTCCTAACCATATTTGCAAGGGCAGTTACTTTAGCAACTCCAATATCATTCTGACCATATAACTGACCTGACATATTAACAGCTTCTACTATATCATCATCATAAATAAACATAGAAGCCGGCTTCATCCTTGCAAGTAGGAATCCAACATAACTGCCAATACCTCCTACACCTGCAAGAACAATAGTCTTTTCCTGTATCTTTTCATACCAAATAGCAGAGCTGAACCTACTAGTAGCTTCATCCACAAGCAAAGTTTCAGAATTTACAGGTATCTCCTGATGTGCTTCCTCTACAGCTTGGTCAAGAATAGCCTGTTCTTCCTCTGTCAAAGGTGAATCATTATCAAGATTCTGAAGAGCCTCTTCATACTCCTCTACAGAGTTGAACTCTTCAATAGCTTCTTCTAAAGCTCTTTCAGATTCTGCTACTCTGTCTTCTATTTCACTAGTTGTCATAATACTAAATACTTTTGAAGTACATCAATAAATCCTTTAATATATTCATTTTCAGGGAGCTTGGTTAATTCCTCAATCATATCATGAGCACAAATAGCACAAATTTCTGTTTCATCAAAGCCAAGCTCTTCTAATTTCTCATCTGTCACATACCATGTCAGATAATCTGTATAGGTATCTGCCCACATTTTGAAATTTTTCATACCTTCTTCACCATTACCAAACCTCTTTTCATATAGTGTAGGCATTGAATTAGCCCATTTAGTAATGTTAATCTTACTATCATTGGAAATAATAATACTACCTGTAATCAGTTGAAGTACAAGAGATTTCAAGGTAGACTTATCAAATGATACTTGACCATAAGGTATGTCATACCTTTCTTCAAATGGCAAGTCATCTATATCATCAAAGAGAGAAGTTTGGATTATTTTTGGCTTATCAACTTCTTTCTTGGTAAGATTTGCTGGGCCTGCTTTTATACTATAGGAATTAGCAATAACAGGCTTATAACTACCTTGATATATAGGTGTCTGAACTTTCTTTGCCCTTTCTGCTTTAGCTTGCTTGATTTCCTCAAGTCTTGTTGTTATGTCTGAAAAGGAATAATTATCTCCTTCTTTCTCTATTTTAAGATAAAACCATTCAATCTCATCTATCCCATCTTGAGTATATTCTTTTGTGTCTTGTTTCTCTCCATCACCAAAAAATTCATATACTAATATATCTTTAATTTGGCTATATCTTTTAACTTTTCTAGTAATAGCAGCAGTATAAGTACCTTCATTATTGACAATAAGAGACACAAAATTATTCCTATCCCTACCTTCTTCTTTTAATGTAGCAGTATCTGTTCCACTAAAAAATGTCATTTTGTTACCCATAAGGCTCTTTATCCCTATGTTCACTATATTACTATAGTGTTCAGACTATATCTTCACATATTTCTATGTGCTGGGATTTCGTGTCAGGATTATATTCTATATTTCTATAGTTTCACCTGTTAGTCGTTGAACCTGCTATAAACATTTAATCTATAGATTGGCTGCTGATTGTCCCTCTATTTTGCATATTAGAGTAGGAGTTTCCAGCAATTAACCCAGTTTTATATGCCCACATTATTTTTCTAAATTCATTATATTTTCTTTGTAGAAAAATTGAAGAATTGTAATATAGATAATACATGAAATCTCTTACTTTATCTCTTTGGCTTAATTTCCAAACAAAACATTGCTTGCTATATAAATCTTTATATAGCTTGTTATTACTTGGGAAGTAAGTTTGAAATGATTTCAGTAGAAAATCTTCATTACCACATATATTTATATTATATTTATACCCAGAGGAGTATCTTCTGCCAAAGAATACATTACCATCTCCATCAAAATAACCTCTTAGGAAATCTCTAATTAAATATTTCGGAATATATTTTACTATATCCCCATTTAGTGTATAAGACTTATTAGTAGTTAATCCCATCTTAAATAATGGTTTAACTACCTCAACACTGCCTATCATTAATTCTGCAAGTGTAAGAGTTTTCCTGTTAGTTTTATTATATGGATTAGTTCTTTTTACTTCTTTTATAGGATGATTAGATTGCATAGCTTTTCTAATCTTTTCAAGTATATCCTTATCTTTTATAGCTACAGTTACATTTAATCTATCCTTTTCTATATGTCCATCAGCACATATAAAACCTAGTATATAAGCTTTTTCCTCAGTGTTTATATTATTGAAAAATTGCTCATTTACCTTATAGATTCTTTTACCTGTTTTACCATTTCTTTCCCAGCCCATTTTTTTAAAGAAATTATAAACTGGCTGATGATACTTAAATCCTAATATAGAACTGATTTCTTTAGCAGTTTTACCTTTTTGATATAAATCTACAATTTGCTCTTTGTAATCTTTGATGTTCAGCATAGCTTTTTTATTTGTTATGCTGCAAAGATAAGAAAATATTTTGAATTATGCAAAGAAATAAATAAATTATTTAGACATATTGTTATGTGAATGGATTAACCCCATCTGACAATCTAATAACTCAGGATTTTTACACATATATGCAATTACATCAGGATTCATATCAAACTCTGTATAAGCTTGAGTACCAATATCCATAATGTAAATATCAACACATCTGATTACAAGGTCATTATTTTCAAATGAGCCTTCATATGTAAAGAATAATGTACCTGACCACTCTGTATTCCATACTCTTTGACAGGTAAATCTTATCTTTTTCTCAACTTCAGCTGGTATGACTATCTTATAATTATAAGTACCTGACTTCTGTACCAATTTTGTTTGTATGAGTTGCTGTTTCTCTTCCATATCTGTAATTTAATACTTTGAGGATTTGACTTAATATAAATAATGCAGTCTGAGGGTCAAGTATAATGCTCTTGTTCTCATCATTTACTTCAGATACTCCTACTATACTAAGAGTAATCTCTGTTCCTTTGAAAGTGCAAATCTTTTTTCCTATATAAGAAACGAGATTATTAACATTGTTCCTGTGGTTGTTATTATAATAGATTTTACTACCACTAATAATACACTCTCTAATTACACGGCCTCTTTTCAGATTTTCAAAAGTAGTAGTTACTTTCTTATCATTGAATTGTTTATTATACCATTTGATAAATTCATTACTAATCAATACTATAAACTCTATGAAAGACATTCCTATAGAATAGGAGCCATTTACATAATTAAACTTCAAATGATTATCTTGAATAAAGTATTTGACAAACTCTTTTAACTTGTCTGGATTTTCAAAAGAAGCATCCCAGTATCTAAGAGCATTAAATACAATAAAGGAAGATACTCCCATATCCATATTACTAGTACCTATTCTCTCAAGATACCTAAAAGGTCTTCCTTGAATAGATTCAACAGTAACATATTTACTGAGTTCAAGGCAGAATAGTTGCCAAAGGTTACTATCAAATTCTACATGTAAGGAGGATATAGTACTATTGATAGGCCCATTTCCAGTGCAAGGAGTCTGAAACCTAGTAAAGTCACTTTTAGGAATACTACTTACATGACTGTGCATATAACCACTCATAAAGTGAGTAGCTTGGTACTCAGACCTATTGAGAGCAAAATAACCTTCCATAGTACCATTAAATGTTATTCTAATCTTAGCCCATAGATGATTAATATCTACATACCTATCATGTTCATTAGTAACCCTTACATGTGGAAAGTGTACAAGTATAAATATATTATTAAACTTACTATTAACAATATTTTTTATCGTATCTATACAAGATAATGATGAAATTACTCTCTCAAAATCACTTTGAGTCAAATCTATTATACTCTTAGTAGAGTATGTATGCCAGTCACTAGTTGATATATCTAAATTACCTCTATAGAGGTATGAAGTAATAGGTTCTACTTCAAGCCAGGACCTTAGTCTATCTTCACTCCAAACACCTTGCATATCAACTCTATCTACCCCAAAGAAATCATTGAATATGCTAAGCACCTGAAGAGGCTTATCCATTATAGCATTATAGATTAGGTGTACACTTTCATTAAATTGCTTAATATTTTCTTCACTCATGTTCATGTAAAAAAAGAGGTAAGAGATATAATATCTCTTACCTACCATTGCATAAATCTTTTATTATCTTTAGATACCCATGTCATCAAACATAGTATCAATCTCATTGTCAGAGTAAGGAGACTCAGACTTATCTTCTACAAGAGTAACATTTAATGCTCCACCAAGGGTGCTAAGTACCTCTTCACTCTCATACTCATTAAACTGACCATTCTTCACAAGGATTTCTGTCATTCTAGTAATAGCAGCTCTTGCAGCAACATCTACATAGCTCTCATGCTGTGTAGCAGCAATGGGAGCAGGCTGTATAACAGGAACCTTTTCTTCGGAATCCTTGTGTGCCTCAATCAGTGCAATTAGGTCAGCAGTTTTACACATAGTGAAATTCTTTCCAAATTTCTTAAAACAGGCATCTTGAAGACCCATGCTCTTAATGGTATTATATGCCTCGGTTCTTGTCATATTATTTGTATTCATAATGTCTTTTTTATTGTTTATATTTCCATTTATATGATTTATTAGTGATACAACCTTGATTACAAGATTGCCATATAGCTCCACAACTTATACCTGTAAATCTACTTGCTTCAGATATAGAATTATAGTTTGCTATTATGTTATTTTGCAAATCAAGCTGTACTACCTGTTTTTGAGCAGTTTTTCTGTTTCTTTCTTTTCTTGATTGAAACATCTTCTCTGTTCTGGAGCCATAAGAAAGATTATAGGAATTGTCACACCATTCAAGATTAGTTACATTATTGTTTGTTTTATTCTCGTCCTTATGGTTTACCATAGGTAAGTTATTTGGATTGGGTATAAAAGCTAAAGCTACTAATCTATGTACTCTTAGTTTATATACTTTACCTTTCTTATACAAATCAATACTAATATAACCATTGTTATTATGATAAGGACTTAATATTGCACCCTTTTTGTTTTTAATTCTGCCTATATTAGACACTTTATAAAGTCCTTCAAATCCTATAGCATCCTTTCAAATTTCCATATTAAAATTTTCCGCTTTTAATTTTCTTGTTAGTATTGGTGAGCATGAATACCAACTCATTTGTAATAGTACCCTTCCAAGGTACATCATGAGGAAGAATTGAATTGTCTGTCTTTAGTTCTACCTTAGAAGTACCTTCAAAGAAGGTCATATCTTGGTAATCAATACCATTTTGTCTCAAATCAGCTTTTAACTCTGCAAGAGTTGTAGCAGAGGACATGATAACTTTCTTAGTTTGATTTTTAGTTGATACGATAGTGATTTTACGAGATTCCATAATGTTAAGTTTTTTATTGTTAATACTTAATTACTGAATGTTATCCTGAATACTTTCTTTTTCCTTAAAATTCCAAAGAAATCCTTTATAAGATTTATGACAAGCGACTAGTATTTTACCACAGTCAATACCTAGCTCTCTAGCAGCTTCTGTAGCACTATTCCATTCCTTAACTACATTTCCTTCTAAGTCCTTTTGTATAATAGGTCTTACCTTATATCCACCATTTCTTTCAATGGTTTCAAAAATTCTCTGTCTGGCTGTACCATAACTAAGATTATATTTATTAGTACACCATTCCAAATTGGAAACACAGTTATTGGATTTATTTTCATCTTTATAATTTACTATAGGTAAATTATTAGGATTAGGGATAAATGCCTTAGCTACTAGTCTATGTACTTTTATAGTTTTACTAACATTTGGAGCACTACTTAGAGATACTCCTAAATATCCTTTGGTTAGTCTGTGAGGAGATAGTACTTTAGGGGAACTTCTTCTTCTCCATCTATTATCTACCCAACTTCTCACTCTGCCTAGATTACTAACCTCATAATATTCATACCCCTCTATTGGTCTCCATTCTTCCATAATAAATCTTTAAGGATTTCATTCATTATTTCTAAATACCTATCTCTTCCATACTTCTTGAATAAATCAGATGGGTCTTTGGATTCATACTTTACAGGTATCTCTACTCTTTTTAGATTATACTCTAGTGATAGTTCCATACTATCTTTTTTCCCAGGATTATCTGGATTGTTATAATCATTGTCATAGAATAGAATAATATTCTTGTATCTGCTCTTTAGCTCTTCAATAATTTGAGGTTTGGGCTTATACCCCTCCCCCTGCATACATATAGCTGGAATGCCTAAGTTACACATAATATTTAAGCAATCCTTTACTGAAGAAGATATTATAAGATTATTCCCAAACTTAGGTATTTTAGTCCAAAGACTCCATACTGACCTATCAATATTGCTACTCCATTTATAACCATCTTTATTAAATGGTTGATATACTTTTAAAGTAACCTTTCCTTCTTTATGTTCAACATAAGCATAAGCATATTTGTCAGCTTTAAACACATATTTATTACCATTTTTAATAATAATTTTATGTGATATGGGATAAACTTCTGCATACTTCAACCAATCAAGACTTATTCCATAAGATTCCCAATATTCAACATCATAAGATGCCCAATCTCTGACTTTACATTGTAAGTCAGTGCTTTTTTTACATTCAATGGTACTTCTTACAGTACATGGAATATGTTTATGAACATTAGGTGTTCCTATAGAGCAGAGCTTTGGTATATCCTTGTTTATTCTTATTAAGACTTCCTTGTAGCTGCATCCCCACATCTGACAAAGGAGGTCAAATATACCTCCTCTATCCTTGGTTGCAAAGTCTACAAAATATATTCTCTTTCCATTAGGAGAGTATAGACCAAATGATGGTCTATTATCTTTCCTAAGAGGGCTATGTATAATACAAGGAATTTCAGTGACTCCTAGATAGAATGACAGAATATTTGCCTCTGTTGTCTTCTCTAGGATGTCACTTAAAGTAACAGAAGATTCACCTTTACTGACAGCCATGCTTTTCTATTTTTTGATTACTACTTATTTTCCAAAGTCCCAAGGGGAGGACTCTTCTGCCTTAGGGAAAGGCATATCACTTGAGCCAGAGTTATTGAAGTTAGTAGCTTCAATATTATACTCCTTCAAGTCACTCACAATAAACTCAGTAGTAGGATATGCACCAGCAGTCTTTCTTTCCTGCAAGTCTGCATCTAACTTGCTGTAATCAGTGGTAATGTTCTTCAAGAACATCTGATTATAAAAAGCCTGATACTGCTTGTTATCATCGGTGGTTTTTACACCAAACAATACCTTAACCCTGTTATTAGGTTGCAATGCAATAACTTCTCTCAGCTCCTTGAAATTGCCCTTGAAGTAATCCTCAATGTGTTCAAGTCTTGCTTCACAATCCTCAGGATTATCTACCATAACCCAAGTATTATTAACATACTTCATTACATTAGGAATGTTGAGGTATGCCTTGATGAATTTAGTAAGCTCTTCCTCACCATGATAAACAGGTCTGTAATCCTTATCAATGTTGGCAGGACCATTCTTATATACAGGAATTTCATGTGCCTTAGCCTGCTCTACAGTAACCCAAGCAGTTCTACCATACTTATCAATTACCTGTACCTTAGTTTGGTCTCTATTGTATCTATACTCCTTTCTAAGGAAGAAGGCTATCTTAGTAGTAAACTCAATGCCACCACACTTTTCAGCATCAGTCTTAACAATAAAGTCAAGTCTAACATTCTGTACCTTGTGCTTGTCCTCACCTACCTCAACTTCACCCAGATACTCAGGGCCATTTTCAAGTTGGGTATTATATAGCTTTTCAAGCTCTGCTTTGTCAGGATTTACAGCTAAAACAAATACAGGAGCCACACCTACATACCTCTTCACTACATTGCCTTCAGTAGATACTGTTCCTTTACTAAAGGCCATAAAATTAAAACCAATATTCTTCTTCATACTTATAATTTTATAGTAATTTTTTTCTTCTATTAAAGATTATTGTTCAATTTACTCTCAAGATATGCCTCTCCAATTTCCTCTGCTAATACAGCTCCAGCAGGAAGAACTCTTTCAGGAGCTTTCTCAGTATCATCTACTGCTTCAGGGGCAACAGCTTCAAGTTCAGGCTCCTCTATATGAATTTCATACACATTAGCCTCCTCATTGAATATTACTACACCTTCTTTAGGCTCATACTTAGTAACCTTTACAGGCCTACCTTCTTTATCAACCTTACCAGTATCTTCTACCTTCTTGACAACCAAATCTTCACTTGTGAGGCCACCTGTCAAAGCCTTGACACCCATCTCATGCCCTTCAATCTCCTCAGTCAGAGCATTATACTCTGCATTGAGTTCATCAATCTTGGCAGCAATCTTATT
>ULUW01040548.1_pt1 | contig 23996 bp, 8 predicted proteins | sample 1959041 | NCBI WGS metagenome assembly ULUW01 (sample SAMEA4835775, study PRJEB28245) | human gut metagenome | biome: gut microbiome; material: fecal sample | place: Denmark | collected 2008
GGTAATTGCAGCCGGAACCACCCTGCCCGTTATCGGTGTACCCATCAAGGGAATGCTCGACGGACTCGATGCCATGCTTTCAATCATTCAAATGCCTCCCGGCATCCCCGTAGCCACGGTAGGCGTGAACGGTGCGCAAAATGCCGCCATTCTGGCCGTCGAGATGCTCGCCCTCAGCGACGAAGCCCTCGCCCAGCGTTTGGCTGCCTACAAAGAAGGGCTGAAAAGCAAAATCGTGAAAGCCAACGCCGATTTGGCCGAAGTGAAATACCGCTTCAAAACGAACTAAGCGTAAGCGAACACAGTTTACTAATTGAAAAAGGTTTGGATTTTCGGAACAATGCTGAAAGTCCAAACCTGTTTATTATAATGCTGACATGACGGACTTATTTAATTACCATCCTCGGCTTTCGCACGAGGTTAGCGTGGGCAACCGTCCACTGGGCGGCGAACAACCCCTGCGCATTCAAAGCATGACCACAGCGGTCACCACCGACACCGAAGCCTGCGTAAAGCAGTGCATAGCCATTTTCGATGCCGGAGCCGACTATGTGCGACTGACCACCCAGGGAACGCGCGAAGCTGAGAACCTGGCAGCCATACGCACCCGGCTGCACGAACTGGGATACGACCGTCCGCTTGTGGCCGACGTACACTTCAACCCCAATGTGGCCGATGTAGCCGCTGGCATCGTTGAAAAAGTACGCATCAACCCCGGTAACTACGTCGACCCCGCCCGACAGTTTAAGCACCTGGAATATACAGACGAGGAGTATGCTGCCGAACTGGAACGCCTGGAGAATCGCTTTAAACAACTCCTGGCCATTTGCCGCGAACACCACACCGCCCTGCGCATTGGCGTGAACCACGGTTCACTGTCCGACCGCATCATGTGTCGCTACGGCGATACCCCCGAAGGCATTGTTGAAAGCTGCATGGAATTTCTGCGTGTGTGTGTCAAGGAAAACTTCAAAGACGTAGTCATTTCAATCAAAGCCTCGAACACCCAAGTCATGGTACGCTCCGTACGCCTGCTGTGCAGCGTCATGGAAAAGGAACACATGACCTTCCCCCTGCATCTCGGTGTAACCGAAGCCGGCGAAGGCGAAGACGGACGCATCAAGAGTGCCGTAGGCATCGGCGCACTGCTGGCCGACGGCATTGGCGATACGCTGCGCGTGAGCCTGAGCGAGGAACCACAGGTTGAAGTGCCCGTGGCCTATAAGCTGGCTGAATATGTGGTACGCCGTGCCGGACACTACGGCATTCCGGCCCGTCGCGCACTGCCCTTCTGCTACGAACGCCCGCAACGTCGCCCAACGTGTGCCGTAGGAAACATTGGTGGCAACAACGTGCCTGTGGTTATCAGTGCCCACTTGCAAAATCCCACCGAAACCCCGCAGAACGAGCAACTGAAACCCGACTATTACTACGTGGGCACGAACCTGCCCGAAGCCGCTCAACGCGTGAAAGGCATGAGCTACATTGTCGATGCCAGCGCCTGGCGCGACGAACCCGACGTGTACCCCGTGTTCACCAAGCAAGTGCTCATGCTCGTGCCCTCGTGCCGTGCCAAGGTAAAATTCCTTTTCCTCTCCTACCTCGACCTCAATGAAGAAGTCATTGCCCTGTTGCGCCACGACAGCAACGTCGTGATTATTGCCCAGAGCAACCACCAAAACCGCCTGGGCGAACAGCGCGCCCTGGTTCACGAATTGTGGAACGAGCAGCTCAGCACGCCCGTCGTGTTCTTCCAGCACTACAGCCTCAGCGCAGCCGAGAAGGAAGAATTTCAGCTATATGCCGCTGCCGACATGGGCGCACTCATGTTCGACGGCCTGACCGACGGCATATTCCTGTTCAACCAGTCGCCCAAAGGCCAAAAGCCCCTGCCCATAGCCGTGGAGGAAGCCACCGCCTTCGGCATTCTGCAAGCCGCCCGCCTGCGCACCTCGAAAACCGAATACATCAGCTGCCCCGGCTGTGGCCGTACGCTCTACGACCTGCCTGGCACCATTGCGCGCATCAAGGCTGCAACCGCTCACCTCACCGGACTGAAAATCGGCATCATGGGTTGCATTGTAAATGGACCTGGCGAAATGGCCGATGCCGACTACGGCTATGTGGGCGCAGCCCGCGGCAAAGTGAGCCTGTATCGCGGCAAGGTGTGTGTTGAAAAGAACATACCTACCGAAGAGGCCGTCGAAAAACTCCTTGCACTGATTGAAAGCGACCGCCAGGGTAAATAACTGACAAACGCTTCACACGAAAAAATCCGACTTGCTCCTACAACCAGAAGCAAGTCGGATTCTTTTTTTCGTAAAAAATCAATCTACTGCGATACGGAGAAATGTGAATAACTCTCGGCCTTAAAAGGTGAAATTAAATCAAAAATCACCTCGCCACATACCGCACAAGCGGCCAATTCACGTCAGGCACCGCCAATTTAGCCCACGGCCTCAATGCCGATGGTTCACAAACAGACGGGAGTAAATTACCTCTATGATTTTACAGGGATAGCGCAACGATTCGAGCAACACGTTGCTATACACCCCATTCTGCTTGAAAGCCAACTGATGGTCAGAGAGTATCTGCTTGTGGCTCATCAATCCCTGGGTCGAAACTCCCCCCGTGCGCATGGTTACGCAATCAACCGGAATGTAGCGTGTACGAATGCGGTTAACAAAGAGCAGACGCAGCAGCAAGTCGAAATCCGACGCTATTTTGTAGCGCGTGTCGTAGCCGCCAAACTTTTCGTACACCTCGCGTCGGCAGTAAAAACTGGGATGAGCCGGCATGAAGCCCAGGCGCATCCAGCGGCGGTGAAACAGCCGCGATGAGTAATAACGCACGCATTTTTTTAAATCGGGATCTTTCACAAAGTGAATGTCGCCATACACAGCATCCAAATTCGTATCGGCTTCAAACTGCCTGGCAATAGTGGCCAGCACCGCATTATCAGTAAAAAAGTCATCGCTGTTTAGTATGCCGACAATATGTCCCGTAGCCATACCAATGCCTTTATTCATGGCGTCATACAGTCCGTTATCGTGTTCGCTCACATATCGCAGCCGCCCTTTATACAGCGGTTCCATTTCGCGAACAATGTCCATTGTTCCATCGGTCGAAGCACCATCAATAATAATATGCTCCACATCAGAATATGATTGATTCAGTACACTTTGCATTGTGTCGCGCAAGGTGGCACTGCTGTTCCATGTAACAGTGATAACAGAGATCCTCATGAATTGGCCTTACATTTTTTTTAGAATAACACCATTGCTATGTAGGCTATGCTATATAGCAGATACAAAATTAACATAATAATTTCGAATCATTAGTAACATACAAAAGTATTTGTTTTTTTGCTTATAATGGCCCGAAATAAGTTTAAACTTTGTAATCAAACAAAGAAAAAGATTATTTCGGCAACTAACCCCTCTGCACCACGCGGCTGCCTCAGCGCGTAATGCAACCATACTGCACGTTATGATGGGTGCTATACTTCACGAACTTCTTTATAAGGTATAAGTAGGTGTTCAAAATTATTTTATATAATTCTATCGAAGTATTTTTACTTTGCATTACGTTCTTGCACCGCATTTGTTTGCCCTGCGCTCAGTCACATAGCCCGCTATGCTCCTGAGCACAGAACAAACAACTACGGCACAATAACGCAATTCAAATGTAAAAATAATTTTGAACACCTACTTATCATTGAAATATAGGCCTATCACTCATAATAGCCAATAAAACGAAGCGTTGAATACTAGCAATAACAGCATAGTTTCAACGCTTCGTTCGTATAGTATCATTTTGTTAATCCTGACTCATCGGGCTACGATAAGGACACATCCATATCGGACCCCATCGTTCGAGAGCTAGCGGATAAACTTTTTGCCCTTCTTGACAACCGGTCCATGGTAATTCTTGTCGACACGAACACCGCGCAAGTCGTAGACGGGAGAATTCTCATCAGCCTCATCGGCCAAAGAATCTGCAATGCCTGTGTTGACCACACGAACCAAGTTTCCGCCCACTTCCACATTGCCCGGATAAATTGCCTTCACTTGGTACTCCCAATAACGCCCCGTATGCGTTTCCTTGTCAATATAATCCAGACAATCCACGCCTAACGGCTGTGCATTGAGCAACTGACCATTACAGTATACATTATATCCGGCAAAATAAGATGAAGCAGCATTGGGCGTGTCGAAAGGAACTGCTCGCGGAACATATATCGCTTGGTTCTTATTCACACTTGCCACTTTCGGTGTCGAGCGGTAACGTTCAGTTTGCGCAAAAGTCGAAACCATTTCCGGTTCATTTTGCGAACCAGCAGCATAGGCTCTCAATCCCAAAGTTATGTTCCAGTTGCCATCAATGTCATTATCGCTCAGTGTTGACCATGTTTGCCCATCGGGTGAATACAAATCGCCACGTCCAGTTTTAGCCGGTCCGTCGTCATAGCCTAAAGGCACTGTGATGCTGTTGTGTTCAACGTAAACCACAGCCCGAAGTGACTTTTCGGCATTGATGCGCAAAGGCTTATCGAGTTTCACCACGTTCATGGCATTCTGTTTCAAATTCGAAACATACTTTTCGAACACCAATTCGCCTCCTTCGTAAAGCTGTACGAAGAGTACATCTGGTATTTGATTTACGAAAAATCCCACCTCGGAAATCGAAAGCGAAGCATAGGCTTGCAGGTCGGCTGCGTCCCACTGCACTCCGGCAAAATAGGCACCTCCATTGGGTAAACCTGCAGCACCCGCACTGACTCCATTGTGCCAGCGGAGTTCCTTCATTCCCGACAAGGCCGGTGCACTCCAGCACAAACGGTTGCCTTCGGTTTCTGGAGTCACCGTGAGCGGACCGGGAGCCTGATTGCCGTTGGAATAATTCACTGCTACTTCAACAGGTTCACTCCATTCGCTAACCGACGCATTGTCGTAGTAAGCCCTCACTTTGTAAGTATAGGTGCCTGGCAACAAATTATGATCGGTAAACGAAATGCCCTCAAACGGTTCATTGTTCAACTGACGGTCGTTGCGCATCACGTCATAACCATAAATCTGTCCTAACTCTGAACTGTGAATGCTCACAGCATCAATGAGTTGGGCAGCATAAGCTACGGGACAACGCAAGGCCACGTAGTGCGTAGTTGCAGGAATTGCCAAGCTGAAGCGTTGCCAGTTTTCATTCGTACGAATGGTAGCCAGTGCTATGAAGTCGGCCTCAACAGCTGTTGCGGATGATGTCAGAACCTGAATCGTTCCGTATCCCTCGGCATCATTAAGGTTACGTGCGGCAAAACTCAAGTTAAACGCTGCTTCATACTCCTTGTTCACAGGAATAATCAGTTCGCACTGCGTTTCGACTGCTGCCTGCAAAGCCTTGTCACCATGATAAGCATCAGTGGCGGTTACAGCAAAACCTTTTATCTGTAATTCATCAGGCATCGCATTTTCGAAGCTCTGGTAAACATCGGCTCCAAGCGTTGTCGGGTCAACCACCGATACGTTCACATTATAACCTTCTGAGGTCATACGTGCTTTGACATTTGTCGGAGCCTCACCTTGAACTGATGGAATGACCGTGACCTTTGCCAACGACGAAAGCGGAGATACTGTTCCGTCGACATATTGCGTCTGAATCTGGTAGGTATAATCACCTGGTTCGTTCAATGTTTCAGCAAATCGTCGGGTAGCAAGCAGTTCGGTATTCACCTTTTGGCCGTTGCGGAATACATTGTAACCTGCCAATCCCTTTACCGAACCCAAGTCAAGGAATACAAAGCGCGTTCCGCCGGATTCCTGCAAAGCCACACAGAGTAACTGTAAGCCCTCGTCTGTGGTCAATACCGACATACCTCCGGCACTTGCACCGGCCAAAGGCTTAATTGCAGTCCAATCGGTGATAGGAGCATGCCACAACATTTCGCCCGTAGCCAAATTGCGTGCACACAGTTCATACGGCCGTTCATAGCCTTGTTCAAAAGTATAAAGCACTCCGTTGTGACAGGCCGATCCGGCCGCACCCTTCAGCACGGGGCCATCGGCTAATTTAGCACCCTTTTTCGAAACGTAAATAGACGTTTCCCAGTCGCCGGTTTCAAAGCCACCGCGTCCGCCATCGAGTTCGGGAATGTATGCCAGGTGTCTGGCTATTTCCGACACTGACATGGTTTGCACCACACGCTTTTGCTCCATGTCAATTTCGTATAGATTGCTGTTTTTGGCCGTAGCGTAAAAGTGCTGACCATCGTAGGCTAAATTAAGGAAACCATTGTCTGTCTGGTCTGTCACTTTGAAACTTTCGTCAAACACTCCCTGCAACGTGTAGCGGTTAATAATGCCGGGGGCTGTATGACGGGTAGTGTAAATGTACTTGCCATCTGAGGCTATGCCCATTTCACCGGTTCGCGCACCACGGAATTGGCTGACAAATTCCGGTTTACCCTGAGGAGATACTCCGGCAGCAGTGGTAAGGTCAACAGGTATTTCGGGCGTATCGGCCAAGGGCAACGACCAGTGGAGTTCCACTTGACTATTGCGACGCAAATACGCTGTTACCTGAGCCGGAGCTATAGGCGTACCCAAATTGATTATCTTAGCCTCAACCGATGTTGAAGGCAACGATGCGTGCGCACCGGCATAATGCGAAATCACCTGATACGTGTATGTACCAGCCTCGGTCAAGCGATCGGTAAAGTTCAAGTCAGTAGTAGTGCCTATGTTTTGTCCGTTGCGCACCACACTGAAACCGGAAGGACGTTCCTCCTGATAACTTTCGTCGGGAGTGAGATGAACTGCTACATTGAAATTCGATTCGGCAAAACCTACATACGAAGCCGGATACCAGTTCTTTCCGTCCTCAGACATCAAATTGCTCTTGCCTTCAACCGTTTTTCCCTTACTAATACCCAATGGAAGCACACCGGGTTCATGAGCTACGAGGAATGCCACAATATAATGGCAACCACGCTCTATTGAAAGCGGTTCCTTAAGCTCAATGGTATTGAACTCGCCATAATTCAGGGCTTCAGTGGCAACACGCTGCGAAAGCACAGACTTTCCGTCTTTATAAATCTTAAGCGAGAGCGATTGACAACGTTGTTTGACAAACACATCTACACAGTCGAATCGCATACCGCGGTAAGCTTCGAGGTCGTTGGCATCAAAGGCCACACCTGCATAAAAATAACCTCCATCCGACAAACCGACGGCATCGGCATTCACGCCATCATCCCAGCGCAATCGGGCATCGGTATGCAACTGCGAATCGGGCTGTTTCCACTGCAGTTTCACCAAATTGTTTGCCTCTACTTTTGCTTGTAAAGCTGTTGGAGCAAAATAAGGTGCACCCACTTTTACCGATGCCGAAACCGTGTCGGTAAGTGCCGAAACTTTTTCGCCATAAACCGCTTGCACTGCATAGCAATATGTTCCGCGCAATAATTGTTTGTCGGTAAACGAAGGCTCTGCCACAGTAGCTGTTTCTACACTGTCGCGGAACACTTTGTAAGCCGTTGGGTTGCTACCGGTAGCAGCTTGCCAAGTAAGTTTCACCCCATTTTCGGCTTCCATAGCAACTGCCTTCAGAGCAGTCGGACGTGGAGCGTCTGCATCGCTGACCACATTGGCATGGAGCTTCAATGTTTGTTCCTGACGGAGTTCAGGAATCGAATGGAATGCCAGCGTTGTTGTCAGTCGGTCATTTTTCTTTGCTTTACGCATATCAAACTGCACCTTGACTTCGGTTTCCTCACCCGCTTTGAGCGTTCCGGCCATGGGCTGAATGCTGTACCAGTTATCGAAATCGGCCATACGGTAAGTGAAAATGCGCGCCGGCGACTGTTGCAGGATACCAACCATCGTAAGTTGGCCCGACACAAGCTGTGTGGTCAGTTCTATGCCACCCAAATTATTGGGCATTTCAAGCACACCCGTTTTATAGCCGGGAACATCGGTTGCAGTGTGTTCAACGGCTGTCAGTCGACGATTGTTCAGGTCGTACTGCAACAGTTGCACCTTATCAATCTTATTATAGCCCGACGAATTTAAATTGCTGAGCCACAAATACGGACCACCCGGTGTTACATTGTCGAACGCCGAACCAATCACGCCGATATTGGCCGACTGATCGTCTATACTGAAAAAGTCGACTTTAACATTACCTTCGCGGTCAATACGTCCGATATGTGTCCAGTCGCCCACCCAAAATTCATCGTTGCGTGGGTCGTAAGCCATGTGCGTAATCGTAAGCTTAGGTTTGTTTTTAACCTTAAATTCGCGAATCAAACGCTTGTTTCGCAAATCAAGCTCGAATACCGTATTCGTAAGGTCTGAACCGTAAAAGTAAGTACCATCGTAAGCTAAATCGTAAAGTTTGAAATACATACCCGGAACAGAGAACTCTTCAATAAAGCGTCCTTCGCGGCTATACTTGTAGAATTTTCCTAACTGGTAGTTCGATGTAGTATAGAAAAATTCGCCGTCAAATGCCACACTCGATTGCAAATCACCCGAAGCATCGAATGTCTGTCCCACTTCGAAGCGTTTCGATACATCACCACTGCCTACTTGCAGCGTCGGCTCCAAATTCCATTGCAATTCGCCATCGCCATTATTCGTCAGTTTCAGCGTGCGTGTGTCAATTTGTTCTGCTGCAAGTTCTGCTGTCAAGTTCATTTCACTCCATGAAACAACGGGACGCAACAGTGTCAAATTCAACGTGTTCGATGCTGTGGCTGTGAAATCCCAGGTTGTTTGCAACATATTGCAACCTGCTGCTTCAGCCTGCACTTCGTAAGTGCCGTATTCCAAACGGTCAAAGTGCAATTTACCCGCAGCATCTGTCACACCCTCATAGCGCGCACCATGATTGGCTACCAGACTGACACGAGTATGCGGCAAAACCTCTCCACCCGAGGTGGTTAGAATGTCAGCCACAGCGGTCGAGGGGCACCACACCTTGACATCATCAACATACCAATAGTTGATATAGAACGGATTGTTGCCATGTGCGCGGAAACGCACGTAGAAAAAGTTCGCACCTTTCAAGGCATCCGACAAAGCAAATTCGTAAGTACGCCAATTGAAGCTGCCCTGCTCGTTCGGAATATCCTCAAGTGTATGCCAGGTTCTGCCGGCATCGGCCGAAATCTCAATAGCCAAAAAGTTTCCCGTATGTTTCGGGTCATTGTCCAAACGAACTTCGCAGCGCAGATAGGTATTATCTGGTTGCTGCGTGCGCAATTCCGTAGTAACCAAATTCTGTGCATAATCATTGCCAATCCGCGAATACGGATAACAGGCTGACCAATCAACCAAACCGTATGGATAATAGTCATTGCGCCACAGGTTATCATTGCCTTTACCATCAACAGGGGTGGTCCAGCGCGCAGGGTCAATTACACCCGAATCAAAATTATCTTCGAACGGCAGCAAACGGATGTCGGGTACCACCACACTGAGCGGTTCTGTGGTTTTACCCACTGTTCCATCGGTCATTACCGCTTCAATGGTATAAACATAGCTGCCATAATCGGGCACTTCATCGGTAAAGTTTGTTTCGGTTAGCAAAACCTTATTCACCTTCACGCCATCGCGCAGCAAATTAAAGCCCGCCAGTTTCACCTTACCCTCGGCCATGGGTTGAGCCTTCGGACGGATTTGGTTCGTACCAACAAACAAATCGTCGAGCATAAACATAAATGCTTCGTGCGACACGCAGTTAATACAAACGTATCGAGCCTCCTTGGGAATGGTGTAAGCATAAAGAGTCCAGGCAGCCGGAGCCTCCTCATAGTCGCCCTTCTGTACAAAGCGAAAATCAGAGGGACGCGTTCCTGTAGTTGAATATCCCACACGGAAACGTTCCTTACCATAACTCTCTGTATAGCTACGGGCACGGAAACTCACTTGAAAATCTTCATCGAAATTCAGTTCGGGAGAAATCAGATAATCGTTATTTCCTCCGTCGACTGTAAAGTCGATAAGCATTTTTTGTCCGGAAAAAGGCTTAATATCGGGCCAATCGGCAGTCGAAGGCGATGTTTTTGAAGGATTGAACACGATGAAAGCCATACGCTGCCCCTGATTGGGGAAGTCTGCCAATGTCCAAGTGTATGTTTCTTGATTATCAGCATCGATATACTGCCAATTAGCCGTTCCCGGCGAATTGATTACAAAATCGGGGTGCGCTTCGAAGTCGTCGAACACTCCATTCACAGGTTCCGGGTTGTTCCAACTGACCGACACCTTCTTATTATCCACTCCCGAAAGCGTAAGTTTAAAATCAGCATTCAGAACCTTGGGCTGAGCATTTTGTTTGACAAAAGCCTGAGCAGCAGGCGGAGGAGTTATATGTTTGGCACGCGTCTTTTGTCCGCCAGTTTGCGCTCCAACCTGAAGCGAAGGGAACAAAAAGCACAAAGCAAATAGAAACTTTTTCATTGTACCTTAATTTTACGTTTAAAGCAGATGCTATGCAGGAGAGGCAAAAAACAGAAGCACTGAAAATAAGCGTTTTCGGAATAAGCGCAAATTATCGCACCCTGTTTCTTTGTCCTCTTACCCATTATATTGTGGCTGTTAACCAGTGAAAATACTAAACAGTAATGCTATGACTGTCTGCCTATCACAATGCCCCGATAACCTTCAAGATAAACTGCAGTTTCAGTTGAAGTGGGCACAAAGCGTTTGAGCAAACGTCCGTCGGTGGCATAAAGCGAAACCGGTTTGTTGGGCGTCAGTCCTATCAACCGAACCCAACCATCTTTACACAAAGTGCGAGCCATACGTTGCGTAGGCTGTTGGTCACGCTGTATTTCACCAATGCCCTGCACTCCATGCTGATAGAAAGCAGGAGCCGAGGCATCATAGAACAAATAACCATCGCCGGCATACACTTGAATAGCATACTTTTTACCACTTAAAAATTCGCCAGGAGTTTGTTCACCAATAAACATTGAGGTTCCATCTACACCTCCCTGTGCCAACGGATTCCAAACAGTGCCGTCGGTATAGCCGATAGTAAGGTTACGCAACGTCAGCACGCGACCGCCATATTCCGTTTTAAAACGCAAGCGGGTGTAACGTTTGTCTGCAAGGTTACGTTTCAAGTCAATTAACGACCCCTCGGCATCCGACACCGAAATACGGTAAAGTTCGCCAACGCGCTCCCATACGGTGCCATCCACAGAACCTTCGACACTGAAAGTTGTTGTACCTCGCGGTCCTGCGGAACAAAGAAGGAATTTCAAGTCTGTTATACCATCAGCAAAGGTGCTTGTTTCCACTTCGCTCGACGAAATAAAACGCAGAAATCCCGTACCCGTTTCCACCTCGCCACTGAGGTTTTCCATGCGTTTTTCGGGTAAGAATTCGACAACTTCCTTCGGAGTATTAGTCACTTCGTAAAAGTCGAGGAAATACTTACTGGCGTTGTCAACTGCGGTCCATTCACTGTAAAGTCCGCCATCAACAGCCGTGAACTGCACTATTTCAGGAGTTTCCAAGCGGTTCGTAAGCATTACCTGCCAAATCCACAGCATACCTTGCAGTTTTTCGCTCTTAACAGCCAAAGCCACATACACGTCTTTACCGGCAAAATCCGAAAGGTCAACCTCCTCAACATACTGTTCGTTGAAGTGATCGGCTATCGATACAGACTTTACGAGATGAAAATCCTCGGGGCGGCGTGTCGTGGTCGAAACATACACTTCCAAGCGTTCCACATAATTAGGGTCAGTTACTCCACGCACAAAGTAAAGCGTGCCCCGTTGGGGAATGTGCATTTTTTCCGAAACCAACCAATCATCGGCATTATTCCAGTAATCAAACTGGTAAAGCATGCCTCGCGTTGCTTCATCGTAAATCCAGGTTGTACCATCACCATTCCGGTCAATTACCTTCCAGCGGTCAGGTTCACCATCCACCCAAGTCATAAAGTCAAGCACACCGGGTGCCTGCAAAGGCTCGTGTTCTGTTCTAACGGGCAAGGAAGCTCCATACACCACCGCACCATCGTCAAGCGTCATATACGCACGCACATAGTAACGTGTTGCCGGTTGCAAGTTCGTCAGTTTATAATTCACCGAAGCCGCCTTTTCCAAGGCTATGTGTTCATCATCACAAGTAGGAAATTCCTTAGTCGTACTCCAGCAAAAACCCATTTCCTTCACAGCATCTGCCCCACTTACAATCTGGGCTCCCACCTCGATACTTTCAGCCGTAACGCCTACACTGCCAGGAGGCAAAGTTTGAATAAACGGCGTATTCGCCACTCCTCCTTTCACACAAAAATGTATCAAGCCATTCTCATCCTCGGTAATGCGCGTAATGGGAGTGCGCAACTTGTTGCCCGTCCAGCTCAGTGCCTCAGGATGCGTTTCATCGGTAAAGTCAGTAGTTCCCGTAATGCCCGGATAAGTATCGCCTTTACGAGTAAGTGCATCATCGACGCCGTCGGCCGGTACAATGTAAAGACACCGATGGTTCGCATTGTTATTGGGTCCATTAACATTCCAATACTTTTGAATGCTTTCGGTGGTAAAATCATAATGATAAACCAGCAAACCATGTGCCGGAATATAAGCATCCCACCCCGTTTTCTGGCGATTTTCGAGTACAAACCAATCGCCGCCTTGTGTGTAAAGGTCGCGTTCGGGCTGTGCATCGATGTAGCGTGCCTCGTTCTGATTGATAGGAAGCAACGTCACATCTTCAGCCTTGTTGACGGGAGTTAAGTCGAGCCAGCCCATTTGTTGACGCTCAAAAGCCATCAGGTAAGGCGGAGTGCGCGAATTATTATTATAACTTCCCGAAGCATACAGGCTAAAATCGCCCGGGTCCACACCAATACCGCCATTATAGCTGTCGGTGTCGTAAGTATCGCAGAATCCTAACACATGGCCAAATTCATGAACGAACGTACCAATACCATCCATTTCGGCACCATCAGCACCAACCAGTTCGGCCGAAACTGCATAATTGTTGACCGTTATTCCATCCACTTGGAACGCCCGATTAGTGGCATTCAAGTTATAAGAGTGTGGCCACATATTCACAGGGTTGCCCGATGATGCTTCGCTATATCCCGAGTAAATAACGTTTACATTGTCCATGAATCCATCGCCATCGTTATCGAACTTGGCAAAATTGATTTCCGGATGCTCTGCTTTGGCTTTCTGTACAGCTTCAATAACCATGGCTTCCGGATTGTCGTCAGAACCGGTTTCGGGATTATTGGCCGCATAATAGGTTTCTTCGTGATCGAGTTTGTAAGGACCCAGCACAGTAAAATGCGGAATAAACTGGCTCATGGAATTATCGCGGTAATAATCCTTAACCGAGCCCGTTCCACCATTCACACTATAATTGGGTTCGTTCAGCCACCGTTCAAAATCGAGCGTATTGAAATTCAATTTACCATCGGCATATTCCACTATAATTACCAGATAATTGCTCTCGTCAGCAACCGACGACGCCCTTACTCGACGCATTTTTTTCGTATTGAGTATCTGCTCGGGTGCCTTCAACTTAAGTTCAGGTCGCGGTCCGAACAGCCGGAAAGCATCGGCCATGCGATTGATGGGCTGAAGGGTTTTGAGCAACTCTTTTTCCGAAGCTGTTCGACGGTCGTTGGGGTGAACGCGCTGCGCGGTCATCACCCGTCGGGCATTTTTTTCGTCCACTCTTACATAGCGAAAATAGCCCTCGCGGTCACGCTGAACCAAAAATCCGTCGAGCGTCGTTACATAATTAAAATTTTCATCCCCATGAATGCGCACAGTCAAGGTGCTACCATCTGGGAGTCTGACTGCTACAGGGCGCGGATTGGCCTTAATGGCCCATGCACTCCCGGCAGATGCCAGCATAAGGCTGGCTGTCAGAAACAAACGAACAAGTGATTTGTGCATAAATAAACGTTTTACTTGTACGAAATATATTGAGTTAATCGCTATCTGTATGAATTTTCTCGCCACTGTTTTGAATGTTATTCACTGAAAAACAAAAGAATACATTCAAAACAGGGCGAAAAAAATAAAAATATCGGTTTGAAATTTCAAACTGTATGGTTTTTTACATCACAGCTATTTTTTTACCATTGACCACATACACTCCCTTAGGCAATCTGACACCCTGTGCAGCACCACCTTCGTAGCATTTGCGACCATCCATATTGAATACCTTGACCGTAACACCAACCGGAGCATAGAGCACTCCATTCAGCACGCGAACATCATTGCCCGACGGAACCATAGCTTCGGCCACTCCGGTTACAATGTTGTCGCCCGTTACCAGCAGCGTCACACCGCCTGCATAGGTTTGCTGCACGCACAGCAAGTACTTGCCCTCGGCAGCTTCGGCACAGTCAAAAGTCAGTTCATAGCACCCCGTATTGGTTTCGCTATTGAAATTATAGGTACTCATGGCCACGGGTTGATTCAAATTGCCTTCAGCAAAAAGCTGAGCATCAAAGTAATCGCTCGAATTTTTATTGCAAACGCTGAAGGTTCCTGCTTTCAGTTCAACAAAATACCAAGTAGGCGTTTGGCGCGATGACTCTGGCACTATTACTTCACCGGCCTTTAAAGGAATGGGCATCAAACTGCTTTCACCGGGCTTGAAATCGACGAGTTCAAGCGTTACTGTCTTGTTGGGCTGTGCCGAAAGCGATACTACGTTGACATACACTTTGTCGCCTTCAGCCACATTGAATGTGCCGCGGAATATCGTTTCGCCTCCCTCTGTACCTCCGTAAGTGGCAATAGGTTGCAAATAACCATCGTTAATGCGCACCGACACCATCGTAGATTTTGAATAGTCGGCACTGCGTTCAAAAATCAAGTCAGACGAAACCGTCAGTTTACCGGCCTTTGGCACTTCAAGTAAGTACCAGCGATTCATGCTTTGTTCGGGCAGGTTTATCACGTTTTCTTTCACCAAAATCGGGTTGTCGGCCGACTCTCCCTCTGCGAAAGCCGTTTCGGTCAGCACAAAATAACTATTTTCGGTAATGTTGCTCATTTCTATGATATAGCGCACACCTTGTTGTGCCTGCACCCGCGTAACCATTCCTCGCTTCTCGGTTTCATAGAAACTGCTTCCCGTTTCGTCACGCGGAAATTTCACTTCGATGAAAGGCTCTGTTTCGATTTCGAGCCAACCATTTTGCGTGGCAGTATAGCTAAAATATTTTACCGAACTTTCAGCCACTGAGTTCTCACCCGCCACAGCAGGCAACGGATTCGAAATCACATCGCCCGGAGCAATGTCGTTGAGCTGCACGTCGAAGGCAAAGCCATTACGTCCTTCTTGGCATTTCCAACACAGAATGTAAGTTTTGCCGCCTTGCAATTCGCTAGTCAGCGTGGTGGTTCCACTGGCTATCGGCGTATATGAATTAGACTGATTGTAAAGCGTCATACCGGTTGCGGCATTTAAAATACCTGCTTTCGTGGCATCAACCTGCAACATCTTTCCACCTCCTTCGGGCACACTGACCACATAGTAATATTGGCCATTATACAAGGGTACGCTATTTTCGCCTTCAATGAGTGGTGCTGGCAAGTCGAAACGGTCGCCCGCCTGTGCAGCTTCTTCCTTCAGCGTAAAATGTTCGTCAGCAGCAGTGGCCTCGGTTTTGTCGATACAAAGCAGAATGGGCTGTTCGGGCTGTACGGCAAAGCGAAGCAACAGATGACCCGTGACACTGATGCGAGGCTGATAGTCGCTACACGAACCATAGACGCTGACCGTTCCACCCGGCAAGCCTGATTCCGACGTAAGCGAAACGTAACCTTCGGCATCGGGCATCACCTGATACCAATACTTGCCGGCCTCTTTCGGCAATACATTATCGGCTGTCAGCGTAGCTGCAAACGGGCAATCGCAAGTGGCACCCTCAATGGGATGGGTTAAGGTTAAGGTTGCCATAGTCGGGCTGCTCAGTTGGGTTTTTATAATGTAAGTTTTGCCGCCTTCGACCACTACTTTGCCCATATAAGCAGAATAATTGGAAGGCACGCTGCTGAAATTTACAGTAGTAGAAGCACCGTCGCACCCTTCGCTCACACTGGCCGACGATAGGTAAGTGGCAAAACTCATTTCAAGCACACCACTTTCGCCTGCTTCATAGGCTATGTAGGTGGGATTTTGCTCGTAAGTGGTGCGGTCGTAATAACTCGGTACAAAGCATTCACAACCATCAGTTGCCACAACGGGGTCGGTACACACACGGCCTGCATCGATACGGCAATCCTCGCTAGCTGCCGTGAACGACATGCTTTGCGTGTCGTAAACACTTGCCGCAACAACAACCGTAGAACCTTCGGCTATAGGAAAAACACTTTTCAAGCCATTGTCGAGCATTACGCCTTGAACAGCCGTGTTGTAAGTGCCATCAGTCGATACTTGAAGGCTTACCGATTGCGATGATTTTTGCAAGGTAAGCAACTGACTTTTTCCTTCGGGTGCGGTATATTTATAATAAACCGTTTGTTGTCCTGCTTCTGCAAAGGTATAACTGTTCTCGCCGGTTTGCAGTTCAAGAGCTGTATCTACAGTTGTTTGTGAATAGGAGGAAAGTGTTGCAAAACTCATTCCTGCCATAAGTAGCCAATGTTTCATAAGCGTAAAGAATTGAGTGAGTTATACTTTTCTGATTTGAGTGATTATATTGAAGTCGTCTAAACTTTTCTGACGAAGATTTGATTTGGAAATTTATCTCTTCTAAATTCAATCTTCAACTTCATTTTCTGCCAGATAATGTAAAAAAACAGTTCACTAACATCAGGAACATCATAACAACTACATATCAAACAGCGTGCTTCATCATAATTGCTGTTAATGATGAAATAAATCTATGGCTGATTGATTCTGTAAGTTTATGTTGAAAATTGTTTTTATTGGGCCTCGTAAAAATAAATAAAAAACTCCTGCTTATAACCGTATGCTTGAATACTGATTATTTCGTAATGTGCTGATTTTGAAGAATAGTCAGGAAAATACTGTTTTTATCTATCAACCTCAACCCAATCAATCATTCAGCGAAATTCTTGATGCAAATGAGTTGTTTAGTGAAAAAAAATTTGAGTATGAGTTAGAGTAAAGTTCGTTGTCCGTATGAATCTTGCTACTTGCCATTCGCCTGAGAGCGAACAAGTTGTCGGTCTGTACTATCAAAAAAGTGGTACATACTTTATGATAAATGGTATATTATCCACATTCTGAAAAACTAAGACTGACTTTTTTCGGTGCTAACTAATCGCATCATAGGCTGTAAATGGATTGTTAGGCTTTTCGGTTTGTTAAAGCTATTAAAATGTATAGGTAAGATTAGAAATAAGAAATGTGAAATACTCTGATTTATGTTATTTAATTGATTTCTAATTACTTTTTGTCATATTTTCGCTATTACACTGATTTTTGTCAGCTTCATTGTAATATCGTTTGGTTGCAAAGTTAATCTTTTTATTTCATTTTTCAAAAACATTTCAGCAAAATTTCATAATATTTCCATCTTTCTCGGTTGTCTACAAAGATTGTTTTTAGTTCAAAGCCTTTCTCATAATAACCTTTTTTACGAATAAGCAATCATATAACTTCAAAACTAACTTTTTTACATTGGGAAAACTACTAAAACGTAACTGTGACCTAAAAATCAATCTGACAAATACAATTCTGTGAAAAGAAAGTGCTAAAGGATACAAATAATTTACTCAATCTGCCTAAAAGAACGTATCTAAAAAAATGGCACCGACATTCTGAATATTAGTTCCGAGCTTGTTAGAATTAGTTCCGCGATTGTCGAAATTAGTTCCGAGCTTGTTCAATTTAGTTCCGAGCTTGTTTCAACAATCGCGGAACTATTGAGAATCAGCACTTTCAGAAATTACAAAAAAAAGCATATCCCAAATGCTTAAATCACTCAAAAATGAATCATGACCTATAAAACACATGACCTACAGATACAAAAAAAGCCTGTCAGGCGTACCGTACGAGCGGTGGGCCTGACAGGCTGAATTATATTCGTATGTCATGCGCTTACTTGCCAAGGGGCACTGACAAACCGAGCGATACGCTGGTGTTTGCTTTGTTCAAGGGGATGAACTGCTTGCTGACCTTGCCGAAGAAGCGGTCGGTTCCGATGAAGAAGTTGAAGTGCTTGGCACGGAAGTCGAGCACAAGACCACTGGTGAAACCTGCTGTACCACCGGCCATGTTCCAGGCGGCTTCAAACCACTTCACAGGACGAACAGCGGCTGTAAGCTGGGCCTGATGGTGGGCAAACTTGCCGGCCATGCGGCTGGTGTAGAGGAAACCGAAACGGAGGTTGCGATAAACGGGCAGGGTGTATTCGGCACCGAGGTTGATGGTGGCTGCCAGGGCGTGCGACTGCGACTTCTTGCCGTCTTCGTAAACCGAGAAGATGTCTTCAAGGTCGTCGGTCAAGGCGTCGAGCTGATCGTCGAGCTTGTTGTTACCCGTGTCTTCGCCACCGGCGTAGATGGGGTTCTTGAAACCGTCGAAGGTCCAGTTACCGGCTGATGATGCCATGTAGGTGTTGCTCCAGCTGATGAAACCGAGGTCGGTGATGGCTGCGCTGACCATGAGGTCGGGCATTACCTGATAGGTGGCACCGAGGTCGAAGGCCATACCAAAACCTGAGAGCGAGGGCTTGAACTCGTCAATTCCACTGATGCGGCGACGGCCGTTGGCGTCGTTCTTCGAGGGGTCTTCATACTCGAGCGTCGAGTTCATGAGCGATGCTTGCATCTGGATGTCACCGTCGATGTTCCAGTGATCGTCTGAAAGGTGAAGGTTGAGCTTCTTGGCATCGAGGTCGGCATAGGCTGCACCAAAGAGGAATTTGGCCTTGGCACCTACGTAATCTGGTCGTTGATTTTATGTGAGTGTCCTAATGCCAATTCCAGGAAACTTTCGGAGCGGATGCCGAGTTCGTCGATTTGATAGTCGGTTTTTTCGCCAGCGGTTTTCATGAACTCGAAAAGGCTCTTCGGGAGCGAGATGCCGGTGTTCGAACGGAGGTTCAACTCTACGCTGTTGACACCGCCGAATGCCTTGAAACCTACACCTACGAGCTGGTACTTGAGGTTCAGTGACAGGCGCGACTTATCGTTGAGTCCGCCGAGGAACTCAGAGGCACTTACGTCTGGGTGCATGAAGGTGGTAAGGTTGCGGTTGTCTACGCCGTAGCCCTGCCAGGTAGGTTGCATTTTGTAGACGAAGGTTTTGAGTCCGAAGTTCGAGGTAGTTCCGAGGTTGAAGTTACCCAAAACGAGGGGAATGTTGACATAGCTTTCGCTGAGCAATGCCGGGTTCATTTCGTGTCGGTTAACCGACGTTTCCATGAAGTATGAGGTTCGCAAATCCTGGGCAGCAGCGGTCAGCGCCATTGTTGCGCCCATTGCGAGGGTGAATATTTTGTGTTTCATTGTTTATGTTGTACTGATGGTAAGGAGGGGTGATGATTAGTTGAAATCGGCAATAATCTGACCTTTCAGGCGTACCTTTACGTTGGTGAATTCAAGGTACTGCGTTGAATAGAGTTTGTGCGTTTCGGTGCTTTCGCCGCTTGCAGCATTGATGTTGAACATGAAGCGGTCGATTTTACGCAGCAAATAGGGGTCAGACAGGGTTGCATCGATTTGTAGTGAGGTTTTGGCCTCAGCCTTACCGTCGGTGCTGGCGGGAATGTTGGCCTTGTCGAAGGTAACACCAGGCACGGGGTTTCCGTCGACGTCGACAGCCGTAATGGTGGCAACAAGGTCGAGGGGAATGGTGTTGTTGACATCGGCCGTCACACGCACGCCTTCGGCAGCATAATCTTCGAGGTCGTCCTTCATGCTGTCGGTTGAGTCGTTGTAGACGATAACGAAACCGTTGTTGAATTCAAAGGGTACGAACACGTTGTACTTGGCCTTGGCATTGTAAGTTTGGCCGAGGTTCACGGTGTAGGGTTTGTCCTGCACGGCAATGCGTCCTTCCTTCATGTTGACCTGAATTTCGTCGGGAAGAGTTTCGAAGAGTTTGGTGATGTTGTCTACCTGCTGGTGCTTGGCATCTTTCACTACGCCATCGGGGTCGTAGGCTTCGTTCTTTTGGTGATAGTAAACAGTTGAGAGCTTCTTTTCATCAATCGAGATTTGAGGAAGTACCACCGATTTGGGGAAGGTTTGGTCGCCAGCCTTTACCGAGGTGAGTTGCGCACCGAAGTTAATGCCCACGGGAATCTGGGTGAGGTCGGCCATAAACTTGATGGTGGGGTTTGCAGCATTCACGCGCACAGCCTCGTCGGTGAGGAAGTCGGGCAAAGATTCCTTAATGTTGATGGGTTTGATTTCGGGGTTGATTTCGGGGTTGAACACACCAATTGCCTGTTCCACGCGTACGTCGGTGCCGAGACCAAGCTGGAGGTCGAACACTACGTTGGCATAGTCGCCCTGACCGTTGCCAAGGTCCTTGTGCATGGTGAAGTTTTCGGTAGTGCGGAAGAACACCTCGCCGTCGACCGAAGTGGCAGTCATTACGTCGGGGAGGCTGATTTTGCCGTTTTCAACCACACCGGCTTCGCCAAACACGGCTTTGTTGACTACGAGGCGGCAAATTTCGGCATTGCTGTAATCGAGGCGGCCGTTCTTGAGGCTCAGCGTGTTGTTGGTGCTGTTGTAGTTCCATTCGTTCGAAACTTCCTTTACGGTGATGAACTTGGGAAGCTGAATCACGAAGTTGGCAAGATGGTCGATTTTAACTCGCATGTTGGGCGAGTTTTCCATATTCATCTTGAAGACAATGGGCGTTTCTTCGGTAATAACCTCTGAAACAGATACGATGTCGGACTGCACCTTTACGTTGAAGTCGGCATTGGCACTACCTTCAGCCTTACCGCCAAACACTTGGTTAGCACCGACGGGCACTTCGGTAATGCCTGCGAGAATCTGCGACTGGTTCATCTGTTCCAACACGCCATCGAACGTCAGTACGGGCTGGTTGGTGCGGATGTTGGTGTTTTCGAATTTAGCGTTTACGTTTTCAACGCTCACATTAAAGTCGGTTTCGCCATCTTCGACAAGGTAGTAAAAGTTTGAGTTGTCGAGCTTAACGGTTTCATCCACGTCGATGATGTTGTTAAGATACACCTTTTCAGTGTTACCCAACTTCACGCTCAGTCCTTCACTGCCGAGGCCCATAGTGAGGTCAATGTTGTCCAAGTCGTAGTCGCTGTCAACACAGCCCGTAGTGAGCAATACACTACCGGCACATACAGCTCCCACATAAAACCATTGCTTAAAGGGAATAAATGACATACTTAAATAAGATAGATATGTTATAAGTAAATTATTTGTCTGTGAAAATTTTATCTTGAAACACAAAACCCTTGCCCAAGAAAAATGTTCTTAAAAAGTGGTTTAGCGTATTCAAAAAGTTCGTTTCAGTTTTCTATGCGCAAAAGTATTAAAAAAAACTGATATTTAATGCCTAATAAATCACCGAATTGTAAAAATATATCCGTTTTTCCTCCTTTAAAAAATGATTTTATGGATTTGTGAACTGCACTTTACAATGAAGTCGTCTGAACTTTTATGAAATTCAAGATATAGATCTCCAAATCAAATCTTCGTCAGAAAAGTTTAGACGACTTTAATATCTTGCAAATCTTGATTTTTCAAAATCCACGCTGTTTTTCTGATTGCCCAACACATCGTTTTTTTACTTCAAAAAAAAAAGCAGAACGATATGTCCTGACTGGCAGTCAAAACATATCGTTCTGCTTTAAAGTAGATGTTGAATATTTACAAGGTGAGCCATCGGTATCCTGGCACTATGCAATGCAAGCGGATTAGTTCGAGGGGCGTTCGGCTGTCATGACAAAACGCAATTCGCCGCCCTTCACAATGTCGGCGTGCGAAATGTAGTTTTTCCGATAGCGTTTGCCGTTCAGGTAAATGGCTTTAACGTATTTATTAGGCTCGCTCAACCCTTCGGCCACAACCGTAAACCGCTTGCCACCCGGCAAAGACAGCGAAATGCGCGGCAACTGGGGTGCGCCAAATACATAGTTGGCCGAAACCGGATCGACGGGATAAAAGCCCATACACGAAAGTATGTACCAGGCCGACATCTGTCCGCAGTCGTCGTTTCCACACAAGCCCTCGGGCGTAGGGTGATACTGCGTGCTGACAATCTCGCGCACCAGTTCCTGAGTCCGTTCTGGTTTGCCTGCCAGGGCGTACAGGTAGGCCACATGGTGCGAAGGCTCATTGCCGTGTGCATATTGGCCAATCAGTCCCGTTACGTCGGCTAACGATTGCCCCTTCATTTTCACGGTAAACAGCGAATCGAGTTTCTGGCAAAATGCCTTTTTGCCGCCCATCAGCGCAATCAGCCCCGGAACGTCGTGCTGCACATGCCAGGTGTACTGCCAGGCATTGCCCTCGGTATAGTCGCCGCCCACACTTTCAGCATGCGCCAAATCCGAAGGGTTGAAAGGCGTTTTCCACGCTCCGTTGCTCAGTTTGGGACGCATGAAGCGCGTAGAGGGGTCGAAAAGGTTTTTGTAAAATGCTGCCCGGCGCGTAAAATAAGCTGCATCCTCTTTCTTGCCCATCCGCCGGGCCATGCAGGCGGCTGCATAATCGTCGTAAACCGACTCGAGGGTCGACGACACGCTTTCTGAGGTCACTGAGTCGCAAGGGAAATAACCATAGCGCATGTATTTTTCCCAGTCCGACTTCATTTTGTGGCTCACTGTCTGCGTACGTTTCACTGCCGCGAAAGCCCGTTCTGCGTCGAAGCCGCGGAAACCCTTTTCATAAGCCTCAGCCACGATGCTCACCGAGTGGTTGCCTATCATGCAATAGTTTTCCTTGCCCCAAAGCGTCCAGATGGGCAAATGGCCCTGCACCTCGGCCTGGCTGACCAGTGAGCGCACAAAGGGGGCGACCATTTCGGGCACTGCCAGGGTGTAAAAGGGGTGAGCTGCGCGATACGTGTCCCACGTCGAAAACGTAGAGTAAAACGTGCCGCCTTCGGCTTTGGCCGGTTGTCCTTTGGCATTACGGTAAGTGCCATCGACATCAGCTATGTTGTTGGGCTGAATCAGCGTGTGGTAAAAAGCCGTGTAAAAATTTGTCAGTTCTTCTTGGCTACCCTTAGCCTCGATGCGTCCCAACAGGTGGTTCCAGGCATTCCGCGCCTGCCGGGTGGCGGCATCAAAATCCCAGTGCTTACACTCGGCCTGCAAGTTCTGCGCAGCTCCCTCGACCGATGCCGAAGAAATCGCAATTTTCACTCCCAGTTGCTCGCCGGGTTTCAGGTCGAAATACACCAGCATGCGGTTTCCGCGTTCGGTAGCTTGCAACGGCAGATTGTCGACCCGCTTCACGGGGTGCGAAAAGGTCATCACGAAGTAAAGGTCCTGATTCACCCACACGCTCGTTTGAACGTGTCCCGAAAGCATCTGTCCGTTCAGCCACTTCACCTCGCAGGCTTTGACGTGTGAACGGTACATCGATTCATTCCACACCGGACCATGCTGCAAATCGACATAGAGTGCTGCCGAATCGGCGCGGTGAAACGTGTAGCGGTGAAAGGCCACATGCGGGGTTGCCGTCAGTTCGGCCTTCACCCCGGTTTCGGTCAGTTCCACCGAGTAATAGCCTGGCGAGGCCTTTTCCGACTGCTTGTCCATCAGGCTGCGGTAGTCGGTTCGTTGGTCGCGTGCCGTCGAGGGCATCACCAGCACATCGCCCAAGTCCATGCAGCCCGTACCATTCAAATGGGTTTGCGTAAAGCCCCATACGCGTGCATCGGAATGCAAATATTCGGCGCAATACTGCCACCCTACAGCTCCGGTAACCGGACTGCTTTGCACCAGGCCAAAGGGTGTACACGCTCCCGGAAAGGTGTGTCCGTTGGCAGCACCGCCAATAAAGGGATTTACATAATCGGCAGGGTCCTGGG
>ULUW01009239.1_pt1 | contig 23491 bp, 12 predicted proteins | sample 1959041 | NCBI WGS metagenome assembly ULUW01 (sample SAMEA4835775, study PRJEB28245) | human gut metagenome | biome: gut microbiome; material: fecal sample | place: Denmark | collected 2008
TCGCATTGAGCTGGTTCGTACGGATGATCACATAATAACTTCCCGGTGTTACGGAATTGATAATTCCGGTAGCGGTCCGCTTCACGCTTCCTCCCGGTTGGATAGAAACAGAACCGGACACCGTACCAACTAACACATCCGACACATCCCATTCCTCATCCTTCGACAGATAAACAGCGTCTTTCAAATCTCCTATCGCAGCATATAGATCTCCATTTTGTATCGTCCAGCTAAGTGAAACCTCATCGCCTACCGTATATGAAGAAGGAGCCGTAACCTCTTTCACCGTCAAATCCGTAGAAATAGATCCCGGAGATAGTACCGAGACAAATGCCTGCATCACGTTATTTCCCTTCTCTTCCCCCTCATATAGAAGATCATTCTGATCCACTTTCAAGAACAAGTTATAATTCCCCACATATTCTGAAGGGACCTTAAACGTGATCGATCCCTTGTAAGAATCACCGGAAGCCAATTTTTCACGAACCTGTTTTCCACTGATCGCATCCGTCAATGAGTTTGCTCCCGTTAAATAAACTTGGTCAGTCCACTCTTCGATCCGGGTATCACCGGCACCCTTATTTTCCACTTCATACGTTAACGTAGCATTCTGTCCTGCTACAAGTGCGGTAATCTGCATATTCTTTATCCGTAAATCCGGTAATGGTGCCGATTTCACGAGGATAGGAACCCGAAGCATATTATCCGCAGAATTAGCATCCGATACATACTCTCCTATTTTTGTCTCAAATATCAAATGGGTAGCCGCAGCATACTTATCTGGTATAGAAAGCATAGTCTCTCCTTTATACAAACCGCCAATCTCCAAGGAAGTTCCTTGTATGGTTTCCAATAATACACGCCCATTATCCTCTAAATAGATGGAGGTAGTCCAAGAGGAACAAGCCTCTTCTCCTAAGTTTTCCACTCCCCAAGAAACCTTGAAATCAGTTGATGTTGTCAGCAAAGAAGTCGGAGCGAAAACAGAGAGAAGCGATAAATCCTGTATCGGTGTCACGATTGGATTTCCCTGTTCATCCATTATCGGATTACCATTTTCATCCGTTTTATAACGGGTATACTGAATAGTCGTTGCCGTAGACGTATTATTTATTATTGATTTTTCCGGCAACAATCCATCATTATTTACTTTCACGGAAAGTTGATATTTTGTATTATCCGGCAAAACGGGGACATACAATTGGGTCTCATACGTAGTAGAGGCTCCTTTCTTCAAGGAAAGCGTATGACTAGCCGTCACATTACTTATTTCCATCCCATTAAGATCAGAGAATTGGATGAGATCGGAAACCGTGAAATGTTCCACATCAGCCCCATTATTTTGGATTGTCCAAGAAATTGGATAACGGCATCCCGCATTCAATACCGCAGGAATAGTTACATTCGTAACCGTTAAATCCGCATGTTCCACTTTCAGTGTCGATGCGGAACGAATCACGTTATTCCCAAGATCGCTGTCTGCAACCCGACCGTCACCATTTACCTTTATATAAATATAATAATCACCATCCGTCAAATCCAGGCAAGAAACAGACCCGCTTATATCATATTCCTCTCCACGTTTAACAAACCCATAATGTTGGATCTCCCCTATTTTCTTTGCGGAAGCATCTAATGCTTCACCATTCCGGGAAGCAAATACATAATCTGTCCAATAGGAAATATCCGTATCCATGAGCCCAATATTTTTTCCTTTACCCTGTATCGCCAATGGAGCAGCACTTCCCCCGCCGGAAGGTAAAGTCACCGAAATCGCTTGTATGTCGGAAGTCGGTGAAGCTATCACATGAAGAGTCTTCTCACTTACTGTCATATTATTCTCACTCAACGCATGCTCATAGACATCATTATACGTATTTGTCTTTACAAAAAAGTAATAATCTCCACTAAAGCCCGCAGGAACCGTAACCTCAAAAGGTACTGAATATTGCTCATTTTTGCCCAAACCGCCTTGATGGTAGATCTTATCCAACGATTTTGCCGTTGTCTCATCAAAAACATTAGTTGGACTAATGAGAATCTCATCATACCAAGAGGCATCTGCTTTTGTCGCGGCTCCACCCTTATTTACGATCGTGGCCGTGACCGTCACTGATTGACCGGACAAAGAGTTATCCGGAGGGATAACAGACAACACCTGCAAATCCGGCAAATCCGGGACTTGAATAGAGATCTTCTTATAAAAGAAGTTATCACTCCATCCTTTTTCTTCTCCGGCCTCTACCACATTACCTCCCCAGAAAGATGCGGTTAAATAGGGATAAGGCGTTCCTGTTAAAGAAGGAGTATAAGGATCCGGGATTACGTTTCCGGCCGGAGACCAATCAATCGTATTCATCCAATCTATATCCGCAGCCACCACCACATAGTAATCTCCGGCGATACGCTCATCAATTTGGAGTTCAGTTGTATTTGAATAAAACTCCCCGGAAGAGAGAGCCTTTATATTCGATACATTTTCTAGGGGACTATCAGATATACCTCCAGATAAATCAGAAACCAGCCAAATACAATCTTTCCAAGTAGCCTCCCCTGTACCTTCCTTTCCATCATTCTTCACTGTCCAAGAAACGTTTAAGGTTTGTCCGGCCCAAGCCTCTCCACATTCAATGCCCGTCACGTGTAAATTCGCCGTAGGTCTGATCGTGAAAGTTGATGTTTCACTCTGGCTATTAAGCTTCCGGTTCCCGTCATACCCTTCCACTTTCCAGCAATATCGATTATCATAATCGCAAAAAGAAGAATTCTGATAACGAATCGCTTGCAAATTGGATACGACAGGTTTCGAAGGTTCCGGATCACCCTCTTTCCATAGATATATGTCATAGCTTTTTGTAAGTTCATCTCCTTGCCAAGAGAAAACAACTGTTGAAGAAGATAACAACGCATTATTTTCCGGAATGGTATTCTTGATCGTTGACATCATCCTGATAGAGAAGCTCAATACATTTTCAATGGATGCAGCCTTAAAGCAATCACCTTCCTCAAAGACGACAGATACACTATAGTCCCCCGCCGCCGTCGGAGCCTCCGGAGATCGGTTGCCTTGTTTATCCACATAGTAAACGGTATAGGCACCCAATCCTTCTAAAGCGTCAAACACGATCGGATGCGGATTTCCGTCATAATAAAATACACCTGAAAAATCTTTGATAGTCAAATCAGCTTTTTCCACCTCTTTTTTTACGATCTCGAACGAGGCGGACACTTCACCTTTATAGTTTCCACAGCCTTTCAGGGTAACCGTTGCCGTTCCTGGATATTTATTGTTGGTGTAAACAAATATGTAATCAATATTTTCTTTCAAATCAGCATACTTATCGTCTACATATTGGACTGTCGGCGTAATCTCTGCTCCGGTATAAACAAAGTTGGTTACAGGTAATGTAAGATTACCGCTAAGTGTGGTCGGTAATATATTGAATGAAACGATGTTCTCACCAATCGAATAAGGATAAACTCCTTGTACATGAATAGAAGCTTGTCCCGCATTCACGTTGTCAGAATAATAATAAGTGTATTGCTTATCCGGCTCAAGTGTAACCGAGCTTTGAGGATCCCTGAATACAAGGGATGGCAGCGTAATGGGTTTACCCGTATATTCGACCTCTTCAAGACCATTAACCAACAAAGAAGAAACTTCTTTATAACTTGTTGTATAAAAAGGAGAATAAGCTCCCGCTTGATCCTTGGCGCAAACCCGGATCGTATGAACAGGCAAACCGGAGGCAAATGATACAGTGCAGGTCTTATTGATCTCTGTCTCGGAGGCTAAAGAGTCCGTCAATTGTATCCAAGTACCATTATCTATCGAATAATAGATTACCCCTTTATGAGCTGCCGGACTGAAATAGGTACCAGACAATGTATACTGACGAGAACGAGACACCTCATTCCATTGAATAGTATCCTTTGCTGATATATCCAAATTTTGAACCATTGGCAAAAGCGTCACGTCACCAACTCCGATCAATACAGAATAGACAGTCGTACTATTGGGAGGCAAGACTTTATTTTTCCAACACCAGCCCAAACCACTATCGTACGACCCATTTTCTTCGTAAAGATTATCGCCAGTCTCTACATAGTTTCCAACAACCTGTTCTAAATCGTAGTTTAGATAATAATGGCCAAACCAATAATTATCCACCGGAACAACACCATCCATTCCCGATCCTAATAACAATACTAAAGAAGATGTAAATTCTGAATGATCGTAAGCCATTTGCAATCCGTAGGTGGTACCATCTAGATAATTCTTACGGGTAATTGGGGCACGATCGTTATTACCAATCATTACATCAGCCCGACTGCCTAAAGAAAACTTTTTCTCTGTATCATTTGCATTCGTTACAACATAATTAAATTGCGCAAGCCCATTGTATTCTTCTAATGTAATTTTCACAGTCACTCCATCACTAGTCGTTCCGTCAAGGCTATTAATATCAATGGCCCTATTATCATCCACTTTCATAGCACTACTGTATCCATAGTCTCCATACGTAGAAGAATAGTATAATTCCGAGAACTGCCCGATAAGATCTATCGACTCTGAATTCTGCTTATAATATAGAGTAGAGTTACCCAATTGAGTATATCCATAAGGAAGCGAATTGGAGAGAGAGCGTAACACTCCTTTCTTTTTAGGCACTGTTTGAGCATCACTTTGAGAAGAGAATAAACCCATACAGAAGATACAAAACAAAAGTTCACACATCCTCCTTCCGAATTGTCGCAAAAGCGTAAATAGTAATTTCATAAGCATTTATATTTGTTAATTGTATTCTAAGCTATCACTTCTCTCTAAATTTCTCTCTAGCTTTATTAAATTTTATAAAGAAAAACATTTTTATCTTTCAGTACAACCCTCCAAGTCCATCTAACAGATAAACGTCCGATTTCCACGGATAAAGTATTATTTTTCGTGTTCATCCGTTTACTTTTTGCAAAGAAATATTCTTATTAAATTGCAACAATCTTGCTTTTCATGCCTATCAGTATCAAATATCCACCAACAAGGGGAGACTTATTGTATATTTCTACATCCCCCCTTGTTCTTTGTTGGATGACTTATAGAAAACACGTACGTGTTTCCCTAAAAACATGTACGACTTTTCGCAAAAACACGTACGTGTTTTACCCAAAACATAATCATACTTTTAGGACACTAATGTTCAGCGACTTACAAATCCATACAATTCGCAGGCTTATTGTCTGGAATTTATCTTGGAATACAGTGTATTACTACTTAGCCCCGATCCATATTGGGTGAAGTGATATTTGACACAGTTACCCGGTTATTTTATTGAATTACGAGAAATTTCAATTCGTAAACCTTATCTTTGCCTCCTTAGTTATATAGGGAACAACACCGTTACATTATATATTATGTCACAACGAAAAACAAGTATCATCATATTCCTCTGCCTCTTCGTATTTGCGGTATACGCTCAATACGTACCCGATATATTGGGGAATGGCTATTTACGCCGTACCTTCCAGATGCCGGATGACTATGAGGGGAAGGTAGTTTGCACACTGGTCAAGAAGCCTCAACTGGATAGCGTAAAACAGGCCGTGCTGTATATCCATGGCTATAATGACTATTTTTTCCAGAAACAATTAGGGGATAGCGTAAACGCTCACGGGTATAATTTCTATGCGATGGACTTGCGGAAATACGGACGTTCGATATTACCCAATCAAAACCCGTTCTTTTGCAAGAGCCTAAAAGAGTATTTCGCTGATATCGATACCGCTTTAGCCACCATACGGTCGGAAGGTAATGAACGGATATTATTAATGGCGCATTCTACGGGCGGGTTGATCACACCTTATTATTTGAATAGCAAGAAAGGGGAGTTACCGATAGACGGGCTTATCTTAAATAGCCCTTTTCTGGATTGGAATTTCGGGTGGTTTATGGAGAAAGTCGTACTGCCAACCGTCGCGTTTGTCGGGAGGCTATTCCCGAATCTTACCGTACAAGGATTGGGTGACCCGAATTACGCTTATAGCTTGCTTAAGCAATATAAAGGAGAATGGGAGTTTGATACGAACTGGAAAATGATATTCGGGCATCCGAAAAAAGCCGGATGGATCAAAGCCATACAAGAAGCGCAACAGACCGTACAAAAAGGGTTAAAACTGGATTGTCCGATACTAGTGATGTTTTCCAACAAATCTTTTCCGGAAACAGAGACATGGCATGAGGAATACATGACCTCCGACATCGTCTTGGATGTTCAAGACATTCAAAAATACGGGGAGAAACTAGGAGACAAAGTCACGAGAGATACCATTCCAAACGGCATCCACGATCTGATCCTATCTCAAAAGCCCTATCGGAACGATGCCTATCAAACTATATTCGAGTGGTTAAAGAAACAATAATGGTTGCACCAAACATATAAATCCTTACCTTTGCGCCCAGACAAAACATTTATATATACATGAAATCAGTGCGATCAATTTTTATAGGTCTGACTTGTCTGGGGATGACAACGGCTAGTTTCGCTCAAGAAGAAGAGACAACTCCGGAAGCGACTACCTACAAGGCCGAAATATTCGGATCGGTAGCTAGTGGCGACAATGCCCCTTTCTGGATGGTTAGCAATCGATACGGAATTGTTCCTTTGGAAGCGAATAACGGATATTTGAATGCGGGAGTATTCCATAATCAAACTTTTGGCAAAGGTTTTCGCTGGGGAGCCGGATTAGACGTAGTGGCCGCAGTTCCTCGTCATCGCAATTTCTTTATCCAACAAATATATGCCGAGTTAGGTTACAAATGCTTGCTATTGAGTGTAGGAAGCAAGGAACGCTATAATTCACTTTGGGATCGTTGGCTTAGCTCGGGCGATATCGTGCAATCCGCCAATGCCCGCCCGATACCGGAAGTGAACATCAGTATTCCGGAATTTACCGTCGTTCCTTTAACGAAAGGCTGGATGCAAGTCAAAGGAGACTTTGCCGTCGGTCGTTCTTTCGACAAGGATTATCTGGCTAACTTCACAAACAATAAGCAGACTTATGTAGATAACGTTTTATGGCATCATAAATCATTATTTGTACAGATTAAGGATACACGCAATGACTTCCCGTTATCCGGTGTAATCGGAGTACAGCATTGGGCACAATGGGGAGGAACCTCAACCAATCCTAAGATCGGAAAGCAGCCTCAATCCATCAAGGACCTTATCCGGGTTATTTGCGGCAGCGAAGGTGGTGGCGACGCAACAGTCTCCGATCAAATCAACGTACTGGGTAATCATTATGGCTCTTACGATTTCAAATTGGCTTTTACACAACCTAACTGGCAAGTATCCGCCTATTACCAACATTTCTTCGAGGATAAATCCGGTATGATATTCGTAAACAATACCGACGGATTATGGGGAGGACAATTGGATTTACCAAAATTCCCGTGGTTGCGTAAGGTGGTCGTGGAGTATCTGGTTACAAGAGACCAAAGCGGACAGTTCCACTTCATCGATTTTGATCACGACCTACATCCCGGCGTAGGTGGCGGTGGTGATGATTATTATAACAACGGAGAATACACTACCGGAGCCTCTTATTTTAACCGGGCGATAGGTTCTCCTCTGATCCCAAGTCCGGAGTATAACGAGAACGGTTCATTAGGATTCAAGAACAACCGTGTTCGTGACTGGCATTTCGGTGCGGAAGGCGCTATCTCCTCACAAGTATCTTATCGGGTATTAGTCACCGTGATGAATAGTTGGGGTAGACATGCCACCCCTTTCCTTAGCAAGAAAAGAGGAGCTTCCGGACTTTTAGATATCTCTTATCAACATCCCCGTTTATCGGGATGGGAATTTACAGGGTCTTTGGCAGCTGATGCCGGTTCCATGTTCGGCGATAACTTCGGATTCAGCCTGAAAGTAGCGAAACGTGGCATCTTGAAAAGCTGGAAATAATAACCTAAATTATTTATATTCTTCCCACAAGGCAGATGCTATGATTTCTTGAGTCTGATCAGCGAACGCTTGCATTCCTTTGTGGGAAGTGTCTATATTCTCGGTAGAAACCGCCGGATGGATCACCATCTCCATCCGATGACGATGGACATTCAACGACCCGATCGGCAAGACATCAAACGGCCCGTTTAAGGTGATCGGAATAATAGGCAAATGCTGATCTAGCGCCATTTGATAAGCCCCTTTCTTGAAACGGATCATTTTCCCGTCATACGTACGCGAACCTTCCGGAAAAACAACCACGGAAGCCCCGTTTCGAAGACAACGCTCCGCCTCCAAAACACTACGAGCGGCGGCCTTCGGCGTAGAATTATCGACAAAGATAAAACCGGCGGCACGGCAAGCGGCCCCGACAAACGGAATCTTAGCGATACCAGCCTTCATCACCCACTTAATGGGAACGCCTAAGAAACCATATATCAAGAAAATATCAAACGCGCCTTGATGATTAGCTACGAAAACATACGATTGTTTCCGGTCTATATGCTCACGCCCTTTTACCGTCACCGGACAAAGCGCCAGATAGCAAGTCAATCGAGACCAGATCATACCCGGATAATAAGCGAAGATTTTCTCTCCCCCCAATAGACAACCGATGATAACCGTCACAGCCGTAAGTATAGTCAGTACCAGAAATACAGGTACAAAAAACAGCCACAAATAAACTATGTAAAGTATTCTTCCCATACGTAACTATATTATAACACAAATATAGAAGCTAATTTCAATCGTTTCATTATTTTTCTCCGAAAATATTTTCACGATCGGGTTATTATTGCTTTATTTGCGGTAGAAAAGAAAATAATTATAAAATATCTATAACCATGAATGAGTTAATTAAAAATCTAGGAGTGATCGTACTCATTATTGGTGCGGCAGTTTTGGCTGTACCGTTTTTTACCGGTGGTATGACAAATAGTATTCTACTTACAGGTCTGGGATTGGTTCTCCTTGGCTATTTCGGTCATATCGTAATCAACAAACGAGTAGAATAATACACGCTACTTAGATTTAAAAAGGAATGAAATGAAAAAGGGCTATTCGATGAATAGCCCTTTTTCATTTATTGTTGCTCCAACCAAACCTTCACCCCTTCAAGTAAGATCTGGTTCTCATCCGACTTCTGGGTAGAGAGCCGTAGATAAGTCTCATCCAAGCCCCGGAAATTCGAAGCGTCACGGATCAAGATTCCGTAATTATCTAAAAGGAATTGCTTTAAATTAGCGGCCGTGCCCTTCTTCAAACGGACAAGGAAGAAAGTCGTAGAGGTCGGGATTACCTCCAAGCCATCCAATTTACTTAATTGGTAAATAAAATCCGCAGTCTCACGCTGCCATTTACGGATCGGCAACGTAAATTGCGCCGGATGGATCAAGATATATTTACTTGCCTCGATAGCGATAGCATTTACCGACCAAGGTATGATATACTTGTTCACTTTCTCCGCGATCTCCGGAGAAGCGACCAGATAACCGATACGCAAGCCGGGGATATTATAAGCCTTCGAGATAGACTGGACAAGGATTAAGTTCTTATGCGTTTTCACGTCACTCGGCTTTAGCATGTCTTCCGTCGTAAAAGCCACGTATGCCTGATCAATAATGAAGGTAGTCTGCGGATTCGCCGAGATCAAACGGAGAAGCTCCGTACGGTGGATCAGCTTTCCATCCGGGTTATTCGGGTTACAAATCCAACAGAAGTCCTGTCCCTCCAAGGATAACTCCGATAAATCGTCGGATGTCGGGAAGAAAGAGATCTCATGCTCATGCAAACGGCAAGCATCCTCATATTCAGAGAAAGAAGGAATAGCGATCATGGACTTCGCACCTCGCCAAGCTTGCGCTAACAAATAAAAAGCCGTGATCGAACCATTCGTCACTACGATATTCTCCTCCTTGATCTCATACCGGCGGGCCAGCAATCTTTTCAAAGTTGCGGCATCCGGCTCCGGATAACGAGTCAACTTATCAAAATGCTCGATCAAATGTTCCTTCAGTTTATCTAAATTAGCTCCGTGCCACACATTCGAGCTAAAGTTTATCTTTACCTCGTTCTTCGCATTATAAAAATCATCACCATGTCCGTATAACATATACTTGCTTTTTAATTAATACCTTATCTGTTAAAACTGTCACAAAATTACAAATCTTTTTGGCTTTTCCTATCAATCGCCTTATAGATCGCATCCTGTATGCGAGTACGTATATCAAGCGATCCCAGTTTATTATTTGCCCGGCTAGGATTCACCCGGTTACTCAAAAATATATAAATAAGCTGGTTATCCGGATCTACCCAAAAACAAGTACCCGTAAATCCTGTATGTCCATAGACCGAGGCGGGAGCCAAAGCCCCACAAGGCGAGGCTTTCGGATTACCAATCACCGGCTTATCAAAGCCTAGCCCTCTACGGCAAGTCGGGCTCTTGCTTTGTGTAAACAAACGGCTGGTTTCCAAAGAAAGATAGCGCTCGCCACCATAAGTCCCTTGGTTTAGCATTAATTGGAGCACCTTCGCCAGATCATTAGCGTTCGAAAATAATCCGGCATTTCCAGAAACACCCCCTTGAAAAGCGGCTGCCTCATCATGCACATATCCGCGAAGCAATTGGCGGCGGACAAATCCATCTTGTTCCGTAGGTACAATTTGCAAGGTATCCATTCGCTTCAACGGATTATAAGTGGTATGCCAAGCCCCTAACCCGCTATAGAAATCATCCCGAAGAAGCTGGTCCATCGGAGATTTCATCAGATTTTCCACCATCATTTTCAGCATAATGAAATTCACGCAACTATATACGTACCTACCTCTCGTACCCAAACGGGATTTCTTGATATCTTGAAGGATCGTATCTTTAAAGGAATCACTCACATAGAAATTACGGGCTACCTCAGTCGTAAATCCGGGTTTCCGTGTATCTGATACTATATCCGGAAGATATTTAAAATCATTCCGGACATACGTTTTAGCGTCAAAACGAACCGGATGCGTAGCGTTCTTCGCCGAACTATATAAACTGCCTTTATAACTATCCTTATCAATAGCATCCAGATAGAAATTAATAGTTGGAGTCACTCCCGATTGATGGTATAGTAACTCTTTTATCGATAAATCCTTTTTATTAGACTCTTTCAACTCCGGTATAAAATCGGAGATCTTATTGTTCAAGGTGAATTTCTTCTCATCATACGCTTTCATGACCGCCAATAAAGTTCCCGACGCCTTCGACGCCGAGGCCAAGTCATAGACCGATGACTCCGTGACCGGCTGCCTACTTTCGTAATCAAAATAACCGAACGATTTATTATAGATAATCATGCCGTCCTTCGCCACCAACACTTGGCATCCGGGATAAGCCTTCTCATCCAATCCCTCTTTAACGATCGACTCAATTACATCCAAACGGACCGGGTTCGCTCCTACCTCTTCCGGCTGGTGATACCCCAAACGAGTCTTCTCCGTAAAAACACCGGTACCCGCATAATACAATCCCGGAATCGAAACCGGAAGTTTCCCTTTCGCCGCAATACCACCGAATATCACTTGGGCCGCATATTCCTGCGCTAAGGGAGTGCCCTCGTAAGCCAACACGACCGCCTTCGCCTTCTCGATCGACTTCTTATATTCCTTACAAGCATATGGCAAGGTAAAGAAAGCATAGACCAACTCTTTCTTCGCAGCCAACTGCCTCAACGCTAAACTCTCGGGAATGCGAATCGTATGCACGCCACAAATGATCACGTCGTATTTTTGCAATTTATTATAAACCTGTTGGACTTGGGTAGCCGTAGAACGCCGTCCGATACTAAAGCAAGCGATCGAATCATATTCGCCCAGCATTTTCTGGAACTCATTACCAACCCCGTCTCCAATCGAGAGCGCCGCGATCTTTTTCTTATTCAACTGTTTAAGAGGTAAGATCGTATCCTCATTCTTCAAAACAGTAATAGCCTCCGAATTCAACTTCGCCGCCATCCATGCCGCATGCGGAGAGTTCAAACGTTTCGATAAGCCTTTTGTTTCGACCGGCTTATAGGCATTCAATCCAGCGATATATTTGTACCTTAATATTTTCAAGCACTTGGCCTCGATCGCTTCCAGATCCAATACCCCTTCTTCAATAGCCTCTTTCACAGCCGTAAAATCATTGATTGGAGCGGCCGGAGCGAGCAGGATATCATTCCCCGCAAGCAAAGCCTTCACCGAAGGATTATCCGTTTTCTTTGTGGAAGCCCCTTTCATCGCCAACGCATCCGTAAAGCACAGACCTTGAAAACCGAGTTCTTTCTGTAATAGATCCGTCACTACCGCCTTAGAGAAAGAAGCCGGCTTATGACTTTTGTCCAAAGCCGGAACGTAAAGATGTCCCGTCATTATCCCGGCGAACCCATCATATATATAACGTTTAAAAGGAAGAAGCTCCACGCTATCCAAGCGGGCCCGGTTATGGCGCACGACAGGTAATGTCTCGTGCGAGTCCTCGGAAGTATCTCCATGTCCGGGGAAATGTTTGGAGACAGACAAGATGCCCGTACTTTCCAATCCTCTCGCGTAAGCAATACCTTTCTCCGCCACAGCCTCCGGATTCTCGCCAAACGAACGCAGGCCGATCACGGGATTATCCACATTGCTATTCACGTCCATATCCGGAGCGAAATTTATATGAATTCCCATTTCCCGGCACTGCCGTCCCACCTCTTTTCCATATTCCTCGATCAAGGCATTGTCCTCGATAGCGCCTAACATCATGTTTTTCGGGAAACGGGTGGTTCCGCTTAATCGCATGGAAAGTCCCCACTCCCCATCCAAAGACACCAACATCGGGATCCGGGAAGCCTTTTGCAAACGATTGGTCACCTCCGCCTGCGTCACCGGATCCCCTTTATGGAATAAGATACCCCCGATCTTGATATCGTTCACATAACGCATGAGCCGTTGCATATTCCGGTTATCGGATTTAGGGTTCGCTATAACCATAAATAACTGCCCGATCCGTTCGTCATAACTCATAGCGTCAAACACGGAATCAACCCAATGATTCATCTTTTCCTGATCCACCGAACGATAAAGGTTCGGGACTGTTTGCGCCCCACCCGATAGAAGGGAAATACAACACAAAAGCAAGATACCAATCTGTCTCATCACAACATTATCATTATTACTCTCCAAAAATAAGAAAATATCGCAATAGTAACGCAATATCGGATGTATGAATATGGAAAGCCTAATCCTCCCTATGAGACTGGTCTAATACGTCACCTAGCTGATTCAGCATCTGTTCCGTGTTATTCCTCAGTTGCGACACGTAGTTTTTCTTTTCCTCAGCCGACAGATCATCACGACCCAACAAATCCGAAAGACTGACAATAGCGTTCAGCGGATTCCGGATCTCATGACTCATATTAGCGACAAAAACACTTTTCATTCGGCTAGCTTCTTCCGCCTTCAACCTTTGCGCGTCAAGTCTACTTTCCGCTTCCTGCAAAGCCTCTTTCTCTTGTTGAAGCTCGTCTTTCAGACGTTGGGCACGAATAATATACCTATATAATATATAAAGGAGTATCGACAAGATAGCGATCAAGGCTAAAGAGAAGACCAGCTGATTATGTTTTTGTCGCATAACCTTATGGCTATAGGCCCATTCACGATCTTGCGCTTTTTGATCATTTATCCGGTGTAACGTACGGAGTTGGTCGATCTGACGAAGAAACGTCGCGCTATTTTGCTTTTCCTCATATTCATAGATCTCGTCATACAACACAAAAGTCTCTTCCAACCGCCCTTGTTCCTTCAGAATATCCGCTTTCAATCGCAACACCTCTGGCACACGCTCCAGGCCCAATGCTTGATCGACATACTTGAGAGCCATGGACGGATCATCAACTTTCTTATAGAAAGAAGCTAGCGTAGAAAGATATACCCACTTCGCATGATCCCTCTCCGAGGATAGATCACCGTCAAATGCTTGTGCCTCCATCAAAGCTCCTTTTGCCTCCTCCATCTTATCCATACCAAGATATAATTTCAAACGAAGACTATTCAATAATCCATACTCCCTTTCTACCGGATAATGATCTCCTTGAGTACGATTCTGTTCCTCTTGACGCACGATTAAATCCTTATATCGTATGATCTCTTGTTCCGCTTCTCCAAACCGCCCCAGATAAATATACGATTCCAGTAGCAAACCAGCCATCGGTATCCGCCTATTTAATAGCTCTTCGCCGTTCAATCCTTCACGGTCCTTATCCAAATGATCCAATAACTCCAACGCTTCCTTAAACTGGGCTGCCGCTTCTTCATAACAAGATACTTCGTAATAAATAAGCCCGATACTCTCCAAACTTTGTACCACAAGGAAATCTTGCTTTTTCACTTTCGCAAAATGGTATAAATCCAACGCCTCGCTCATCGCGGACTCATAATCTTTCTCCTGTAAAAGCTTCTTGATTCGCATAGACATTTGCTCCGGCGATTCGGTCAAGGAAGCGAAAACAGGGCTAGATCCGACGAATACCAAGCAAATCCACACCAGAAGAATGCCGATCCACCTCATACCATATAAGAATAAATGATCTTTTTTCATCTTACAAAGGTGATATTATCGGGTGAATGAATACAAAACGAGCACCCTTCGTATAGGAAGGATCAATCGAGAGGGAACCACCTAGTTTCTCGGCGATAATACGACAAATAGATAGCCCCAGTCCGGTACCTTGTACAAAGGTATCTACTTTCTCGAAACGTCTGAATACCAATTCCTGCTTGTCCAACGGGATTCCGCACCCCGTATCGGTAACGGCGAACTCAACCCTATTTTCTCCCGCAACAGAGAAAGACAACTTCACTTCCCCCGCTTTTGTAAATTTCAAGGCATTCAACAATAATTTACCAAGCAATTGCCGTAGGCGAAAAACATCTGTCCTCAACTCATAAGATGCATAAGGAGAAGAGAACGCCAATTTCACGTCAGGAGCAGCCTTCCCACTTACCTCTCTTAGCAGATCCAAGCAACAAGCCACGACATCCAAAGGCTCGATCGTAAACGACGCTTTTCCCGATTCGAGGCTGGAAAGATCCAATACGTCATTTATCAGATTCACCAAGATCTTACAATTCTCCTTGACTGTGGAGGAATATAGTTTTTTCTCTTCATCATCCAGATTCTCATCCACCAATAATTCCGAGAACCCCATGATAGCGTTCAAAGGCGTACGTATCTCGTGGCTGATATTCGCTAGAAATTCAGTTTTCTCTTGATTCGCCTTTTCCGCCACCTCTTTCATCACGACCAAATTCTTTCCCGACTCTATCAATGAATCTTTGTCCGCCATCAATTGATTTTTCAAAAGATACGTATGCCTATAATAACGGAACAGGAAATACAGTAACACGAATAGGAAAAAACAAAACAAACCGGATAGGATCAATAAGCGTTGATTGACCTTGATCTGTTCCTGCTGGTGCAATAATTCAGCATCTTTCCTATCCTTCTCATTTATATCGTTTAGGTATTGCAGTTGATTGATCTGTTTCCTAAAAGCCTCACTACTCACGTTTCCATTTCTATTCAATAAATCCGCATACACACTTAGAGCTTCTTTTATATTCCCATTCGCTTTCAACATATCCACTTTCCGTTTCAGAAGCACCAAATCCATATCTGTCGCCAACGCCTTATCAATCATCTCTACTCCCAGCTTATAATTACCAGTCTTTTGATAATAGAAGGCGGCGGCCTCGTAATAATAAAATCTCAGATCTTCCCTATCGGAAACCGACTCACGCCTAGCTAATTCCAAATGCTCCTTCGCTAAATCTAACCGATCGTATTTAGTATACAATTCCGCATAAAAGGAATGGATCAGCCAACCATGCCATCGCATAGGGAAAACCACACCTTTTTCTTTATAGCGCTTATCTTCCTCGTTAAAAATATTCTCATAAAGCTCCAACAACGATTTTGATTCCTCAAACGAATCCAATCGCAAGCTGGACACGATCATGTCCGACAAGAATTCCAGTTTATAGCTAGGCTGCTGTATATCGCCACTGATCCATTTCAATCCCTCACGAAAAGCTTCCATCGCATTCTCATCCTGCCCGACCGACTGATAGACAACCCCCTTATTTTGTAGCGCACGCATCATTCCATATTCACTGTTCATCTCTTCAGCTTTATTAAACAGACGTATGGCCTCATTCATCGCCAATTCATAATTCTTCTCAAGCAAATATTTCTTGCAAAGCACATTACCTACCCGGGATAACGCCTCTGGATAATCACCATGAGCAGAGCTAAGTGAATCCAATTGGTCTCTCCAATATAATATACTATCCATCTTCCCCGCATTAAAATAATACCGGCATAAGCCGGACATTCCCGCATAAATGATATCAAATGAATCCGCTTGATAGGACAGATCTATTATCTCTTTCAAAAAAACGACCTCCTCCGGGTGTTGCCAATAGAGATTTGACAAACGTTTTAAGACTTGAATTTTCTCCCCCGGTGTTTCGCTCGCATTCAATTTGGAAATCAGGCTATCCGATATAGATTGATTGATAGCCGATTGAGCCTTTGCTTGTAGAGGGACAAGATGGATGAAGCCCATAAATAGCCAAATACCAGCATATAAAAAAACCGGTGTCCTCAACTTCTGATATGCTGTTATTCTTTTACTCATTTAAAAATGTTCATCTACGGATCGTAAAGTTTATGACTGTTACAAAGATATACTTTTTCTACATAGTGATAGGGGTTTTTACTATCTTTCCTGTCTCGTAATAAAATTTCCCGCATTACATTCAAATCTGATAACCAATCCATATCATCTTGAAGAAACGCCCCCGCTCAGTAGCCATCAGCGGACTCATACGGGACAAAGCGACCACGGAGTATCCAATCGGGGCAGTCCGTCTGGAAACTTCCTACATTAGATACCTACGTTTCTCACATAGGATGTCAATGGTTTGAATCCTTGGCAGACATAAAAGATTTGATTAAATAGCGATCAAAAAAGCATCTACCTATTGCGAATCAAATATTTATTTCGTTACTTTGCACCCGCTTTACGTAATCTCTGTCGGGAAATGTAGCCCGTTAAATTGCGTTTCATTATAAATTACAATTAAAAAGCTATAAACAATGGATTTAATTAAGATTGCAGAAGAAGCGTTCGCTACGAAGAAGGAACTTCCTTCATTCAAGAGTGGTGACACGATCACGGTAGCTTACCGTATCAAGGAGGGTAACAAAGAGCGTATCCAGCAGTATCGCGGTGTTGTTATCCGTATCTCCGGTCACGGTGACAAAAAACGTTTCACGGTTCGTAAGATGTCTGAGAACGTAGGTGTAGAGAGAATTTTCCCGATCGAATCTCCGTTTATCGAAAGCATCACGGTTAACAAAGTCGGTAAAGTACGTCGCGCTAAATTGTATTACTTACGCGCTCTTACCGGTAAGAAAGCAAGAATCAAAGAAAAGAGATTCTAATCTCCGATTCTATTGCCATACGAAAAGCCATCCAGCGGAATGCCGGGTGGCTTTTTGTTTGAATGCCCATCATAAGCATCTAACAATGCCCATTCAAGGGTGCTTACGATGGGCATTATAAGCACCTTTGAATGGGCATTGAAAGAATCATATATCCAAGTCGCTCTACGGACTACCGTCCGGAGGATAATTTACGGACGATGCGGGTGCCATCCCGAGTCTCTATCACGAGAATCAAGGTTTTTTTCGGCAAAGATATACGATAGAGTTCACCAGTCTCCAGTAAACCATGAGCGCCTAACGAGACACCCTCGAACGAGTAAACCATTAATCGCCGGATCGCCTGATAAGCCGTCACACTGAGTTTATCCCCGGAGAAAGCAATCATGACCGGAGCCTCCGCGGCGATCATCTCATTGGCTACCGTTCCCTCAACGTAAACCGCCCGGATAGCAGGCAAGGCCGCACGTAGTATATTGACATCGAAATCATAATGTAAGGCTTTCGACAATAACTGATCCAACAAATACCATCCCATAAAGGTATGGTCTACCACAGGCTCCGCCTTCAAGGTTATGGTCTCGCCTCGATAGCGGGTCACCTCCGCCCAACCGTGTTCTCCGCCTTCCACTTCCAATTCGACAGGCAATTCCTTAAACTTAGCCTCTAGCTTTTTCATATCCTTATCGATCAAGATCGTATGATCCATCTCTGCCTCGGGGATAAATACACCGTCAACATACCAACCCTCGAAGGCATAGCCCGGTTCCGGTTTCGCGACGATCTCGACTGTTTGGCCGGGAATGGCTTCGCCTATCACTTCCACCTCGCCGCCTTTCTCCGTAGATGAAGGATCATCCGGATTCGGCCCGGGTACGATCTCCACCTCATCCACCGGTGCCTCTCTCTTCTTGAAACGAGCCTCGATCGTAGTGGTTCGCTTACTAATAGTCAGCGTATAGGAGATGTCGGTAGACAGGCATACGCCCGCCTCATCATACCAGCCGATAAAGTCGTAGTCTTTCGTTGGCGAGGCGATCACGGTCACCTCATCCCCTAACTCATAGATACCGTTTCCGCTTTGCGAGACATAACCGGCCTCCGGATCGGAAGTGTTCACGTAAAGACAGTATCCTATTTCCGGCTCGGAAGGATCTTTCGGTTTCCAATCGTACACGGCCCGCAGGTAAACATGCTTGCCCGGCATGGTGAAGCGATAGGTTGCCTCTTCCGACACTTTCTTCCCATCGCTCTCCCAATGGTCGAACACATAATCTGGATAAGCATGGGCGGTTAGCTCCACCTCCTTTCCATTCTCATAAATTCCTTGGCGACCCTGTTCTACCCATCCGGCCATGGAGGGAGCGACGGTCGTAATCAGATTATAATAACCATCTCCCGGCTCCGATGGATTCTCCTTCGGGTTGAAACGTAGCTTGGCGATCAAGCGAGCGTTTTTCTCCGTAAGGGTGAAGGTATATTCCGAGAGGCCGGACAATTCTTCTCCATCAGCGGACTGCCAAGCCACAAACTCATAATCCGTATGCGGATAGACCCGTACCGTCACTTCCGTACCCGTATCATAAATGCCGGAGGGATTCGTTTGCTCAAAATAAGCAGATCCGTGGGGATCCGTGGAGAGTAAGAGCGTTAGTTTTCCCGGCTCCGGCGGTGGTGTCGGGTCAAACTCATCCTGCGCATAGACTTGCCCGATGGATCCTCCGAGGAAGATCCAAAGAGACAAGGCCATCGTAATATATCGAAACAATCGTTTTCTCATAGCGATTACCATTTAATGGAACGAGTCTGACGCTCGCCCGCTTTTGTTGTCCATGTCATATAATAAATACCAGGCTGAGGCAGGGCTATACGTACCTCGCCATCCGTCGCCTTACCGGTGAAGTGGATACGACCTGCCGCGTCGCATACGCTCAAAGTTTCCACATCACGCAAACCGGATACGATCAACAAGCCTTCTCGCACGTTCCAGCGAACCGACGCATCGATTGCTTCAACCGAGGTCACCACATCGCTTTTCAGCTCAAAGCGGTCAGAGAGAGTTCCAGCCTCGGCCTCGAAGGTATAAGCCTCCTTATTCAGATCGCATACGGCACCCGTCTGCTTATCCACCAACTGAATACCTCCGCCAATCTTCTCCTTCAATGAGATCGTATAGCTTCCCTTAGCAGGCAAGGCACATCCAAGGCGTACCACGCCATCCCCTACCGGACGCTCGTTGATAGCCAATCGGTTCCCCTCCTTATCCAAGCTATAGAAAGCTACGGCATCCACATTCGGACTACTGAATTTGGCGGCATCAAGGCCGATCTCATACTCCAGCGAAGCCTCCTCGTTAAATACCACACGGGTACGGTCGCTAGCCTTCTCTCCTGTCAGCAACAGGTTTATGACTTGCCGATTATCTGTAGTATTACGCAACGCAGAAGCGGTTTGTGCCGCGGTCGGCAAAGTCGCGATACGACCTTCCGGGCTAAATTTCAGATTCGACTTATTCTTCTGCACGAAGAAGGCGGTCAGCGGCGGCAGATAGACACCCTGATCATCCTGCGTATAATACTCGTAATTATTCAACTCGGGCGACCAAACCGTCACCGTAGCGTCCAATCCATCCGCGAATAATTGCTCCACGCTATAATAAGCCGGATAGGGATTGCCCACGAAGTTCCAGTTGGCATCCATGATGTTAGCCGAAGCATAGGTATTCAACAGCATTGTCACACCCGTCCGGTTGAAAAGGGCTTCCATATCACCGGTCTTGGTGGTAAAGGCATCGGCCATAGTATCGCCGCTGTTGAATTGGATAATATATCCTTTATTCGCCTTCAAGGTTTCCGAGTCTGACAATTGCCGCCAAGACTCTCCTACTCCTTTATCCGCACGAGACTTGCCATCGTATTCCCGTACCACCAAGCAAGCGTCACTACTCGTCAGCTTGATCTCCGACATCTTCAAGTCATATGGGAAGGAAACGAAGTACCAATCACCACCCCAAGTATCCCAATTAAAGGAAATCTCCCCCGTCTGGATATCGGAATTGACCAACAAGGAAGTTCCCCGATAGAAGGCGAAACTCTTAGGCCTCCATATCTCTTCTCCCTCAACTGTCAAGTTACCGCTATGCAAGATAACAGCAGGCCCATCTACCTTATTCTGATCATTTATCAGATGATCCTTCCAATCGTCAAAAACCATAAGCTCATTATAGAAACGAGCCTCCAGCGACCGATCAGCCTCACCCATCACGAAAGTAAACACAGGCTCTGTCGAGATCTTCTTTCCGTTCTCGTACCAACCATCGAAAGAAGTATCTTTATTGGCAATCGCTTTCAAAGTTACCGTCTCTCCTTTCTCATAGGCTCCTCCGCCTTCTACATACCCATAATACTCATTATTTATGGCAACCGTGATCATCTGCCCATATTCCACAATGTTATCACCAAATGGGGACCAGTAGGTATTTGCTTTATAGGCATCCTTCAAGCCTTTCGGCACGAATACTTTACAGGTCTTTTTGTCTACTGATTTGAAGACATCTGTTCCATCCAAATTTACCACCTCAGCGGATCTCAGCTTAATGGAAGAAACCTTTGCGGAAACCAAAGCGGAACTCCCTATGGATCGTAAGGTAGCAGGAAATGATAATGCGCCGGTAATAGGACATTCTCCAAAAGCATTATTACTGATATAAGACAAAGAAGTATTCGAAAAGTCTACGGAAGTAACACCTGTTCCATAAAAAGCGTCATATCCGATCCACTCCAACCCATCCGAAAATTTCAATATAGTGGGTACACATGAACTGGAAGAGAAAGCAGAGCCACCGATTCCTATCAAATGGGATAATGAAGATAAATCAATCTTTTGCAAGCTAGAACAACCTGAAAAAGCATAATCACCAATACGTTCAACAGACTCGGGTATATTCACTTTTTGTAATGCGGACAGGTATTTAAAAGCACCTTCCCCTATCTCTTTTATCGTATTCGGAAGAATCACCTCTTTCAAATAAGACAGATTCATGAAGGCACCAACAGGCAACCTATCCTCTTCCATCGTCGCCTTGCTCAAATCTGCCTTTTGCAATAATTCTATTTGTTTAATGACATCGAAGTCACTAGCGTTCATCGGGCCAGTGATATTCAATTCTAAAATAGTAGCCAATGGAACATTCAATCCCGTCAATTTCGCACCCAGCGAACCAGCCGTATCCAAAGTCACGGCTACAGGATCCGCATCTATCTCTACGATCTTGCTTTCTTTCCAAAAAGCAGCCTCACGGTAAGCCTTAGCAAAGCCTTTCGGTACATATACTAAGGCATTCTCCAAACCGATCGATTGCGACAAGCCGATCGGCTTCTCAGCCTTCATGATTACTTTTGCTCCTCTTCCCGAGAAAGATCCGTTATAAAAAGCCTCTCCTTTTACAGTCAATACAGACTCTGGGATAGTCAGTTCCATCAATGATTCGTTATAAGGAAACGAACGCTCGCCAAGCGTCTTCACCGTAGAAGGAATCGTATAAGCCTCATTCTTCTTTCCCGCCGGATAGAGTAATAAAGTAGCCTTGTCCACCACAAAAACGACTCCATCGATAGAAGTATAGAAACCGTTATTGATTACGACTTCCTCCAAAGAAGAACAGTTACTAAACGCTCCTATATTCAACGTATTCAAGGACACACAATTACTCAGATCTACTTTCTTCAAGCTTTGACAAGAACTAAATGTTCCAGAAGAAATAACTGCGAGCTGTGTGCTTTTACTGAAATCGACGCTAGTGATATTATAACAATTAGAAAAGGCAGATCTACCCAATTGGGTAATTCCAGAAGCAAAAGCAATATCACCAGCCAAGGCCGAATTACTAAAAGCACTTTCTCCTATATCTTTTAAGGCCGTCAATTGAGAGAAATCGAAGTTAGATAATTGAGACTTAGAATAATTATTCGCAAACGCACTTTCTCCAATCGTAGTCAATGCCGTACATCCTTCCAAACTAACGTTCGTCAAATTCGAACAATCGGAAAATACATAAGAATCCAAAGTTGCCAATGCCGAACAATTAGACAAGTCTACTGTCCGCAAAGAGGAACAATATCGAAACGCATAGGATCCTATATTCGACAACTTTCCGCATCCCGATAAATTAACCGTTTGTAAATTACTACAACGATAAAAGGCATTACTCCCTATTCCAACTAAACTCGTACAGGCCGATAAATCAAGATCCCGTAAGCCGGAACATTCATAAAACGCTCTATATTCTATTGATCGCAATTGAGAGACTTTCGAGAAATCCGCTTCCGTAAGGTTATTACAACCGCTAAAAGCTTCCCCCTCTATTATTTGAAGTACTTCCGGAAATACCACCTTTTGGAGCGTCAACTTGTTTTGGAAAGAGTTGGCTGGGATATAGCGTAGACCTTCCCAAGCACCACCCATTTTAGGCAACTCCGTCACCCCACTCATATCCAACACTTGGAGCATATTCATTTGCTCCTTCATCGTCTTAAAGTCCTCCGCTCTCAGTAGGCCATTTACTTTCAAGCTCGTTACCTTACCCACATCCGCACCCAGCTCAGATGCCAGCGTATTGGCCGAGGTTAGTGTTACCTCCTTCACCAATTGCGCATATACACTATTACTTATCCCAAGTCCTACGAGAAAAGCAAAAAGGAAGAAAAGTTTTTTCATACTCATTCTATTTGAATTAATAATTGATTTACCCTACAATCATCAACCGCTCTTTATCAACCACACAAAAAAAGCGCGAGGCTTATGCTATCGTCACCTATATCATGGTATCCCCATACCTTTATCCCGGTAACGAACAGCAGCCCCACGCTTCATTATAGGATGCTCCTCTCGAAGTAACTATAACAAGCATGGGCGTCTGTTGTATTATACCGGGATATGAAATTGGGGATTTCTGATATAGGTATAATATCTTTTAACG
>ULUW01055739.1_pt1 | contig 23440 bp, 24 predicted proteins | sample 1959041 | NCBI WGS metagenome assembly ULUW01 (sample SAMEA4835775, study PRJEB28245) | human gut metagenome | biome: gut microbiome; material: fecal sample | place: Denmark | collected 2008
CAGGAGTGTCTTACGAGCCTATCCACCGTGCCGCACCGACCTTCGCAGAGCAGTCTACGGACACAGAACTGCTGGAGACCGGTATTAAGGTCGTTGACCTGCTCTGTCCTTATCAGAAGGGTGGTAAGATCGGTCTGTTCGGTGGTGCTGGTGTAGGTAAGACCGTACTGATCCAGGAGCTGATCCGTAATATCGCAACCGAGCACGGCGGATATTCCGTATTCACCGGTGTAGGTGAGCGTACCCGTGAGGGTAACGACCTGTACCACGAGATGCAGGAGTCCGGCGTATTGGACAAGACCACCATGGTATTCGGACAGATGAACGAGCCCCCCGGAGCAAGAATGAGAGTCGGTCTGACCGGACTGACCATGGCAGAGTACTTCCGTGACAAGGGCGGAAAAGATGTGCTGTTGTTCATCGACAACATCTTCCGATTCACCCAGGCCGGAAGTGAGGTATCTGCACTGTTAGGCCGTATGCCTTCCGCAGTAGGATACCAGCCTACATTACAGACAGAGATGGGTGCGCTCCAGGAGCGTATCACATCCACCAAGAACGGTTCCATTACTTCCGTACAGGCAGTTTATGTGCCTGCGGATGACCTGACAGACCCGGCACCTGCGACCACATTCGCACATCTGGATGCCACCACGGTTCTGTCCCGTTCTATTGTAGAATTGGGAATTTATCCCGCAGTGGATCCTCTGGAGTCCACATCCCGCATTCTGGATCCCAGAATCGTAGGTAAGGAGCATTATGAGACCGCCCGCGGTGTACAGGAGATCCTGCAGAGATATAAGGAATTACAGGATATTATTGCTATCCTCGGTATGGATGAGCTGTCCGAGGAAGACAAGCTGGTCGTATCCCGCGCCCGTAAGATCCAGAGATTCCTGTCCCAGCCTTTCTTCGTGGCAGGACAGTTCACCGGTCTGGAAGGGAAATATGTACCTATCAGCGAGACCATCCGTGGATTCCGTGAGATCCTGGACGGTAAGCATGATGATATTCCGGAGAGCTACTTCCTGAATGCCGGAAGCATTGATGATGTACTGGCAAAGGTTCATGCATAGCATGAGAGGGGAGTACAGATATGGCAGATAAAGAATTCACACTTCGTATCATAACCCCGGAAAGAGTATTCTATGAGGGAATTGTGGATATGGTAGAATTCAATACCACGGAAGGACAGATTGGTGTCCTTCCGGGCCACATTCCCCTGACGGTGATCGTGAAGCCGGGTATCCTGCATATTACGGAGAAGGACGGAGAGAAGGAGGCAGCATTGCATTCCGGATTCGCCGAGATCCTTCCCGAAGGAGTTACCATTCTGGCAGAGATTATCGAATGGCCGAATGAGATCGATGAAAACCGTGCGGAGGCAGCATTGCACCGTGCGGAAGAGAGACTGCGCAGCAAGACGCCGGAGACGGATATTGCCAGGGCAGAGACGGCATTGCAGAGAGCAATGGCGAGAATTCAGGTGCTGCGATAAGCTTCGCAGCACCTCTTTTTTCTTTTACGCATATGCTATAAAAAAGCATGAGGCATTTGGATATGGTATCAAGGCCTTTTTTTATGACACTTCCGGGCTATCCGGGAAGAATGGATGAAAACGAGATCTTAAATGATCTGGAATATCTGCAGCAGACCTATCCCGGAGAGGTCAGACGCTGTCAGCGCAGAATTGCGGAAATATTGGACAAATACGACTATGAAGGAAGCATGATCTATGATGAATATCCGGACCGCCTGAGTCTGTTCCGGATAGCGGATACGATCAGCACGATCCTGGAACAGGAAGCGGAAAAAGTATCAAAGGATCTGATCCATGTGTTGGTGTGCAATGAGATCTACAAAAGGAGACACGGTGGACGACGGGGAATGATTGCGTTCTTATAGGAAAGCGTGCTATAATATGCGCAAAACATTTGAAAAACAGGATAAACCATGGAAGAACTGAAAATACTTTTACAGAAAATTTTGAATAAAGATCTGCAGCAGATCATCCTGAGCAACAGCCGTCATCCAGAACAGACCCAGAAGGTAAAGATCCGCCCGGTGCTGATCCGGGAGGAACTGTTGTTCCAGGAGACTGCTTACAGAGGAACTCAGGCGTTTCACGAGAATTTTACAGCAGAACAGCTGACGGACCGGATCTGCACCGCCTTACAGGAGCAGTTCCGGCAGGGAGAATTCTCAGCGAAGACCCTGCAGGCCACCGCTCTGGTCAGCAAAAAGGGCAAGCTGACACTGAAGGTGAAAAACAGTGGCAAGGCACCGCGGACGGAGGGGGCGGCTGCTTCTGAAGAGGAGGAACTGCAGGCACTGGCTCACAACCGTACCAAGCATTATATTTTAGAGGAAGGAAAACCGGTGGATTTCCTGGTAGGACTGGGCGTGCAGACCCCGGACGGCCGGGTGACCAGGGCGAGATTTGATAAATTCCGTCAGATCAACCGGTATCTGGAATTTATCGAGGATGTGATCGATGAACTGCCGAAAGACCGTACCATCCGCATTATTGATTTTGGCTGCGGCAAATCCTATCTTACCTTTGCAATGTACTATTATCTGCATGAATTACAGCATAGAGATATCCAGGTGACCGGACTGGATCTGAAGACCGATGTGATCCAGCACTGCAATGAACTGGCGGAAAAGCTGGGGTATGACAGATTAAAGTTCGAGAGGGGAGACATCAGTACCTACGAGGGCACAGATGTGGCGGACATGGTGGTGACCCTGCATGCCTGTGACCTTGCCACAGATTATGCGTTAGACAAGGCGGTAAAATGGGGGGCCAGAGTCATTCTGGCGGTTCCCTGTTGTCAGCATGAACTGAACCGGCAGATAAAATGTGATCCTTTAAAACCAGTGTTAAAATACGGCATCATCAAGGAGCGCGTGGCAGCACTGCTCACCGATGCTTTGAGAGCAAATCTGCTGGAACAACAGGGCTATGAGACCCAGATCCTGGAATTCATCGATATGGAACATACCCCGAAGAATCTGTTGATCCGGGCAGTGAAAAAGAATGGTATGCGCCCGAAGAAAAGCGCAGATATCGGTACTGTGGAGGAACTGCTCCATGTGGCACCGACACTGGAAAAATTGCTGAATAATGAATGAGTGAAGAATCAAGAATGAAGAAAACGATCATTAGAATTGCCGTGTGTGTTGTAGTATTTCTGGCATCAGCACTGATCATCGGCAGCATTATGAATCAGGGACATAACAATATGACCATGGAGATGGCTCCGGCCACTCTGCCTATGATCACCATGGAAAGCGGCGGTGTGGCATGCAATGAACTGCACGGAAATACCGTGGAGATGGATGTGGCTTACCAGAAGGACTGCATTACTCTGCTGGGGGAGGGCAGACAGGCGAATTTCACCGTGGATACGTTCGGAAGAGAAATTACGGGGATCTCGACAGAGGTTCGCAGCATCGACGGCAGCCGGCTGATCGAGAACAGTGAAGTCACCGGATGGAAGGCAAATGGGAAAAGCTTTTCCGTTTCCCTTACGTTAAAAGACCTGATCGACACGAATACACAATACAGTCTGACCCTGATCCTGGAACTGGAAGGGGAACAGAAGGTATATTATTATACGACTATTTTATGGAATGATGATGTGCATATTTCGGAAATCCTGGAATTTGCGACAGATTTCCACGGAAAATTATACGACAAGGAAATGGCCAAGGAACTGACGAAATATCTGGAATCGAATTCCAAGCTGACAGATAACGGCACTTTTCATAAAGTGAATATTCACAGCAGCTTTCAGCAGATCACCTGGGGCAGTCTGGAACCGGTCCAGGAGGACGCGGCTTCCATCCGGCTGACACAGATCAGTGGGAATGTGGCCTCTCTGCTGATGGATTTTGTGGTATCCACCGGAGAGGGCAAAAATAAGATCTACTACAATGTCGAAGAGTATTACAGAGTCAGATATACTTCGGAGAGAATGTATCTGCTGGATTATGAGCGTACCATGACACAGATCCCGGATACTACCCGGATGTATGCCAATGACAAGATCCTTCTGGGAATCACGGATGAAAATGTGGATATGATGGAGAGTGCGGATGGCAATACCGTGGTGTTCTCCGATATGGGGCAATTACTCAGCTATAATGCGGCTACCAACGGACTGACAGTGATCTTCTCCTTCTATGGTAAAGATAATGCCGACCGGCGGACTCTGTATGACAATCATGGCATCAAGATCCTGGATGTAGACGAGGGCGGTAATGTGAAATTTGCCGTGTATGGTTACATGAATCGCGGAAGACATGAGGGGGAGACCGGCATTCAGATCATCAGCTATGACAATTCGCTGAATACGATCGAGGAAGAAGTCTATATCCCATATTCCAAGAGCTATGCGGTGCTGAAGGATGAGATGGAACAGCTGCTGTACCGGAACAGACAGCAACATGTATATTTTTTCCTGGAAAACGGTGTCTATGATGTGGATCTGGAGAATCGCAGCGCTGAACAGCTGGTAAGTATAAGACAGGATGACAGCCTTCAGGTATCGGAGAATCATGAGATCATCGTATGGCAGGAAGGGGATGACATCAACCACAGCAACCAGCTGAATGTCCGGAATCTGAATACCGGAGAACAGACAGTGATCCGGGCGGAGGACGGTGAGGCTATCCGGCCGCTTGGCTTCATGGGAGAAGATATTATCTACGGCGTGGCCAGGGAGAGCGACATCCGGACAGAGAATTCCGGACAGATCTTTTACCCCATGTATAAGGTCTGCATCAGCAATTCTTCCGGAGATAATCTGAAGGAATACGGACAGGATGGCATCTACATCGTGGATTGCGCCATCGAGGGCAATCAGATCACCCTGTCGAGAATACAGCGTTCTGAGAACGGCAGCTATCAGGAGATCCTGGATGACCAGATCATGAACAATGTGGAAGAAGAGCCGGGACAGAATAAAGTAGTCACAGCGGATATTGATATTTATGAGAGATATGTGCAGATACAGACCAAGACAACCATTGATACCAGGACTATCAAGGTGCTGAATCCGAAGGAGGTCGTATTTGAGGGCGGAAGAGAACTGACACTGGATGCGGTCAGCGAAGTTTCCAGATATTATGTATACAATGCTTATGGGGTACAGGGCATTTACAGTGCTCCCGGGAAAGCGGTGAAGGAAGCCTACGATTCCGCCGGGGTTGTTGCGAACGACCGAGGCATTACGGTATGGCTGAAGGGCAATCGTGTCAGCAGGAACCAGATCATGGCAATCAAGGAAGAAAGTGTCACGGACCAGAAGAACAGCCTGACGGTATGTCTGGACAATATCCTGCGGCATGCCGGAATCACCCGCAACACCGAATATGACCTGGCGCAGGGCAAGACGGCAATACAGATTCTGGAAGAAAATATGACAGGCGTACAGGTACTGGATCTGAGCGGCTGTAGTCTGGATGCGGTACTGTATTATGTGAATCAGGATATTCCGGTACTGGCGATCCTGGAGGATGGCGAGGCGGTGCTGGTGACCGGATTTAATGAATTCAACGTTGTCATCATGGAGCCGTCCACCGGAAAGTTGTACAAAAAGGGAATGAACGATGCTACAACATGGTTCGCGGAGAACGGCAATCATTTTATTTCCTATATGAAAATAGAAAATTAAATACAAGTGGACAGCAAAAGGCGTCCGGAACCTGTGAAAGGATCCGGACGCCTTTTTGGCGGGATGACCGCTTATTTCTGTACGTCAAAAATGTATTTGCGGTATTTCTGTAACACGGTGCGTAACAGCATGCCGAGCACTCCGCAGGAAATGATCTCACCGATACCCACAGTCAGCATGAAATAAGGAATGCCACCCTCTAAATGATACACATAAGCCAGCACGAAAGGAACGATGATGGTGTTGGCGATGATGGGAGGCAGGGGAGCCAGCCATTTGTTCTTATCACGCAGCAGATATGTGCCGAAGGCACCGATCAGGGTTGCGAGACTGCCGAAGATAATGTCGAGCAGCATACAGCCGGTCATGGTATTGCTGATGATACATCCCAGGAAAAGTCCCGGTATGGCAGCAGGGGTAAATACGGGAAGAATGGTCAGGGCTTCCGAGAAGCGGACCTGAATGGCATAATTTGCCAGTCCCAGAGCGTTGGCTAACATGGTCAGCACAACATAGAGAGCAGCGATCACCGCTCCGTGTACGAGGTACAGTACTTTCTTGTTCATTTGTTTTCTCCTTTAGTTTTTATTTACGTGTGGAAGGTCCCGAACACACGAATGGATTTCCGAAAAGCCTTGATTTCAGGGCATTTCAGCCTTACCAGTATACCAGTATTCCGGAAAAAGTCAAGCCCGGGTACAATTTTGGCACAATTCAGGCACAGGATTAGATAAGGGGAGATAGAACCAGATAAAAGAAAAGCCTTGAAAATGGGTTTATTCTCCGCTTTATAGAGATTTAAGACATTTCAGGGGACTTATGTAAATGGTGAATTTTATTGACGAAATCAAAAGAGAGTGTTAAGATAATAATAAAAGAAAAGAGTGTTACCGTACAGCAACGGTTCACCTGGTTTTTAGTTACAGATCAAGAAAGCAACCTATTCCTGGCGAGGGCGGTTGCTTTTTTGATGTTTATGTTTCCGTGCAGTCTGTACGATACTGATAAGCGTTACGATGATACTGATGATCGTAACAACAATACCGACAATGCCTACCACTGTTTCCAGCATCTTATGTACCTTTCAATAGATTTCCCATCTGTATCACCTCCAATAATACTGGAAGCTCTCAAAATGTCATCATTTTGGCGAAAGGTGAACCGCTTACCGTTTTGGTAACACTCCACTATTATTATAAAATACAATGCCGGGAATAGATACTTTAGATTCGGAAAATAAGTAACGAAATATGCCATGCGGAAATTGGCTGTTTTCCCGAAAATAAAATTTGTGCAAATGTAAATGTCAATAATATTTTGTGATTTTCTTTGAAATATCGTTAATTTCGTCATATTGCACAATTCGGCAACATGGATCGCAAACAACGGATTGTAGATTATGCACAAAAAGGCAACAGAAACAGACGGTAGCCGGGGGCGGTTGCCGTCTGTCTTTTTTGTCTATACATGATATTTAAAGCCATGATTGCGGAAACGGGAGGGGAGGGGGTGACAGTCGGCAAGCAAAAAGGGCGTTCAGAATTTTACAATGAAAAGTGCGTTTTCCGTTTTCCCCCTGAGGGTGACAACAAAAAACAAATCATTGCAAAATTCTTCTCAAATTGCTTGCCGACTGTCACCAAAAACCACCCCCTTTTTAAAAGCTTGTTTGTTCGAACGTTCGAACTTTTTACATTGCTTTCATTTCGTTGGATGACTTGCCGTCAAACATACGCCGGGGGTAATTATTCAACCAGTCTTGCGCCTGTGCGACTTGTTCCGGCGTTACGTCTTTAAAGTCGCAACCTTTTGGAAACCAACGGCGCAACATACGGTTCTGGTTTTCATTACTTCCACGTTCACCGGGGTTGTGAGGGTGACAATAATATATAACCGTCCGGGGCGTGTTCTCTGTTACAGACTTTTCAAGGGCTTGCTGATCAAGAAATTCCGTGCCGTTGTCGCACGTGATCGTCTGGAAGATTTCACGGAAGCGGTCAGCACCATAAGAGCGTTCCAGATCATCAAGTACACTTGCAACAGCTTTCTGCGACTTGTCCGGCATTTTCACAACTATTTCATTCCGGGTCTTGCGTTCTGTAAGAACTAGTAAACAATCCGGGCTTTTACCTTGTCCGCCTACTACGGTGTCAAGTTCCCAGTGTCCGGCAGTCTTGCGTTTCTTGATCTCATGCGGACGTTCTTCTATGGATCTTCCTTTTTGATTCTTGTAGGACGGTCGTACATGCTTGTATTCCTGTTTTGGCGTATCTCTACGCCACGGCAAATCTTTGTTAGTAACATTCATAAACAAGCCACGGTCGATATAGTGGTACAGCGTAGTAACACACACTTCCGTGCGGCATTTGCCTTTAGCAGACTGTAATGCGGCATATGGACTGTATTTCAGATCAATAATACAATGTTCAACGTGTTTCACAAAATCGTAATCATTGCCGATCTTTAATTCACGCCCTTTATTTTCTGCATGATAATCATGTTTCTGCTGTCCGATCTCTGCGCTGTAATAGTCATATTCAAGCCACGTTTGACCGTCACGCAGTTTTGTGCGCCCTCTCTTTATTTCGTAGTTGATTGTATTGTAGTGCCGGTTCATCAACCGGGCAATTTCTCTCTGAGTTTTGCCGTCATTCAGATACATTTCTATCTTAAGACGATCAGCATAAGTCATGTTTTTTGACATGGTTTCCTCCCTCTCTGGCGATAGTCTGTCTATATTCAACCGTACCAGAGCAAGCCCCGGAGCGTCAAGGAGGGCGGTATCTATGGGGCTTTACCTTGACCCTCTGTGGCTTCTCTGGTGGGGCTTCTGGCGGCGGTAGTGAGGGATAGCTTGTATTATAGCAATCCGGGGGTTATGGCTCTATATGGGGCTTGTGTGGGGGGAGGTGGTTTCCAGAGAACAGACAGTCCTCTGGACTCTCGTGTTTAATTTTTATAGGGAGTGGGCGAAAAAATTAACAGAGGTGGGATGAAATCACCCCCAACCCCTCAAGGGGAGTAAAGCTTCCTTGTGGGTGTCCGGGGATGATCTGTTTAATACTTTAATTCGTAGTAAGTTATCTGTTGACTTGCTTGCGGTATGTCTACGGTTTTAACATAAACAATACGGTCTGCATAAATTTTGCGAAAGTCCTCTTCATCAAGAAGAAAGTGCTCTTCCTCTGCAATGTGACAGTTACGGCTGTAATAATAACGGCGTTTCTCTTTTAGGTGCTCGTCAACGCTTTTTGTAATGTACTTTGTAATGTAACTACTCACTCTGCCAGTGTCTAAAACTTTCGTGGCGGTAGTAAAGCCATATGACCAGTCAGTAATATTATAGATAATCTGTTTTTTCTTGCGGTCAATTTTCCACGCCTTGAATGTGAGGTTATCAACGTTTGCAAGTAGTCCATGAAAATGATAATGTTCTTTGTCTGCGTGCAATTCTGGAACTATAATGTATTTCATATCCGGGCACTTGCGTTCTTTGATATGCCACAGAAAATCATTGAGCCGTTGGACAACTAAGTCATAATCGGAAGCATCTACTTTTTTACGGTCAAATGTAAGTGTAATAAACCAATCCCAACTATTAGACCTTGCAATTCTGTAAACGTTGTTTTTAGCTCTGGATGCAGAAACCGCCATAGCGTGTTTTTCGGCTTCCGGGGTGCGATCACTTGTATCGTGGGTCTTGTTTAGTAGACTGTCCTCTGGTTTTTCTTTTCCAGTGTTTATTGCATGGTGGTAAAATGTGATGTGTTCCCCGGTCTCATACTGGTAACGCCGACAATTATAAACTGTTTCCATGTTTCAACACTCCTAGAAATTTTTTACAAGGTGGCGTTAAAGTGTTGCTATTGTCAAGTAGGTGACCCGGTGAACGGGTCGCAGTCTGCCTTTGTCCATGTGCTTTCTTCTTTTTGTAATAGAAATAATCTGTCCATTTCTTTCTGAATGGGTTTAAATGATTCTCTGGAGAAACCCAAATTTTGAAGTTGTAGAAATAGTTCGTCTGGAAATAGTTTATACTTTTTATAGAATCTGATCTCTGTTTCGTTAAACAGATAATGCATATATTGATACATTGTTTTTTTCCTTGTGTGTGGTGTGTGAAAGTTCGAACGTTCGAACGGTGCGCCGTGCGCAACGCTTACCACGGCGCACCGTTTCCCCTTACTTCTGTGCTTTCTTCTGCGCTCTGGTGTACTTCTTTGACGGTGTAGTAACGGCATCCATATCGGAAGGCGTATTGTTCTGTAACATAATAATTTCTGATTCCGGGATCATGTTCCCGGCCTTGCAGTCTTTCGAAAGGTTGTCCACGCAAGCCAGTGTATCATAAGCATGATAATCTTTATCTTTTACGAACCAACCGAACCGGCGTAAAGGGCGTACAAGCGTAGGGTCTGTAGCGTATTCCAACTGGTAAGCGTCATACTCTCTATGCACCAAAAACCTCCACTGTTTGTCGCAAGATATAACCCGGCTTGTCACTTGTCGCAATAATGCGTCTACGTGATTAAACCGCTGTGAAGTGTAATACAAGCTGATGTGATGATGACGGCACGTCAGCAAAGTGTTGAGAAACAAGGGATCAATATTTGTCTTGAAAGTACGGCTATTAAGCTGTACTGAAAATTCATCCCCCAGAACAAGAGTACAAGTCAGTGTATCGTGCTGTTCATCGTATGCCCGTACAGTTTCGGCAACGTCTACAATCTGGCGCAAGGAGACAAAAGGCGTGTAAGGTGTGCCGATCAAATCCACATTTGAAATGATGTTAATTCTCTGCGTTACCCATTTCCCCCGGAGATCATCATATACAACCTTGTTGTTATACTTCTTATACAGACTTGTTACCTTATGCACAGCGGAGAGGGTTTTCCCTTTACCGAACAATGCCACATAACAAATCAGTTTTCCGGTTTTCAGATTGCGCCATTTCTTGTGAATAATATAATCCGGGATATCCTTTATAAAATTAAAAACCATTGCAAATGGATGTAATACGGCAATGCGGAAGCATACACTAAAATACACCATTACAATAAATGCTAACAGTACAAAATATACCAAATCAATCACCTCCCGGCTTTCATAATATTATAAGCAAGTGAACCGATACATTCAAGGATCGCACAAAAGACGATCAACCCAACCATACAAGCCGGGGTAAACGTTGTAGCATCACCTGTGATAAATCGAATAAGACTATCCATGTTTTTACCTCCTATTTAAGACCTACGCCATTAAAAGACCGAACGGCGTTCTTGATACGTTCATAGCACCATGCGAACACGATAAAAAACAACAATGCCGAAATGTTGTAATTCAGATCATCAATTTTTTCCTCAATGCTTTCCAGAGAAGCGGAATAATCAATTTGATTTTCCACAGTGTCCGCTTGATAGGCTTGCAAGTCTGCCAGACTAATATAAACGTTGTCACCACTAACCAGATCACCAGAAGAGACCGAAAGGGTGTCAGAGCCTGTGACAAGGCTATCACTTGTTGCAATGTCTCCGGCGGTATCGTCTGCGGCACTCTCTGTGCCAGATGTTCCGGGGTCATTATCGAAAGATACGACATAATCAGAAGTATCACTATCGGTATAAACTGGGTTATCAGATACGCCAATGTCGAAAAAATCGTTCTGTAAATCTGTCTGCAAAGTGTCTTGAATTTCAATGTTTTCATTCATGTTTTGTCCTTTCTTGTGGAAATTGATCCTATGTGTTAAAATTGTAAAAAAACACAGGAGGTTAATTTTATGAATACATTTATGCAAATGTCGAGTGAAACACTTACAATAGTAATATTTTTTGGAATTATGTTTTTTGTTGTAAAATGGTTATTTATATATCTGATAATTAAATCAGCTACAAAAAACGCAGTTCTTGAAGCGTATACTTTCATAAAGCGAACCAACGGGGGAAACATAAAAACCCCAGAAGAGGAAATGAAAGAGGAACTCGAGGGTTGGAGTTAAAAAAATATTTTTCTTAAAATCACAAGTAGCAAAACGGCAATAAATGAATAGAAAATCACATTTGCAAGAGAAATAGAATACCCAAAAAGGTTTATATTCTCTTGCAAAATAGCCGTACATAAATAAATATAAGCTTTTATGATTTCCATTTTTACCTCCCTATAATACGCAAGATTACAATTACTACTAGAGATACACCAATCATAGTTGAAACCCAAGAGGGCAAAAAACCAAAAATAGCATTGATTAAAGACGGCAACTGTCCCATACCAGAATAGAGACTTTTCAAAATGTTTATGAAATGACTGAATAGTTCCGTAACATTGCTTATATCTACAGAAAAATCACTTGACGGTTTAGCGTCTACATCATTTCGAGAGTTTCCACTGTTTTCTACATTATCTATATCACTATCCGTTAAACCCTTATCTGATTGATTACCGTTATTCATATTGTTTGCATCGTCTACGATTGAACCAGTAGAACCATCAGCATCAGCAAGATTATTAAAGTAGTGCGTCCATTTACTATATTTTATAGAGCCGTCATCGCATACAACATAATATCTTACATAGACTTCATAGCCGTTAAACAGTGAATAAGGGGTGCTTAATAAGGTCTTTAATGTAGTAACAGCGTCATTATACCCGGTGATATTCGCCCATGAAAACCACCCTTGTTGTTCGCCAGTTATAATATTACGGTTTTCTATAGGGTATGTACTAATCAAATCATTCCAAGATTCAGCACCCAGATCACCGAAAGAATACGTTGAAAGTGTTGACATATTATCACCGACAGAGACCCATGTTGTAAGAGAGTTTTTAAGTAATGTTAGATATTTATATTGCCATACAAGACTAGGAGTTTTTCTAAAAACATAAAAATCATCAGTAGACCAAAACCGTCCCTTTAATTCAAACTTGTAATCGTTTTGCGCATTAGTAAAAAGAAATGTACCGTTATCATTATTTACAGAAAGAACTGGTATAGGAATAGATTCGTCTAATACCCCGGGCGTGTTGGGGTTAGAAATTTTATCTATTGAACCATCAGCATTGTAATAGATCGTTACTGGTTGCCCTATGTAATATGCTAAGTGCGGTACACGGTAGCAAGGAACAATCTTTAATTGCCGGATGAATTGAAAGTCCGTTTTTCCATTTTCCATTTCAGACCACGGTAAAGTTAAATGCTTGTCACTTGTAGAAAATTCCCCATCATACGGCTGTAATTCTCCGAGATTATCCGGCTCTGTGGTTGTAGCCCATGCATAAGATACTTTCACATATTCTTCTACATCTACCTCTTTTGCGTAAGAACGTTCTGTTGTTCCATTCCAACGAGCGGTCTTACCATTCATGGTAAAACCAGTAAAACAATATGTTTCATCATTATTGTTTGGTAATTCCGGTTTATTCAACATACCGTCTTCGTTGCCGTTTTGTACATATGCAAGGGCGTGATCATAAGTGTCGAATACTGGAAAATTACATTCATAGGTAACAGACATTAAGCCGTTATCAGAATTGTACGTTCCATAATATGCCGTTGTAAGAAAATGATTAGAGATATTATCATCAGAATAATTAAGTTCAGGATCTTTATAATAAGTACCTTCTGTATGCCATGTACATAAATTTGAGGGCAATGAATAAAGTTTTCTATCTGCGGAATCGTAAAATTTAATAGAAAAATTAAAATAATTATCAGATATTAAGCTTGAAATACCGACAATGTTAGTGGCAGAAGTAGAAAAAGTGAATTTAGTTTCACTATGTCGTCCAGACGGAAGATCGAAATAATTATAAACATAGTATTCACTTGTTAAATTTCCTGCCGCATGAACCGGGGGCATAGTGAACAGCACAGCGGAAACCAGAACGCCAAGCGTTAAGGCAATAATGCAGAGAAGCGTCTGCAATTTGTTTTGATTGATTGTTTTTTGTTCCAACTTTTTTTCCTCCTTATGAAAAGTATTTTTGAATGATTTCAACCACAAAGATAATGGCGAAAATGTCACCTAAATAACAACCGATTTTTACGGCTTTCTGTCGAGCTGTTTCTTGTGGATAGAACAAGACGCAAGTTGATGCCATAAAACCGATAATTACAACTAATTTGGTAAGGAATTCTTTTAACATAATTCCTCCTTATTGAAACAATGGCAAAACAGTGTCAAAGATTTCTGAAAACATGAGCGTAAGTAATTTCGTGTAAGGAATTACAAACATAAAAAAACCGACTATACACCCTACATCAAAAATGAGAAGTGAACTATCTGCACAAACACAGATAAAAAAGATAAACAAGCCAGTTAATAAAATTACAATGTAAAGTGAAATAACCATTTTTTGTTCTCCTTTGAGTGAAAATCAAGAGATCACCTCATTACAAGTACATAAGCATAATATCTAAAACTAAAAGTAGGGGATACACTGTAAAAAAACACCCTACAAACGTTAAAAAACCAGATAAGAGCGGACACTCATGCAGTGAATCTCCTAGTAAGAAAGTTAGAAAACCAAAAAAACCACATATTAAATATTTGAAAATTTGCTCCATTGCATTCTCCTTTTCGTGAAAAAAAAGAGGGGTGCAGATCGTTCTGCATCCCTCTTATACTGCCGTGATCCGGGTTATACGGAACGCTTTGCAACTCCGAACAGACCGAAGCAAGCACAAGCTACGGAAACAGCTAACAGAATGTTCAGCGGATACTCTCCGAACAGACCCATGATAGACTTACATACAGAGATCAGAGTTGTAACGATAGCAGTATCGAAAGTAGGAGCGGCTTCTGCCGCCGCAATAATTGCTAAACCGGGCATATGTTTCTCCTTTCTTATAGATAATACCGAATACATACGTCTATGCTCTGGGTTTAGTTATCTATAAATGTTTTTGTTTATAAAATCAGCTTGCTGAAATTACCGGGGTAAAAGTTCGAACGTTCGAACTTTAGGGGAAAGTGTGGGGATCGAACCCACTCCGGCTGTCATTGTTGTTTTCCGTGCGCACGCCACTCACACCATGAGATACTTTCCCATATTATTTTTTGGGGGTTGTTGGGTTATGTGTTGCTGTTGCATGGGTGAGGGGTGATACTTTGTGTACCATTCCGAACCCCTCCCATGAAAAACTACGAAAGCAAAATGCGCTTTTCTTGTTTTTCTATGGTGTCCCCTTGCCCCCTCCCAAGGGGACAAAAGGTCAAGGGCAAAAGCGCTTGATCTGGGAACTGGTAAAGATATAATTGCTTATAGTCGGGCTGAACCCTCCGGGCTTCACCCTTGCCACAGATAACGCAACTGCGCAGTTTCTAAGGGCAAAAGGCACCACCAAGGAAAAGGGGGGAGGGTGGAAGCATACAGTTTATAGAAAAAGCCGGGGGCGTATGGCTAACGTTCCATTCTTCTGGGGGATCCAAAAGACAGGGGGTTAAGGTAAAGTTCGAACGTTCGAACACTCCCGGCGTTTTTCACTTCACACTTGCCCGGCAGTCCGTAGGGAGACTAACCGGGCATCACACCGGAAAACGTGCCGGGGAGAAGATTTCAAGGCATAGTTCACAGTGGCGGCACACTGGCACACCCAAGGGATACCGTTCTTGCTTCTCTTTACTCCCTAGACCCGGATGTTCTGGGCGGCTTACTTCTTGTCCTTATCCTTGCCGGGATCAGCGGCGGCAGTACCGGGAACGGTAGCAGTTCCGGGGAGATCATAGATACCAGTCACACGCAAAGTCTTTTTACCCTCATACTCACTGATCTGCATACCGAAAACGTACTCCTTGAAAAGTTCTTTGTTCTGCTTATAGACTTCCTCTGTGCATGACATGCTTGTTGCTTCCGATCCCTGCAATACAGCAAGCTGATAATACTTGTTGTTGCTTCCTGTCATGCTCTTTTCTTCGATTGCTACCAATGTGGCTTTGAACTGGGTTGCTAATTTCATAATGTTTTACCTCTTCTTTCTTTACGCATGGGGCAGTCTGCCCCATGGATGCAATGTTATTTGTTTATATCAACCGTCAATCCTCTTGAATACGATAAAAACGGTTAATTGCGTATGTACCTACAGATAAAAAAGTCTGATTAATCAACGGAAATTCATCACATGAAATAATGCCATCATTCCGTAACTGCTGTAGCTTGTCCGTCTGGGAAAGTAAATGTTCAAGAATCGCCTTTACTTCCGGATAGGTGGTGGCATGGGATATATCTGGAATCAAAGATATAGCATCATCCCACAGCGCACCACCGACAACAGAAAGCTGACTCAACCTTACCATTTCACAACGATCTCAATACGCTTATGGTCAGCTTCAAAGTTCTTGCTTTTCAGAGCCTTTTCGATCAAATCGTTGAGACCGTCAAGATACTTGTTATAATCGTCAATGTTGTGGAACGTTACAAGCGTTTGGCTGTTTACCTCCTGTGCTGTGGTGTCGATGATCGTTTTGCCGTTGGAAGTGTCAGCTTCTGCTGTTTTGCCCTGTGTTTCGCCCTGTGTTTCGTCCTGTGCTTCTCCGTGAAGTTCTTTTATCTTTTTCTTAATATCACGGACGGACATATTAACGGAAAATTCCGTCAACTGTGCATCCGTCACACCCAACAGGGCTATAAGCTTACTACTCTGATAATCTTTCAGTTCCGGGCGGATCTCTTCCAGAACGTTCCCGGCATTGTCACGCTTTGCAAAACGTTCTACAATGCGGATAAAATCACTACACGTTCCACGTGCAATGCCGTGTTCTTTAGCGGCGCAGTCGTAAATATTTTTGTAGCCCAACAGACCAAAAGCGGACGTTGAATACATCCAGTAAAGATCAAAAGCAATCCGGGTGAAGGAACTCTGAACATTGCACAATGACTTACTGATAGATGCATTACGCTTTCTGGCTTCTTTCAAGGTCTCAATGTCTTTCAGTTCCTGCGCCTTTTTTGCTTCTACCTCTGTTTTGTTGATGTCCTCCACCGCCGGAGCGGTGGGGGGATTCATGGGAGCGGCAACGGCTTTCTTTCTGGTGGTCTTTGTCTTTGCCGGGGTCTGGGTTGCGGTTTTCTTCTCTATGGTTGCTGTGCTCATGCTATTTGTCCTCCTTGTTTTCGCTATCTATAATAGCTTGTAATTGTTCGATATAATCCGTTCTGAAATCATCAACTATTTTCAATACATCTCCGATACTCATATCTGGATAATAGCCACCAATGGCAAAAAATATAGATGTACTAAACGGATCGACTTCCCGATCAGAAATTTGCTTACTATAACGTTGTTTACATTCTGCAATCTGCTTGTTTCTATCTACCGGGTTAGAATCATCAATCCAGATATTCACGGTATTATCTTCTAAAACTACCTCAAGACGGATGCCAAGATCGCAGATTCTGGGTTCAAAATCTTTAAATTTTTTATCATCGTTTTCGAACGGTAACTCTTCTATGTCGCAAGGACTATAAATAGAATACCCGGCACGTAAGCTTGACGCTGTATCCAGTCTGAAATCACCGGGGAAAATCAGTTCTGCTATTCTCCATGCATCTCTTTTACTCTTTACTATCATGTTTTTGTCCTCCTAGTGTGTGGGGTTCGAACGTTCGAACCGATATAAAAAATAGCCTTGTGATCGGAATTTCGTGTCATTTCCTTATCACAAGACTATTGTATAATTTTCATAAAATTTGTGCAAAATAACCAATAGTTGCATTTTCTGCGTAAAAATGCGAAAATATAAGATAACGCATTGATTGCAAGAAGGTAAGGAGAAATATATGTATATTATCGCAGGGCTGGGAAATCCAGGCAAAGAATATGAAAATACCAGACATAATATCGGGTTTGATGTCATAGACAGATTAGCAGAGGAAGAAAATATCGCCGTCATGGAGAGCAAGCATAAGGCACTGATCGGCAAGGGTTACGTGGCGGGACAGAAGGTGATCCTGGCGAAGCCCCAGACCTTCATGAACCTAAGCGGCGAGAGCATCCGGGAGATCGTGGACTATTATAAGGTGGATGATACTGCGGAACTGATCGTGATCTCTGACGACATCAGCCTGGATGTGGGACAGCTCCGCATCCGCAAAAAGGGCAGCGCCGGCGGCCACAACGGTCTCAAGAATATCATCAAAATGTTAGGGCATGATACTTTTATCCGCGTGCGTATGGGCGTGGGAGAGAAGCCGAAGAATTTCGATCTGGCAGACTACGTGCTGGGACATTTTCCGGCGGAGGAACGAAGCATCATGGACGAAGCGGCGAAGACCGCAGCAGAAGCTATCCGTATGATCATCACTGAGAATGCGGATGCAGCCATGAACCATTTTAACAGTAAGAAAGCGTAACGGTTGTATAGTAAGAGGAAAAAGCGATGCAGGCACTGATTGCGCCACTGAAAGAACTGGCGGAATATGATGAGATCCGGAAAGTGACCAGACAGGGAAAAGGAACCGTAGCTCTGTCCGGCTGTGTGGACTCCCAGAAACTTCATATGATCTACGGACTCAGCGATGGCCTGAAATACAAGGTCATCGTTACTTATAGTGACTTAAAGGCCAAAGAGATCTACGAGGAATACCGCTTTTATGACAGAAATGTCATGCTGTATCCGGCGAAGGACCTGATCTTTTTCCAGGCGGATATCCACGGCAATCAGCTGGTGCAGGAGCGGATCAAGACCCTGCGCAGAGTCGTGGAGGGTAAGCCGGTCACCATTGTTACCACCTATGCGGCACTGATGACACCGCAGGTATTGTGGGAGGAGAAAGACATCATCCGCACCGAGCGGGGCGGCAGTCTGGACGAGAGCAAACTGGCATCCCGGCTGGTGGCTATGGGATATGAGAAAGCCTATCAGGTGGAAAGCCCGGGGCAGTTCTCCATCCGTGGCGGCATTGTGGATATCTTTGATCTGACGGAGGAAAACCCCTATCGTATCGAACTGTGGGGAGATGAGGTGGAGTCCATCCGCAGCTTCGACATCCTGAGTCAGCGTTCCATTGAGAAGCTGGAAAGCATCACCGTCTACCCGGCCACAGAGTTTGTACTGTCGGAAGAGCAGATCCGCAAGGGCATCAGTAAGCTTGAAAAAGAAGCAGACAAACAGGAAAAAATCTTCCGGGATGCCCACCAGCCGGAGGAAGCCCACAGGATCGCCACACAGGTCAGCGAATTAAAAGAACAGCTGCTGGAATTCCAAAGTAAGATCAATCTGGAAGGCTACATCCGTTATTTTTATGAAAATACGGTAACCATGCCGGAACTGCTGTCAGATATGGCGGGGCGTTCTCTTGTCTTCTACATCGATGAACCGGCGAGAGTGAAGGAACAGGCGGATGCCATCGAACTGGAATTTCGGGAGAGCATGGAACAACGTGCCAGAAAAGGTTATGTGCTGCCGGGACAGATGAACATTCTCTACAGTGGGGAACAGGTAGCGGCTACTTTAGAGAAAAATGCCGTGGTGACCCTGGCTACCATGGAGACCAAGTACGGATATTTCAAGAAAGAAATGCATGTGGATATTGCTGCCCGCAACATCGCCCCTTATAACAACAGCTTTGAAGCACTGGTCAAGGATCTGAAAAAATATAAAAAGAACGGCTACCGGGTGCTGCTGTTGTCCGGTTCCCGTACCAGAGCCAGACGTCTGGCGGAGGATCTGCGGAACACCGAGGATGCCGGACTGACAGCAGTATACACAGAAGACCCCATGAGGGAAGTACAGCCGGGAGAGATCCTGACCTATTACGGGCATGTGAACAAGGGCTTTGAGTATCCCTGGCTGAAATTCGTGGTGCTGTCCGAGAGTGATATTTTCGGAGCGGAGAAGCGTAAGAAAAAGAAGAAAAAGCTCTATCAGGGGCAGAAGATCAATGATTTCAACGACCTGAAGATCGGGGATTATGTGGTACATGAGACCCACGGACTGGGCATCTATAAGGGCATCGAGAAGGTAGAGGTAGACAAGGTCGTCAAGGATTACCTCAAGATCGAATACCGGGACGGCGGCAATCTGTACATTCTGGCCACCGGACTGGATGTGATTCAGAAGTACGCCTCCGCCGATGCAGCGAAGAAGCCGAAGCTGAACAAACTGGGCGGCAAGGAATGGGAACACACCAAGACGAAGGTACGCAGTGCCGTCAGCGCCGTGGCGAAGGATCTGGTGGAATTATACGCTGTCCGACAGCAGAGCGAGGGCTATGCTTTTGGAAAAGATACGGTGTGGCAGCGGGAGTTCGAGGAAATGTTCCCCTTTGAAGAGACAGAGGATCAGCTGAATGCCATCGCGGACACCAAGGCGGATATGGAAAGCCATCGGATCATGGACCGCCTGATCTGCGGAGATGTGGGCTACGGCAAGACCGAGATCGCCATCCGGGCCGCTTTCAAGGCTGTGCAGGAGGGAAAACAGGTGGTCTATCTGGTGCCCACCACCATTCTGGCACAGCAGCATTACAACACCTTTGTGCAGAGAATGAAGGATTTTCCCATCAACATCGCATTGATGAGCCGCTTCCGTACGCCATCGGAGATCAAAAAGACGGTGAAGGATCTGGAAAAGGGCATGGTGGATATCGTGATCGGTACCCACAGAGTATTATCTGCGGATGTGAAGTTCAAGGATCTGGGTCTGCTGATCATTGACGAGGAACAGCGTTTCGGTGTGGCCCATAAGGAGAAGATCAAGAAATTAAAAGAAAACGTGGACGTGCTGACCCTGACGGCAACCCCCATTCCCCGGACACTGCATATGAGCCTGATCGGTATCCGGGATATGAGCGTGCTGGAAGAGGCCCCCAATGACCGACTGCCGATCCAGACTTTTGTCTGCGAATACAATGACGAACTGGTGAGAGAGGCCATTGTCCGGGAAATGGCCCGGGGCGGACAGGTCTACTATGTCTACAACCGGGTGAACAATATTGCGGATATCGCGGCACAGATCGCAAAGCTTGTGCCGGAAGCCAACGTTGCATACGCCCATGGACAGATGAAGGAACACGAACTGGAGCGGATCATGTTTGATTTCATTAACGGAGAGATCGATGTGCTGGTGTCCACCACCATCATAGAGACCGGACTGGATATTTCCAATGTCAACACGATGATCATCCACGATTCGGACAATCTGGGATTGTCCCAGCTGTATCAGCTCAGAGGCCGTGTGGGTCGTTCCAACCGGAATGCCTATGCTTTTCTGATGTACAAGCGGGATAAGATGTTAAAAGAAGTGGCGGAAAAGCGGCTGGCGGCCATCAAGGAATTTACGGATCTGGGCAGCGGCTTCAAGATCGCCATGCGTGATCTGGAGATCCGCGGCGCCGGTAATCTGCTGGGATTAAGTCAGCACGGACATATGGAGGCCGTGGGATATGACCTGTACTGCAAGATGCTGAACGAAGCGGTGCAGAACCTGAAGGGCATTCATACGGCAGTGGATTTCGCTACGGTGATCGATCTGGATGTGGATGCTTACATTCCGGCGGAATACATTGTCAACGAGACACAGAAGTTGGATATTTACAAACGGATCGCCGGCATCGAGACGATAAAAGAGCGGGATGAAATGAAGGATGAACTGTTAGACCGCTTCGGCAACATCCCCAAGGCAGTGGACAATCTGCTGCGGATCGCCCTGATCCGTATGGCGGCCCACGGTCTGGACATGACGGAGATCAAGGGCAAGAACGAACGCATTACCTTCAACTTCCGGCCGGATGCGAAGATCGATCCCCGCAAGATTCCGGATTTCCTGAAAAAGCATAAGGATGAATTAAGCTTTACCGCTTACGGCAATCCGTTTTTTACCTATAAGTATAAAAAGACGGGACTGGTGGAGACCGATGCGGAGCTTTTGATGGGCAGAACCGAGGAATTATTGGAAGAAATGAAAGAATTGGTGCTGGAAACAGAGCCGGTTCAGAATAATTAAGAGAGTTTTATGGGACTTTAAAAATGATACCTTTTTATCAGAACAGGGAACGAAAGGATTCTGATAAGGAGGTATTTTTTATGAAAGGATATGTGACTGCCAGCGGATATATGGGATATGTGGAGAATGAATATATCTTATTTGCCAGCGAGGATGATTATTTTGAATATGTGGATTCGTTAAATTTTTAATTAATGTCCAGTGTCTTTACCGGGGCTGTGTATATGTGATATAGTACAAATGTAAAGAAAAAATGTAAGGGGTTTCAACGCTGCACTGTAAGGAGTAACGGTGAAATTCTGATAAAGCATTTGGCAAAATATGCAGATGGGAGTTTATATTATGGAACTGACTGAGAAGAAGGAATTTGACCTGCTCTCCCTGGGAGAGATCATGCTGAGATTATCACCGCCCGACAATGAGCGTATTACCAGAGGCGACAGCTTCAGCAAGCAGGCAGGAGGCGCAGAACTGAATGCCATTACCGGTGCGGCAATGCTGGGATTGCGCTGCGGTATCATTTCCAAGCTTCCGGCCAATGACCTGGGTGTATATATCAAGAACCGTGTACGTCTCTGCGGTGTCAGCGATGACTATCTGGTATACGATGATGACAAGGATGCCAGATTGGGCGTGTACTACTATGAGAATGGTGCTTACCCCAGAAAGCCCCGTATTGTATATGACCGTAAGAATACCTCCATCAACAAGCTGACCGTTGATGACTATGATGACAAGATCTACAGCGATACCCGCTGCTTCCATACCAGCGGCATCACACTGGCTCTCAGCCCGGAACTGAGAGCTACCGCTGTTGAGATGATCAAGCGCTTTAAAGCACAGGGGGCCATCATCTCCTTCGATGTGAACTTCCGTGGGAACTTGTGGACCGGCGCCGAGGCGAAGGAATGCATCGAATCCATTCTGCCTTATGTGGACATCTTCTTCTGCTCCGAGGACACGGCGCGTTTGACCTTCCTGAAGGAAGGCGATGCCAAGAGCATTATGAAGAGCTTCACGGAGGAGTATCCAATCTCCATCGTGGCATCCACACAGCGTATCGTACATAGCCCGAAGCGTCATACCTTCGGCTCCATTATCTACAGTGCCAAGGATGATACCTATTATGAGGAAGCACCTTACACCGATATCGAAGTCGTAGACCGCATCGGAAGCGGTGACGCTTATATCTCCGGTGTCCTGTACGGACTGTTGGCACATCCCGGTGAGTATCAGAGAGCACTGGAATATGGCAATGCCATCAGCGCACTTAAGAACACCATCCCCGGTGACCTGCTGTGCACCGACTTAAAGGAGATCCAGGGGATTATCAAGGAGCACAAGTCCACCGGACGTATTGCGGAGATGGACCGCTAAAGCATTTACACTTCTTATCTGATCGAACAAATAGAAAACACAAAGCTCTGCCATGTTAATTTAAGTGCATGGCAGGGCTTTTTCTGTTTATTTTTAACAAAATTGAACCTAAAATATATTAAAAAGTCTGCTGTACAAGATTAAATTAGTTTGATATACTAAAGACTAATATAGAACTAAAAGCAGGATGTTATCAGACGGAAGATTCGAGAAACGGAAGGGAGACAGCAATTTGGAAAAGGAAGACCATATCCGGCAGAAAGAACAATGGAAACAACTGTCTCCTTCTGAAAAATGGCAGTATTTTATGGACTATTATCTGTGGGTTACCATAGGTGTGGCAGCGGGGATCGCTGTTGTTATTTTCCTGATCGTACATTTTGCCACCAAGACCAGCTTTGTCATGGGAGTCATGGCAGTGAATACGGACGGAGAGCACAT
>ULUW01039800.1_pt1 | contig 22954 bp, 25 predicted proteins | sample 1959041 | NCBI WGS metagenome assembly ULUW01 (sample SAMEA4835775, study PRJEB28245) | human gut metagenome | biome: gut microbiome; material: fecal sample | place: Denmark | collected 2008
TTAGGTTAAAGTGCCACATTTTCCGAAACACTCCAAATTGGCGGCTAACCCCGCCCAAACCTGCGGCTATGGACGGGGCGTGCGCCGCACAATTTTCATCAAAAGATATATTCGACAGGACGTTTGCGACGCCTTCGTTTGGGTTCAGGTTTCTGTGTACAGAACTAATGCTGCCAAACATCCTGCATCTGCGGCAAACTGAACGGAAACTACCTCGCCGTCAAGGTCTTCGAGAAAACGGTTGAGAATACTTGTCAGTTCTGAGGCATAAGTGTGCTGAAGAACTTTCGCCCTCAACTGTTTCGCTGGGATAGCTTCCATGGTGTTCTCCTTTCACCCTTGCTCAGTTAGCTTCTTTCTGTATATAGCCTCAAGATTCGTCCAGAATTTTGCTGGCGGACCCAGGACAAGTTCGAGCCGATAAGCAACGCGGTCTGTCAGGGACGTTTTCCCTTGGATGAGGGCTTCAGCCTCTGCCAGGCTCATACCCATGCGGAATGCAAAAACTGTGTTGGATATTCGCTTGTCTTCCAGCATCTCCCGAATAGTGGCTCCAGGCGGTGTAGCAATCGTTTTGCCGTACATTTCACTCGCCTCCCGCTTTGAAGTTGTAAATCGGCCGGATAATTTTCTGAACATCTACGGTATCGCCGATATTGTCCATGATAGCCTCGATTGGTTTATACGCCATCGGGCACTCATCCAAAGTATCGCGGCCTACAGAAGTCGTGAAGATGCCATCCATCTCCTTCTTAAACTCTGAGACCGTGAAAGATTGCTTTGCATCGGCCCGGCTCATAAGCCGTCCTGCACCGTGCGGCGCGGAGTAGTTCCATTCTGGGTTGCCTTTGCCAACACAGACGAGGCTGCCGTCGCGCATATTGATAGGAATGATGAGGCGCTCCCCAACCTGTGCAGAAACGGCGCCCTTGCGAAGAATCATATTATCCAAGTCGATGTAGTTATGAATCGTGGTGAACGAGTCGGCTACATGGAATCGCATGTTCTTGACAATGACGTCCACAATAGCATGGCGATTCGTCGACGCAAAATGCTGGGCAATTCTCATGTCGTGGATATAGTCGTCAAAAGCTTGGCCATCAACATACGCAAGGTGTTTCGGAATATCGGTACGTTTAGTGTTCTTCAGCTTCTTAATTTCACTCTCGATTTGCTTCTGCTTGCCTTCGGCCTTGAGTTTGGCAACCAATGCACGTACATCTTCCTCCGAGGCCTTGTTGAGCTGCTCGTAAGCAAGCCGCTGGTAGTAGGATGCGATTTCTACGCCAAGATGGCGGCTGCCGGTATGGACGACTAAGTATAGCGTTCCTTCATCATCTCGGTCCACTTCGATGAAATGATTGCCGCCACCCAGAGTGCCGATAGACTTGCTTGCGCGGTCCAGGTTAACATGTCTGGCGCAGCGCAAATCTTCAAGCTCGACGTCATTTACAAAGCGATGTCTGGCATCACGGATTTCGAATCCTGCAGGAACGTATTGCCGGATGACCTTATCAAGCTTTTCGAGCTCAATATGCCGCTCCTTGAGAATGACCACAGCCATGCCACAGCCAACATCTACGCCGACCAAGTTGGGAACAACTTTGTCACTGATTGTCATAGTGGTGCCAATCGTACATCCGGCGCCCGCATGGATATCTGGCATTAGCCTGATTCTTTGGCCTGACGTGAACTCTTGGTTACAGAGTTCTTGCACCTGCGCGATGCTGGCTTCGTCTACCACATCGGTGTAGATGATAGCCTGATTGTACTTGCCATTGACCTGAATCATCACTTTCACCTTCTTCCTTTTTCTGAGTTTTGTATGGCGCTACAGGTAGGATTCGAACCCACGGAGGTTTTCAGGCCCCTACGGTTTTCAAGACCGTCGCCATCGCCCACTCGGCCACTGTAGCATATATGGAGGGCACAGCCGGGCTCGAACCGGCGACAGGCAGATTAACAGTCTGCTGCTCTACCAACTGAGCTATGCACCCGAAAAAAGCAGGCCAGGCAGGACTCGAACCTGCAGCCGGCGGTTTTGGAGACCGTTGCGCTACCAAATTGCGCTACTGACCTATATGTGGTGCCAAAAGCAGGCCTCGAACCTGCGACCTGGCGCGTATGAGGCGCCTGCTCTAACCAACTGAGCTATTCTGGCAAAAAAGATGCAGGCGAGGAGTTCGACCGCTAAGCCGTCACCTCTTTGGGGCTACATACCACTACCTGTGGCAGTATCCGCATCACTCCGCGTCCTGGAAAACGTTTTGTGATGAACCCGACCCGTACACGTCTGGTTTCCAGCCCTCGGTGTAGGGATTGTGTGTTGGATTTCTAGCTGTTATCATGGTGTAGTGACATCATATATTCACACGCCTTCAGAGCCTTTGCCATGAAAGCAGCGTCCTCCGACGCCGCAAGCCTTATGCCACACCGACCTGCATTCGTGGTGCCCAGAGCGGGGGTCGAACCCGCAGCGTCCGAAGGACAGCGGCTTTTGAGGCCGCCGCGTCTGCCAATTTCGCCATCTGGGCTTACATTATGTCAATCAATCCATCCGCCCCACCAGGACATCCAGTCCTGATGGTATTCATCGGTTGCCTTTTGGATTGGATTGCGTGAATACGAAGACGGGCAATAGTTTGGATTGCTTGGGCAACCGAAATTGCTGCATCTTTCGCAAGGATTGTCTACGTTTTTGGTATCCATATCCGCCCTCCGCTTTCACAAAAACTGTTGGATTAGTGTCTCATATACCAACGGATTCGGCTCATATTGCTGGCATTTGAAGATATCCTGGTTATCGAAGCCGAGATACCGTTTCATTGCTGCACAAACTGCCGCACTTCTTGAAACGCCGGCGTCACAGTGGACGACCAGCCGTTCAACTACTGATTTCCAGACATCGACAAACCGTATGATTTGCTCCGCTTGTTCGTCGGAAAACGTGTTGTCGCCAACGACCTCGTCATCAAAAAACAGATACAGAACAGCCACTATTTTATTGTGGTCTGTCTTGACCAGTCTCGGTTTATGGCCATTGGTGCTGCTTATACTGATGATGATGGAGCTATGGGTATGCTCTTTTTTGCAGTAATCGACTGCGTCATATCGGTCCATGATGCAAAAGCTCGAAATAGCCATAGCTCTATCACCTCTTTCGTGAAAAATGGTTGGGGTAGACGGATTCGAACCGCCGAATGTCAGAGTCAAAGTCTGATGCCTTTAGCCTACTTGGCGATACCCCAATATGAGAGCAAACACAAATCACGCAAACAACTTTTACCGCGTTGTCGGCACGCGGAAAAACGCGCCCCGGTGGGTTCTCACCACTATATTCTGTTGGATTTGCGTTTGCTATTGGTGCCCGGAAAGGGATTCGAACCCTCACGCCGTGTGACACTGGACCCTAAACCCAGCGCGTCTGCCAGTTCCGCCATCCGGGCACGAGTGCAGACTATTGAGACACCCGTCTGCAATGGGTTTTGGTGCCCAGGGTGAGATTTGAACTCACATCGCCTTGCGGCAGTGGCTTCTGAGACCACCGCGTCTGCCAAAGTTGCGCCACCTGGACATGATTGACAGGCAATTGAGAACCCGTCTGTCAGGGGTTTTGGTGTTCCCGGCGGGAATCGAACCCGCAACGCCTTGCGGCACCAGCCCCTCAAGCTGGCGCGTTTGCCAGTTTCACCACAGGAACATATTGGCGGTGCCGATGCGATTCGAACGCATGCGCCGGCTTTCACCGACCTGGCAGTTTAGCAAACTGCTCCCTTCACCGCTTGGGTACGGCACCATATAGTAGAGTTCCGTGATTTGTCCGCTGAAATATTCAGCACCGCCCAGCAGCTCCAAAGCAGGCGGCTACTGCTCGAAAGCAGCACTTTGTGTGGTGCGCCCGCAGGAATTCGAATCCTGGACCCACGGATTAAAAGTCCGTTGCTCTACCAACTGAGCTACGAGCACATAGAATTATACAATTTGTATTATCGGCAACACTTGAATAAGCCTACTCGGAAATCCGGGAAGCCCAATCAGAATAATGAAAAACAAAAACGCCCGTGCAGCGTGACGATGCTACACGGACGTTTTCGCAAAGAGATACACGAAAAAGATTTGGAGGAATCTTATATCGATTTATCCCCTACTGTATGGGCGCGAAAGAGAACACGCGCCACTAACCTTCATGCGAACGTCGTTATTAGCATCGCAACGCGCTGCGGAGTCGAGCAGCTGGCTCAAGTTCCACAGTTGTTTACTACCCATGCAATTTGACGACATGAAGGCGGTCATGGTTCGTGTTCTCCTTTCCTCTGGATTTTATGTGGTACAGAGCCGTATCGCTCTGCCTCCTACATTTGGCATTATACAACTTGTAGAATCCGTTGTCAACTGGTTTTCGAAAAATATTTTGTAAAGTGTTCCGTGTATTTATATTATACCACATTGCACCTGTATTGGCAATACGATATAGGCAAATTGCATCAAATGTGGTATAATATATACATAGCTTTTTTTCGAAAGGACATTGCCATGACTTGGTTACCTCGAACGAATGCAACCTCTATATCGGAGGCGGTGAGCATTCTCTCCGGATGCAATATCGAAGAACTGAAAAATCCCGAACCCGCTGAACCCTGGGAAATTAAAAACTTGGAAGATGCTGCAGCTCTAATAAATACTTGCATCAAAGCCGGCAAACATATATCTGTGATTGGAGACTACGACACGGATGGTTGCACTTCATCGGCCATTCTGTATCTGCTTCTAAAAGAATTGGGCTCTACGCCGGACATCCGTCTCCCCCATCGAATGAGCGAAGGATATGGTCTCTCCCCTGCCATTGTCGAAGAAGTACGGGAAAAGAATCCAGACGGTCTGCTCATCACCGTAGATAACGGTATAGCCGCCAAGGAGGCCGTACAGCAAGCGAAAGACGTCGGCATGACCGTCATCATTCTGGACCATCATCTCCCCGGAGAAACGCTCCCAGCGGCCGATGTGCTTGTTGACCAGTGGACAGATACTGAATCCAGCGACCATGGCCCAGGATACTGTTATTACTGCGGCGCCGGGTTGGCTTATAAGTTGGCTCAGTACATGATACCAGAGAACACCACTTTGCTTGAAAAGATGTCCGCTCTCGCTGCAATTGGCACGGTTGGTGATGTCATGAATTTGACGAAAGACAATCGCGTGATTGTCAAAGACGGTCTTGCAGCAATGGACGCAGGCAATGTGACGAAAGGTCTTCAGTGTATTCTGGATGCAAGCGGGAAAGCTCGTTTTGATGCCATTACGTTGGCCTTCTATGTGGTCCCGATGATTAACGCCGCCGGCCGATTACTGGATGATGGCGCCAAGCTTCCATGTGCGATTCTAGCGGCCGAAAACAATGTGTATCGCCATGCAGAAAGGCTCAAGTTCTTAAACGACCAACGGAAAGAACTTGTAAAGACACAGTATCAGGCAGTTGTCACACAGCTTGGTTTAACACCTGATGCGAAGGTTTCCGTCCCGCTGATTGCTTTCTCTGATGTTGTCCACGAAGGTATCGCTGGCATCTTAGCCGGCAAGCTCACGGAAGAATACCATGTTCCCGCCTTTGTGTTTGCACGGACCAAAACGCACTGGAAAGGTTCCGGCCGCTCAATCGAAGGAGTCAACCTCAAGCGTCGATTAGATGACATGAGCGACTGTATGCTCGGCTATGGCGGCCATTCAGGCGCTGCTGGTGTAAGCGTGGCCTTTGGTGACGAAGATAAATTCAAAGCTGAAGCCCAAAACGCCTTCAAGGATGTTGAGCCGGAAGACGTTTCGAAGAAATACTACGACGTCGTTCTCACAGAAGACCAGGTCGTTTCCGCGTTTGAAGAGCAACAGCAGCTCGAACCATTTGGGGAAGGATGTCCCAAACCCGTTGTGCGTATCAATCACTGCCACGTGATTCCGGGCAGAAACGGTAGAAACGCCTTCTATATGGGCAAAAACCAGGAGCATGTCAAGCTAAAATGCTCGTCCTTTGCAATCCTCGGCTTTTTTATTGCGGAGGAATATCAGAAACTCGGTGAGCCTGACTATGTTGATGTAATTGGCCAGCTGGAGCTCAATATCAGCCAGTATGGCAAAGAACTGCAAATCAACGCACAGACGATTTTACCATCGTCATAAAACAATCCCGACCAGAATTTCCGCATTCGGATTTTCTGGTCGGGATTTTCCTTTGTGGTTCTCGATTGAGAACGCAGAAGTCAGCCCTCTGCGTTCTCCTCTGTTTCCTCTGCCTGATTCTCGTTCAGGAAGGCGATGATTTCTTCGGCAGATTTGTTGCCTTTGGAGAGAGCTTTCTCGACAGCTTTAAGAGTTGCTTTTTTCTCGGCTGCGGCAGCATTTTTCGCAGCAGCACGCTCCTGCTTCAGCTGTTCTTTGTAAGCAGCATTGCGAGCTTCACGGGTCTCCTTGACCTTTGCTTCCAACTCTTTCAGTTGCTTATCCAGTTCTGCAGCTTTTCCGGTGTAGGTGATATCGCGCTTTACACCTTTTGGCATTTTGAACACACTCCTGTATTTGGGATTTAGGATTTTCCATCCTATAAACTTATGATACCACAAGCCCTCCAAAATAAAAAGAGTTTTTTCGTCGAAACCTATTTTCGCAGAAACAAAATCGCAAAAAGAAAAGCACTCTGGCAAAACGCCAGAATGCTTTCCAAATTTCAGGTCAATGGATTGCATTGACGCAATCCGCCAGAACCGACTCGTTATCAGCCACAATTCTTACAGGACGGGTAAAGTCCAAAGACATCATGCCGAGAATGCTTTTGGCATCCGCGATAGACCCGCGTGCGTCGTGTACTCCAACACTTTCCTTGTACTCGCATGCAGTCGAGACGAGATGTTGGACCTGAGAAAAGCTGTGAATTGAAACTTCTCGCATCATGGGATAACCCTCCTTTCAAATTTAATTATATCATTCTTGCACAAGCATCGCATTGAATTTTCGGCTATATCGCTCAACTTTGTTTGCTTGCACAAAGGGCGTTGTACGTAGCTGTGTTATTTTGTTTTTGACACACAAAAAAGAGACGGTCAAAACCGTCTCTTCAGGGGTGTCAAGCCAATTTAAGGAAACCCATGTCGATAGCGAACGGAAGCGCCAGTGTTCGTTTTCCATTATCGTGGAAATCGATAACCGCGAAATCGTTTTTCCGGGAAAGGATTATGCCATCCCCGAAGGAACGGTGATACACGATGCTGCCGACTTCATATTCTGACAAGTCCGACCCCTTGGACTTGGAGCATTTGGTCTTTTTCTTTGTGGCGCCAGTATCTACCTTTGAAGTCGACGTCTTAGTCGGATGTTTTTGGGAAGGCGCCGCCTTTTGGCTCGTCTTTTTCTTGTCTGGCACCAACTGCCGAAGGATGTCGACGTAGCTGGAGGCTGCATTGTTGACGTTCATAACGATGAGCTCTTTCTTTGCCCGAGTAACACCCACATAGAAAAGCCGACGTTCTTCCTCCTCGGCATTTTCTTTATCAATAGGATTCTTGATTTTCGACGTGTCGCTCGGTAAAACGTTTTTGACTACGTCAGCCAGGATGACACGCTGATATTCGAGACCTTTGCTGGAGTGGATGGTAGACAGGATGCAGGAAGCGTCCATGTCATGGCCACCGCGTTTAACAATTTGCTGCAGTACATCCAGACGGTCAAGAAATCCTTCGATGGTTTCCTCGCGGTACGCCAATGCAATCAGGATGTCGAGTCGGAATGTGTCGATGCCGGCATCTTGAAGATACCGCCAGTATCCCATACTCTTCATATGGGAAATTGCCGTTACGGGATTGCCATCATTGCAGATAACCTTCAGCATGAAGTTCTTTTCCAACAGACAATCGGCTAGATAATCAGAAACAAGGTCTTTGTTATCGAGGCTTGCATATGCCTCAAAGACGTTCTCACCATTCCCGCCAATTGGCAAATTGGCAACGGCCTTCTTCATGAAGATTCCGAGTTTGTAGTATAGATGAAGAAACCGTTCTTTGTCATCCGGGTGTAGAGCGAGGATGAGGAAGTCTTTGACGTCGTTTACAATTTTGCTCGTAAAGAACAGCCCGTCAACGCCTTTAGCCTGATATGGAATGCCTTCTCTCGTGAGCATATCGATGACAGGCAGTGCTGTATCGTTGTTCCGGTACAGGATAGCTGTCTGGATTTTCTCCTCATTCGCCTTCCTGCACATATCAGCAAGAATCTCATATTGCTTATTACGCGACGCACAATACTTAAAGCTGATTTCGCTGCCGGAACCCTGGAAAGCATTCATGTGTTTCGCATGGCGGTTCTTGTTTTGGCGAATAAACTTATCAGCTACATCTACAATTTGGGGAGTGGACCGATAGTTCTGCTCCATCAAGAGAACCTTGGCGCCGGGCCAATTCTGTTCAAAATCCATGAGTGCTTTCGGATACGCTGCACGAAACCCATAAATCGACTGGTCTTCATCACCAACCATCAGGATGTTTTTCGTTTTGGATGCGAGCAGAGCCAGAACCTCATGCTGAATTTTGCTTGTGTCCTGTGCCTCATCTACGCAGAAGTAGGTGTATTTCTTTTGAAGATTGTTTAGAATGGTCGGGCATTTTTTCAGGATGCAGAGCGCATAAACCATCTGGTCATCGAAGTCCATCCAGTGACGCGAACGCATTTCCTTTTTGTATGCACGGTAAACGGGTCCGATAGAACAAGCGCCTTCACTGGAACTGAATTCGACAGAGTTTGCTTCCTGGTCAGAGAGCATCTGGTTCTTTACATAGGTAATGGCCGTGCTCATACCTCGCAAATCAGAATCAGCCGGAAAACCATGATTATCTGCCATCCAGGCTTCCCGCATGATAGCAAATCGCTTGCTGTCATCAGTGATGAGCTGGAAGGCGTTATGACCTTCTTCCTCATATATTTTGATGATGCGGGCGCAAACGCCATTGATGGTCCGGAATTCAAGCTGGTCAGCATATTCGTCGCCAAACTTCGCACGAAATCGTGTGCGCATCTCATTTGTTGCAGCAACCGTATAGGTACAGGTAAGAATTTTAGATGGGTCTACACCTTTTCCATAGATGAGATAGCCGAGCCGTGCAAGTAGCGTTGTGGTCTTTCCGCTTCCAGGCACGGCCAATAGCAGTACAGGTCCCTTAGTTGCCTGTACTGCTGCCCGCTGCTGCTTATCCAGCGTATCATATCCAAATTTGGTAATGAAGTCTTTGAAAGTCATCTTTTACAAAATATATGAAATTGGCTCGGCCGCACGAAAAACGGTCGAGCCGAGATGGTTGGATTCTTAGATACTCGATTGCATGAACAGTTAGGCCTCATCCGCCGATGTGCCTTTGCGGCTTTCGAGGAAAGCCATCAGCTCTTCCGGCTCAATGGAGTCAGCCGACAATGCGCTGGCAACGGCAGCCTTGGCATCCGCCTTTTTCTTGGCACGAGCTTCACGTTCTTCTTTGCGCTGTTTGGCATATGCCTCTTTCAGTTCCGCCTTTGCTTGCGCTAGAGCCGCCTTGGCGTCCTCAACAGCCTTTTCGCAAAAAGCAACATTGTCGGCGGCTATTTTGGCGTCACCGGTATAAATGATTTCTTTTTTCTCTTTTTTGACTTCTTCTGCCATGTTATTTCACCTCACTTCTTGGTAGTCACCACAACCATTCCCGACTTGGAAGGTCATGTATATATTATACCACAAAATTCTTTTCGAGAAAACAATCTTTCGCGATAATTATTTCTTTCGGAAAAAGATTATTTTGCAGAGACGGGTCGCAAATATTCTGCAAATCTAAAAGTTGACTGGATTTTTTGAAAAGCAAATTTTTATTCAATATTTTCCTTTATCGAGTTGCGATTCTGAATGATTCATGGTATAATATAAGAACTACAGAGATGGCTATGAATCCACTTCCTTCTAACAAACATTTGGTGAAAAGTGTAATCAGTGGATTCGCTCTCCATCCTGGCTTTGTGAATCTCATTTTGGAATCACCACTTTTTTCGGCAAATTGTGTGCGTTTCAAATCGCACATCACGCTTTTCGGCATTTCCGAAAAGGCAAAGCCAAAGCAGTGACTGTTGCACAACTAAGCTGCAGCGTCATTTCGTGCTCGATAATGAGCAATGGTGAAAAGCTTTGTGTTGTCTTTTTGACATATAAAGTTTTCTGATATGAGATGATGACCAGCCTGTTATTCGGCTATACAGTCGCTTCCTTCTAAGAATAATTTGGATTTTCGCAGTGACTGTGCTTTCCGAGTAGTTCGGCTATCATTCAAGCCTGAGCCATCTATCGGCTCAGGCTCTTTTCTTTTTGTGGAGGATACATTATGACTTTTGACGAATTTGTTAGCAAGCAACGCGCCGATTTACCGGAACTTGATGCCGCAATGACAGAACTGGAAATTGCTTATCCGACTACTAAAGCATATACAGAATTCTTGACCACCAGCAATTTGAACGCCTTCACCTTTCGGCATCATCGCGGCGTAATGGTGCCGGCTGCGGCAGTATCTGGCGAAGACATTGTCACCCGCGAGGACGTCGCTACAGCGAACATAAAATTGGCACCGTATGGTTATACCATGTCTGCTGAACTCTTGCAAGCCTGTTTTGCGTTGACACCTGCCAGGTTTCATTTGTTTTTCGATGAATTGTTTGAGATGGCAACAAAGGATGCTCGTGCAATTGATTTCGCCAAGACTGTGTGGCCCAACTATCCCCATGATGTTATGCAGGCAGACTTGGCAGTACAGTATATTGCCAACCTGTTCCATTACTTGTCTGGTGGACAGTGGCAGCCGGAATTTGAAATTCACGTTGTTAATCCAGCTCTTTCGCAGAAAGATATTTGTGCTCTTAAGCAGATTCCACTCTGCGGCAAGGATGGCGCGAGAAAACTGGCCATTGAAATGTTCACAGGACAGACGCCACTTTCGGCTGATGATGTCGAAGACCTCAAATTCATCATGGCAGACCAGTTCTTTGCCCGTTCTGTGGCAAACGAGATGCAGAATCTGTTGATTCCCGTCAAGGAGAATCTTGCTCTGTATACTGCCATGGTTATGACATTGCTCGGCAATGATATTGAGAGCCAGCATTGCTTGTCTGGATATACTACTGCCCGTGATGTCCTTCGTCTGGCGGCCGCGTGTAGTGACGGCGACATCTCTCTTGCAACCGAGACACACTTCAAAAACTTTAAGCGCAGTGAGAGACGGTTTTTGCTTGGGCTAATTGAAAAGACCAACAATATTGCCGAAAGCATGGCACAGGATGGCGAAGTCTGGAAGCGTTTGGGTGAGCGTCTTCATCCTGGCGAGTACCAGAATCTGTATCCTGAAACGGCTAAGGCGTTTGGTTTGATTCGTTCTGGCGCCTACATCGAAACTTACAATGGTAAACTGGAAAAGCTGATGAAACGGCCGGTGAATGCTGAAAAGCTGTCCGAGCACTTGCTCCAGCGTCCAGGGCTGTTTGCCCGTTATCTCGATTTCTGCCTGCGTAACTGTAAGGATGATGCGGAACGGTATCGTGTTGCTTTCCGCTTCACCTCTGTTGCACAGAAGGTTTCTCCGCGTGTTTTGCTGCAGGTCGTGAATCACTTCCGCAATAGGAACAATACTGTGCAGCTTGCGGTCGGGAAACGAAATGGCGCATCGGCACAATCATTGACTCGTGAAATCGCACCGCTTGACCAGGCTTTCTGCAATAACATCGCTGACGATATCGCCAACGAGATGTGGCAGCTGATGCGCCGGGATAAAACTGACACTCCTTCTGTGTACGTGGACCCGGATTGTCATTGCGAAAAGCTCATTTTCCCTGACAACGTACGGCAATTGACTTCCGGCTCTCGTGTGGCTTCCTGTGGCTCTCGTTTTCCGCTTCCAGACGGCGAAATCCTTCGTTGCTTCTTGTACTGGAAGGGCGACGAAATCAGTGCATTTTCGGGTATTGACCTCGATTTGTCTGTAGCCTTTATGGACGCAGATTATTCGTTTGGCGAACGTAACACCATAAGCTACTACCATCCATCAATTCGAGAGATTGGTGGTGTACATTCTGGTGACCGGCGTTGCAGTGGTCCGAAAGGGTCCGCAGAGTACGTGGATTTTGACCTGAAGGCCGCTCGGCGTGCAGGTGTTCGCTATGTGGCAATGTTCGTGAACTCCTATTCCGGCATTCCATTTGACCAGCTTGAATCCGCATTCTGCGGGGTGATGGTTCGTGACAGTACAGGTGACACTTTTGAGCCTGCCACGGTGACGAACAAGTATGTCCTGACCGCACAGAGCCGAGACATTGTAGCCGTTGTCCTCGACTTAACCCGGAATGAAATCGTGGTTGTAGACCGTGCAGTCGGCGCTATCGCCCGTTCAAACCTTTCTTCTTCCGCCAATTTCGTCTCCGATGTCTGTCGCTATGCAGTCGAACTTAAGAGCACAACCCTTGGTCGGATGCTGCAGTACCGCTTCCCTGCTTTTGTAAAGAAATGGGAAGATGCTGACATCATTATTTCCGACACCCCCGACAAGTTTGTCGGCAAAAAAGATACCGCTCAAATTATCAGTCCGTTTGATACAAGTGGTATTGCGAGTCTTGTTTTCGACTGATGTGACGCTTGATAGGCCCCTGGTTTCTGCCAGCAGGCCTATTTTTTCGCTGCCATGACATTCCGATGAGCAGAAAGAACAGAACAAGCCTCCCTGGAACACCAGAGAGGCTTGTTCTGTACCAATACAAATGCGAATCACATTACATATCGGAGACTTTACCGTCACCATTGTAATAAATTGACGTCCTCCCACCCCTCACGGAGTGGGCTTTCCCGGCGTATTCTTGTAACGCAAAAACCGCCACTCTTGCAAGTGACGGTTTTTGCGTTGTGTGATTTTTTCTTCGCCAAGTAAAAATCATCCGAAAAGGCCAACCGCTTGTCGCAGTTTTTCTTTCCTGTGTTTATATTATAGCACATATTTATTTTAATGCAAGCCTACAGTACTAATTACTATTTAGGGATTGCAGTTGCCACACGGCTCATATCCGCGTGCAATCAATTCATCGCGAGTCGCTTCCACATCCTGACGGTTTTTGTCGTTCATCTGTTTGACGCTGTGGCAATCAGAGTAATGGAACTTCATCGTGTTCGTATTGAGTACGTATTCATGCGTCTGTACAGTCTCTGTCGTGCTTGTGTCTGCGCTACTGACAGCGGATTCTGTCGGCTGTGTTGCCTGCTCAGAGCTTGGAGCATCACCACTTGCCCAGTTGGCGCCTGTTGCGTAGTCGATTTCAACTCCGGGTTCAACATTGTAGCAGTAGACACAGAACTCGACGCCCTCGCCCTCGTCCTCGACGGACTTTGCTTCCATCAGTACGCCACTTGCGACCAGGTTATCGCCTTCGAAAATCGGAGTAACTCGATAAAGGACATGGTTGTCTGTTTCTTGCACATAGTCAGCCACCATGTTTTCAAATGGCAGCATTCCATCCACATTCATAGAACGAGTGCCCGTAATCAAATTCAGTTCATTTGCGTTTTCGCCTGCCAACTGGAATCCAATGAGATGGCAGCGATTATATACGTATCCCCCATCCACGAAATCGTACGGGTTATTATCCCAGCCACTCGGTGTTACATCGCTGATACTTTCTCGGTCCTCTGTCGGCATCAATTCCGTACAGATATTGGCGTACGCGACACCGCAACGGCCATATTCATCTAACGACGAATAATTTTCGAACGCCTCCGTCGTCATATCGCTATCCGTAAAATACGGAACATTGTCATTTACGATGACGTATGGCGTTCCAGAATATGCCGGAATACTGCTGATATCAAATTCCGCCGCCACGGCCTGTTCGGGCTCCGGCGTAGCGGTTGCCTCCAGGGCTGGTGTTGCGGTGACTACAGGCTCGGTGCTTTCCGGCTCAGTAGATTCGGTGACCACTGGTGTTGGTTCTGGCGTTACACTAACACTCGATGTATCGTTACAGCCGGCTAAGCCAACCGCTATGACAAGGGCCAGTAACGAGGCCCAAAGCCGCTTCATTTTATTTCTCATGATTTTCCCTCCTCCATTTTTCTAAAGTGAGTTTTTTATGCGATTTCCCAGAAAATTCCTCCAATACACTGATTTGCCATTCAGCAGCATTGCCGGGGATTTTCAGGAAAGTATCCGCCGGGTAGGTTCTGTTCCACCGACATAGAATAATCTCCTGGATTTTATCAGCATACGGCAAAATATCTTGGTCTTCGACGAAGCAATAATCGTTGGTGCCAGCCTTATCCAGGTACTTTTCATCAACCTGAATATTGGATGCCGTTTCATCTTTGAACTGCTTGGCTGAATATTCGTTCATCCACAATGTGTTCATACCGCACAAGGCAATAAGTTTTTGGCGTAAGGCAGAATCCATGCTTTGTCGGCGATGATTGAACGTCATGCCAAGTTTGTCATCAACGCAAACTATAATTTTCATATTGCACCTCCGTGAATTTAAGAAAACCGGCCAAGAATTCCCCCTCCTTCAGGTGGGGGATGAATTGGCCACTGCGCTTTGCGCAGATTGAAAAAACGACGATTCTGTGATATAATATAGCAAACGACATCTCACAAAGGAGGTGAACATTGTGCCTGCAAAAAGGCTGAATCGCGCTATCAAATATAGAGCATATCCGACAGATGAGCAGGCAGAATTGTTTGCCAAAACCTTCGGTTGTGTTCGCTTGATTTGGAATAACATGCTTGCCGATGCACAACGTTTTTTTGATGAAACGGGTATGTTTTTTATCACTACGCCGGCAAAGTATAAAAAAGAGTTTCCGTTTCTTAAAGAAGTTGACAGCCTTGCCTTGGCCAACTGCCAGCTTGACTTGAAAGACGCATATCACAAGGCCCTCTCGGAACCCAATGTCGGATTTCCCAACTTCAAAAGCAAGAAAAAAGCCAAATGCTCTTATACAACAAACAATCAATTTACGACAAAGAAAGATGGTTCAAAATCTCAGACATTGTATGTCGGTCAAAATTATGTTCATCTTCCCAAAGTTGGTGATGTGAGAATTTGCAAACATCGCTCACCAAAGAATGGATGGCATGTCAAATCTGCTACTGTCGAGAGAACAAAGAGTGGGAAGTATTTCATCACCGTACTTTTCGAATTTGAAGAGGTCATCGTTCCTGTAGAGGTAAAAAGCTCTATCGGCTTGGATTATTCCTCCCACGACTTTTATGTTGATAGCAACGGTGATGTGGCCAACTATCCGCGCTTTTATCGTAGAACTGAAGCTAAATTGGCTAAAAAACAACGAAAGTTGTCCCACATGAAGTATGGCTCTAAAAACTACGAAAAGCAAAAACATAAGGTCCAACTTCTCCATGAGAAGGTAGCCAATCAGCGCAGAAACTTCTGCCAGGAGCTGAGTACCGCGATAACCAAGCGGTACGACGCTGTCTTCGTGGAAGACATCAACCTGCGCAATATGGCTGGCTCTCTGAAGCTTGGCAAGTCCACCAATGATAATGGCTTTGGAGTGTTTCGCAACATGTTGGAGTATAAGCTCCGCGACAACGGAAAGGTCTTCGCGAAAATCGATAAGTGGTATCCTTCCAGTAAGATGTGCCATGTATGCGGTACATTGAATGAGAAGCTTACCCTTTCTGATAGAGAGTGGACTTGCTCCTGTTGTGGAACTCTCCATAATAGGGACCATAACGCAGCTATCAACATTCGGAACGCTGGATTGCAGATGATGCAGCGGTCTGTTTCCGCATAATACAAATAAATCTCTGCTATGCCGGTCGCAACACCGGTGAAAGCCTGTTGTACTCGGTCGCACGGACGGTACCGTGCCTAACAATCCGTCGAGCAGGAATAATTTGTGGGTCTGCGGATTCGCAAGCCCCCTCCTTTAGGTGGGGGTAGTTGACATCGGGGATTTGTATGTTGGGCTAGAGCCATTTTCATCTTTGACTTTTATATTATATTCGCTTTGCGACAATTATTTGACATCGCCTTGGTGTAAAAAAGAAAGCTCCCGGTAATTCGGGAGCCTAAAACGTTGGTGACGTCAGCGGGAATCGAACCCGCAGCCTCCGGAGTGAAAGTCCGGTATCTTGACCGTTTCGACCATGACGCCATATGGTGCCTCCGGGCGCGTTCGAGACGCCGACACGCGGCTCTTCAGGCCGCTGCTCTACCATCTGAGCTACGGGGGCATGTTTGTGCATCTGATAACCCGCAGATGCGCCGGGTTATGGTGGGCCGGGAAGGACTCGAACCTTCGTTGTCTCTAACGTGGCGGATTTACAGTCCGCTGCCCTCGCCGCTGGGCTACCGACCCATATATTTGCATTTTTGCCCGCGAAAATGTAAAGTACAGTTACAATCATTGTAGGAAAAAATGCAACATACGGAGTACAAATTTGCAATTTGGGCCATAGCTCTAAAGCATAAAGCATTGTCGCCAAGATGGTGACCTGCACGGGACTCGAACCCGTAACCTCCACCTTGAGGGGGTGGCGACTTCACCAATTCGTCGAGCAGGCCATATGAGCAGCAGAATAGGCGCTGCTGTGCCGCCGTTGTTCTTCAGCCTCGGACGATGATATCATCGAGACTCACGTTCCAGACTACTGAAAGGACCACAAGGTTGTCGATTGTTGGAAGGGATTTGCCGGAAATCCACTTGTAGATTGCCTGTACGGACCCAAGTCCAAGAATATCCTGGACATCTCGAACCGACATCCCTGCTTGTTTCCGCAAGTCATTGATTCGAGCGCCTGTCCCCTTCATATCCACTGCAGGAATCGTAGTTGTCATATTTGCCGCCTTCTTTCTCTTCGGCGGCCATAGTCTTACAAAAAGGCCGCCTGCCATGATACTTTGGCAAGCGGCCTGATATATGTACAGAAATAGGTGGTCAGTTCCCTGCCCTATCCCGCAATCTCAGATTTTTGCTTGCCGTATGAACGCACTCAAAGTAGCCGAACTTAAAATAGCGTTCAGCTTCATACTCGCGTTCATAGGCAAAACGGATTGCGGTCAGCATGAGAATTGTCTCCTTTCAAAATTCTGTTTGTCAATTTTCCCTTTCGACAATTTAATTATATCATCGGCCAGATAAAGTTGCAATGAACTTGCGGTTGAATTTTCAGGCGATGCGGACATTTCGTGATAGCCCGGCTTTTTCCAATAGCGTCAAGACATATCGCTGTTCATCAGAAAGCACAAATCCTGGTTGCATATATCCATTTTCATACACAGGCATGGCGCCTGTTTTTTCTGAGAGCCAGGCTAAAGGCGATGCTGTAACTGGCATCTCTTTCCAGACTTCTTCTTCGGTTTTGCCGTACAAAGTCATCAGCGTTTTGAGATGCGAAAATTCCGCAGCAATAACCTTCCCGTTTTTGGTGATGACACCCTCGAACCAGCCATAAGAATATTTCTCTTTGTGTGGAATGGCAAATGCCTCAAATTGCAGGAACAACGATTTCTTTTTGACCGCATCCAAGTGCGTGGGAATACTGCAATACTGCCATCCTTGCGGCGCCCGTTTGGCGCCAACATCTGCAAGAGGAATGTCAGCTGGCTGCACATCCCACATCTGCCAGCCGTATACCATTTTCTTCGACCAGAAAAATGGTGCGAGTTGTTCTTGTGTCAGGCAGCTTGCTTTCAAAAAGGCATCACTTTCTTCACTTTCGAAATCAGATTTCGAGAGGTGGAATATCCCGGTGCAAAGTGCTACTGCCCGGATTTTTCCGCATCCTCCGCCATTGTGCGTCTCATACAGATATACTTGGAATGGAGGTTTGAGATTTGTCGGGAAGTTCCACCGGACTTCCAGGATTTTTTCGCCTGAGATGATTTTGTCCAACCACTGTTTGTGGATACTCATGAGGACTGCTTTTTCCGGCATCTTTTCCCTCCCAATCAATCAGAATATAGTTTTTTGCCCCAATCGATTTTTTCTTCTTGGCTTTTGGCCAGAAAATCGTTGATTTTAGAAAATGGCTTCGACCCAAAGAATCCGCGATAGGCAGACAGAGGACTGGGATGTGCAGATTCCAGGATGAGTGTTGGGGTTTCCCTGCCATCGAATAGTGCTTTGTACTGTTGGGCCTGTTTCCCCCAAAGCACAACGGCGATGGGATGTTCGTTGTGTTCAGCGATGTATCGGATAGCGTTGGCTGTGAATGTTTCCCAGCCACAGCCAGCATGGGAATTGGCCTTCCCTTCTGAAACGGTTAGAATAGTATTGAGGAGAAACACCCCTTGTTCTGCCCATCCTTCCAGGTTGTTGCCGGGCAGTTCTACGCCTACATCATCCAGCAGCTCTTTCTTGATGTTCCGTAGTGATGGCGGTGCCTTGCAGGTATCGGGAACAGAAAATGCAAGCCCCATCGCCTGGCCAGCTTCGTGGTACGGGTCTTGGCCCAGGATAATGACGCGTACCTCTTCCGGTGCCACAAAGAAAGCCCTGAAAATTTGGTATACTTGCGGATATATGGTTTCGGAACCCACTTTGGCAGTGACGAACTTGTCCAATTCCGCAAAGTAGGGTTTGGTCATTTCTTGGCGAAAGAATTTAGCCCACGGTCGTGTCATTGGTGACAAACACAGGTCTTTGAGCAATTTTTCGAGATACCGCTCATCATCTCGCGTAGGCATTAGCACTCCTCCACAACAACAAGAGGCTGGTCGGTAACGCGTAGGATGTAATCATCCCGGCGGTTCCGAATTCGTTTTAACATCTCATAGGCAAGTTTGCTGTCGTATCGATTGTCCGGGCTGGTGATACCATAACTGCCGTTCCATCCCATTCGGATAAGGTCGGGAATCAGCAGGTCACGCATCTCATATACGCCTGAGCCATTCCATTTTGCAGAAGCCCAGGCTTCTTGGATACGAGGATTCGAAGAGTCTATATCGAGCTGTTCGTAAATGACCGAGAATTGTCCCATCAGAACGCGAGAATATGTGTCCAGTGCATCCACCAGGACGTCCCGGTTCGTCGGATACTCTTTCGTGTTTTGGATAGAAACCTTTTTGACGAATGGGTCATTCTTAGTTTTTTCAGAAGACGGGATATGAATATCCTCTGCGTTTTTCACGCAATCTTCTATCCAGGCAAGCGCCTTGATATATTTAGGGACCCGTCCTGTAACAGGGACAGCTTTAAAAATCTCACAAGCCGTATCGACTGCCGCTTGCGTGCAATACTGCCGGCCGATTTCCTCAAAGAGTGGGCGGATATTATTTTTATAGCACTCCAGCATGATAGGCACCATTTTTGCAAGCATATCATATTGTTTCCGGGTAAGGTAAATAGTCACAGTTTTAACGCTCCTTTTGCTTTTGCTGCAAAGAAAACTAACTTTTTCGCAAACGCATTTCTCAGGTATCGAACATCCAAACCATCGCTCATTGGATTGATGGCAAACCCAAATCTGACCCGGTCAAGGGCATCTGCATCTTTCAGGATTCCATACAAAACCTCTACCCTTTTCTGCGTTTTGAAAGAAAACAACCCGATAAGTTCGTTATGCGCTGTTTCGTCGTCTACGCAATGATTTCTGATGAGAAAAGCAACAGCTTTGTCTTTACCGCCATCTTTTTCATAGATTATTTCAGACAGTTTTCCATGAGATGTATTGGCTGCCTCATCAACGCGGCCAATATCATGATAAATCGCAGCTTCTGCAATTTGCTTCATTTCCGCCTTGGAAACATTGTATTTTGCGGCCAAAAGCAGTGCCAGCAGCAATACCCTCAAGGAATGTTCCGCATCGTGGCCAGACAAGCCGTTTGCATGTTTTTGATACAGCTTTTTGAGTTTTTGCCGGTATGTCTGATATACAGGCAAGACTTCATCAGTGAGTACGCACATCTCATCCGAATCAGGAGGAAGAAGGAGATTCCGTTCTTGGATATTTACCTTTCCCGGTTCCACAATGATTTCTTCTTCATTCCCCATTGTGGTATCGGGAGAGATGTATTCCAAAATATCCTCTCTTTTTATGATGCCCTGAATCACTTGAGGTTCTTGGCTGTAAGCGACCGCAAAGCGATACGCAACATTGATATTTGGCGTCCACGACAAGGCTTTTTCAGCCGGTGTCGAATGCTCCGACATGCCGCGATAAACGATGATATCTTTAGTGTCTCCAAAATACTTTTGAAGGCGTCTTTCTGTTTCTTTCTGTTGCACTTCGGATTTAGCCTTTCGTAAGGCATCCACAATTTTAGGGGATAAATTCCTTGTAAAGAAATCTGATGCCGTATATATCTCTACAAAAACCTTGTAAAAGGCTTCTGTCGGGCCTTCGATTTGGAGAAGTTGTTCCAACCCTTCTACGCGAAGAGCATCCGGATAAGAAAACAACAACTGGAAATATGTTTTTCCCTGAAGATGTTCCTTGCAATGTTTGATTGACATTTTTACTTTTTCTGCCATTGCAGAGATTTCTTTTTCACCCCTTGCCATTACAAGAGGAAGAAGATGCAGATACGTCAGATTTTCTTTGTCATGGTATACCACCGAAAAGTTTATGCCGTTGAACATAAAAATGTAATCTGCATCAATACCAGGGAAACGTTCTTTCCATTCGCCATAAGTATAGGGGACGATATATCCTTCCTGCTCGTATTTCTTTTTATCTTCAGCTGTTTTGACCTTGGATAACGGCAACATATCAGACTCTTTTACTGTGCGAATCCCATATAAAATGTCTTCTATTGTCATTTCTGTTCCTTCTGCCCGAAGAGGACCTCTCGAATGTATTGAGATACGGTTTTGTTGTTTCCCTGTGCCGCTTTTTTCAGATATTCATGTTCCTGGGCCGAAACTTGGATTTTCACAAAGTCATCACTCTCTATGTCGGTTTCATCGAACCCGGAAAGCTCATTCTCAGCAACCCCTAAACGAGCATTCATTTCATTCTCTGAGAGCAACGTTTTTGAGTCGAAGTTGCTCATTCTTTTATCAGCAACATCTACCAACTGTGCGTCGTTGACTCTGTCCATTAGTTGGACATACTCTTCAGGAGAAAGAAGAACGCACTCAGGCGTATTATTCTTCAGGACAACTTTTGCGCCGCTTTTTTTAACTTCTTCGAACACTTTTCCTGCAAGCCCTCGATTAAAAAAATTGATAGGTACCGTATTCCTGATTGCGCTCAAAACTGATGCCATGATTTCAGCCTCCTTTTAGTATTATTATATCATTTTTTTGAAGATATATCAATGTATTTATCAGTATTTTTATCAGTGTTTGTTTAACGCAAAAAAAACAACAAGCAGCCTCCCCCACAAATGGGGCAGGCTGCTTGTCTTTCACAGATTCATCAAGTCGCGGAAAACAGTCTTGTATTGTTTCTTCGTCATGAAGACGATGTTGTCGCAGTTTGCTACGTCAGGATACTGTTGGATTTTGTTCCATGCAGCGTCCAAAGACATATCTTCTGCGTTGTACAAGGCGCACATCTCTATGATGTTGCCGCATTGACCTTGAGGAAAGTAGTCGAAATCGACCCTCTTAATCATGGTCATTCCTCCTTAAATTTGGACGAAAGGAGCCGGGTATCCGCATCCTGGGTTTTCCGTACATTCGAATGTGACACCCTTTTTTTCCAATTCCTTCACAAGCAATTCTTGCCCTTCTGTGTGGAGGAGAAGTTCCTGTGCCACGCTCATGACCGGTTCACTGTACCATCCTTCCGGTGCTGTTTTTCCGGCTCCTCGGTATACAAGTAGCCGGTTTGCATCATCAGGGTCAGAGGCAAGAATACCGTTCTTGATGCACGCTTCCAGCAACTTAATGCACTGGAAGTATGTCATTTTTTGTTCTTTAGCCATTTGCGTTATTCTCTTCTTGAGACAAGAAGTGAGCGCGAGCTGTGATTTCTCTGTCAGCTGAATACCCAGCCAATTCACAGACCAGCTCACGCATGGTATGGCCGGCTTCCCGATTCGTGTCCGAATAGGAGCCGTGGCCATACGGCCCTTCCCCGTCGTAATGCGTTAACTGCCAGGACTCAGAATATCGAGTGCTTGGTGTCAACGTCATGAAGTGAATTCGAGGGATATCCTTCTCTCTGTTGGCGCTGAAACTGCATCCGCAGAAATTCGGAGACGCCAAGAGTGCAGCCCACTTCTTCTTGACACTGATATATACAGCGTCTTCTTCCTTATGGTGGAAGGCATTCAGAAGGACATCTTTGGGATAAGATGGGAATGTTATATCCCGGACCACATCCTCATTCATTGTCGTCTTTCTCCTCGACCTCATCGATGCTGACATCTGCATGTGCCAGATGGTCCTGAAGGATGGCGGCGATGTCTTGCATCATGGAAGAGTCTTCGCCACGGATGCCTTCCATGACCATTTTCTCAGCCATATCAGAAGAGGAAGCCGTCATAACGATACTGCCGGCAACGTTGAAGCTCACGCGATATGTTTTGTTGCTGAGAGCATTTTTGCCTGGGCCTTCCCAACCGCACTTGGTACACTGCCAAATATCGTCGTCATCCGGTTTGTGTGTTACTTCAACGCAGCTTTCGGTTTCCTCGATAAACTCGCCATCGCAGTCTACGCGCCAGCCCTGAACAACGTGGGCATTAGTATAGAATTCGTCATTGCCACAAACAGGGCAGATATGCTTTGCCATAATTTTAACCCTCCATCATAATTTCGACGATGTGCATCGTGACCCAACGCAGAGCACTGGTCCGAGTCTTGCACATCTTGAGTACAGTTCGAGCGTCAGGAGCGATGACAGCAAAGCCATCGACCTCACGTTCAATCCAGTTGACGTACTCCCACGGTGGGAACACCGTGGAATTCTGCTTCATCGAGTCTGCTGACTAAAAGCCAGTCTTACGAGCTCTCCACAAGGGG
>ULUW01008830.1_pt1 | contig 22196 bp, 17 predicted proteins | sample 1959041 | NCBI WGS metagenome assembly ULUW01 (sample SAMEA4835775, study PRJEB28245) | human gut metagenome | biome: gut microbiome; material: fecal sample | place: Denmark | collected 2008
TGCAGATCGTACAGGGCAGGCTTGAATTCTGAAGCAATTCATAACATTTTTTGCCGGCAAGTTCTTCTTTTGAATGTATCCCATAAGTATCTCTCATCTTTTTATTCATATAAACCAGTTCATGGGTATCCGCATCTGCAACATATACATATTCATTCATATTTTCAAAAAAATTCCAGATTCTTTCCATACCATTCCCCATTTCGTGCTTTTTTATAAAAACAATATTCTCATTCCTGACAAGCCTGAATACAAACTTATTATCTATTATAACTCAAAATTCGACAATATACAGTATATTTTTTCATTTAACCAGAAAAAGGAAGTATGAAAAATAAAAAATCATTTTTCACACCCCCTTTTCTCATTCAGGGCGACAGAAAGGAACCCAAAACATTCATTTTATTGATTTATCCAAGGATCTCTGCTAAATCTGCTTCCGGTGTCGTAATCGGTGCAATGCCGTAATTTTCTACCAGATAATTTAAAATATTCGGTGAGATAAATGCCGGCAGTGTCGGTCCGAGTTTTATATTTTTGATACCAAGGTGGAGCAGTGTCAGTAAAATACAGACTGCTTTCTGCTCATACCAGGAAAGAACCATGGAAAGCGGCAGTTCATTGACTCCACATTCAAATGCCTCGGCAAGTGCTACTGCAACACGGATCGCACTGTAAGCATCGTTACACTGTCCCATATCAAGGATTCTTGGCAATCCGCCGATCGTTCCAAGATCAAGATCGTTAAAGCGGTATTTTCCACATGCAAGTGTTAAGATCATGGTATCCTTTGGCGTCTGTTTTACAAACTCTGTATAATAATTTCTTCCCACACGGGCGCCATCACAGCCTCCTACCAGGAAGAAATGGCGGATATCACCGGATTTTACGGCTGCGATCACCTGATCTGCCACGCCGAGTACCGTTCCGTGTCCAAATCCTGTCATAACCTTTGTTCCACCGTTGATTCCGGTAAATGCAGTATCCTCTTTGTAACCGCCAAGCTCTAACGCTTTTTTGATGACCGGTGTAAAATCCTTATCCTCTCCAATGTGAACCATTTCAGGATAAGATACTACCTCCGTTGTAAACACGCGGTCCGCATAACTCTCTTTGACCGGCATCAGACAGTTTGTCGTATAAAGAACCGGTGCAGGGATATTTGCAAACTCCTTCTGCTGATTCTGCCATGCAGTACCAAAGTTGCCTTTTAAATGTGGGTATTTCTTTAATTCCGGGTAGGCATGTGCCGGCAGCATCTCGCCGTGGGTATAAATGTTGATTCCCTTATCTTTTGTCTGCTCTAACAACAGTTTTAAGTCATAAAGGTCATGACCGGTAATGACGATAAACGGTCCCTTTTCCACCATCAGAGGAACTTCCGTCGGTACCGGGGTTCCAAAAGTTTCTGTGTTGGCACGGTCTAACATTTCCATGCAGGTAAGGTTTACTTTTCCTGTCTCAAGCACGAGTGGAAGCAGATCTTCCATCTCGAAATCTTCTCCGACTGCAAATAATGCACGGTAGAAAAAGTCGTTTACTTTCTCATTTGTATAGCCGAGTACCATGGCATGATAAGCGTATGCTGCCATACCGCGGATTCCGAATAAGATCAGGGATTTTAAGGAACGGATATCCTCATCTGCCTCCCACATCCGCTTCATATCATAATCGCTGGTATTGCCGCACGGTGACATGCAGGCTGCACATCCCGGCACCACTCTTCCTTTTTCTTCCCGGACACGGGCGATCATCTCACGCAGTGTCTCATCATTAAAATTCACATTCGTGATCGTTGTGAATAAACCTTCTATTATAATGCGGTCTGTCTGCTCTGTCTTTGGATTATTCATGCAGGCATGTGCAAGTCCCACAAGTGCTCCTGTCAGTTCATCCTGTAAATCCGCTGTCACGCTTTTCTTTCCACACACGCCGGCTGCCCCTGTACATCCACTGCATCCCGCTGTCTGCTCACACTGAAAACAAAACATATGATTCTCCCTTCTACTATCCTTCTTTTTAATCTAAAATTTTTCCGTCAATTGAGATCGTTACAACATTCCATGGAATGAATTTTCCACTGTTCTTTAATGCGGTCACTGCTGCATGTTCCAGTCCGCCACAGCAAGGCACTTCCATTCGAACGACCGTCACGCTCTTGATATCATTATTTCTGATGATCTCCGTCAGCTTCTCACTGTAATCCACGTCATCTAATTTCGGGCATCCGATCAGTGTCACTTTTCCACGGATAAAATCCTGGTGGAAACTGCCGTATGCGTATGCGGTACAGTCTGCCGCGATCAGAAGTTTTGCCCCGTCAAAATAAGGCGCATTGACCGGTGCAAGTTTGATCTGTACCGGCCACTGACGCAATTGGGAGATGACCGGTGAACCTGCATTCTGATTTTCTTCTGCAGGTTTTCTTTCAAGCTGGCGCATTCTTGAACCCGGGCATCCGCCAACCGGTGCCTGTCCCATCGCCTGCATTTTTTTCTTTTTATTTTCCTGTACGGCTGCCTCATCATAAGCTGCTGCCTCACGCTCGATAAAAGAGATCGCTCCGACCGGACAGTTTGGCAGACAGTCGCCAAGTCCGTCACAATAATCATCACGAAGCAGTTTTGCCTTTCCGTCCACGATGCCGATCGCGCCCTCGTGGCATGCCTCCGCACAAATACCACATCCATTACATTTTTCTTCGTCTATCTGGATCACTCTGCGTACCATATAAATTCCTCCTGTTTTCCGCTTCCATTTTCTTTTTCTTTCGTTCTGTTCACAGGTTACTGTTCACAGATTCAGGCTACTCATCCTGTCATCTGTGCCCTTGACATTACTCGTACACTATACTAGAATTTTTTTCAAAAGTATGTTGTCATAACAACATTTTTAAAAATTTTTGAAAAAAGAAGGTTTTCTTTTATGGATTATCAGTTTTTAAGTCAGACAATGCTGTTTTCGGGCGAATCGCCGGAAGAAATCAAAGAAATGCTCTCCTGCCTCGGTGCAGTCACAAGAAGCTACGGAAAAGGTGAGATCATCTATCATGCCGGAGAATGCGTACATTCGATGGGACTGGTGCTCTCCGGAAATGTTCAGATTGAAAGTGATGATGTCTGGGGAAATCACAGTGTACTAGATGACATAACTCCCGGCTTTTTCTTCGCCGAAACTTATGCGAGTCTGTCAAAAGAACCTCTGATGGTCAATGTGGTCTCTGCGGCTGCAAAGACCGAAGTGTTATTTTTAAATATAGGACGGCTGCTTACCACCTGCACAAACAGCTGCACACATCACAACCGCCTGATCCACAATTTGTTTTTTATTTCGGCACGGAAAAATCTGCTGCTTTCGCGCAGAATCTTCCACACCACACCAAAGTCAATCCGCGGGCGGCTGCTCTCTTATCTGTCTGCGCAGTCTGCTGCCGCAAACAGTCTTGATTTTACAATTCCGTTTAACAGACAGCAGCTCGCAGACTACCTGAATGTAGACCGCAGTGCACTTTCTGCAGAACTCTCAAAAATGCAGCGGGAGGGTCTCCTTACAACGGAGCGCAATCATTTTACCCTCTGCGAAGATCCTTTAGAATCTTAAACCATATGTACGCAGTACCAGTCTTCATCCACCTGTCTCACTTCTTCTCCGACAGAAACGATCGGATGATCCATATCGTTTAATGGGATATATTCCACGCACCCTTCCCTGCCGTCTGACATGATGACCTGCTGTTGTCTGTATACTTTTACCATATTTTTGATAAATATATTGAGAAGATTCTGGTCAATTCCTTTGCTGCCCTCGGTTACAAACCATTGCAGTACATCAAACGGAATCTTCTCTTTTTTGTAACTGCGTGCAGAAAGCATCGCATCATAAATATCAGAAATCGTTGTAATCCTTGCAAAATAAGAAATAGATTCTGCCTTTAAGCCGTCCGGATAACCTTTTCCATCCAGCTTTTCATGATGCCAGCGTACTGCATAGCGTACATCCTCGCTGATATCATCCCCAAGCAGTTCAAAAGAATATAGCGGATGTCTTTTCATAACCTCAAATTCTTCCGGTGTCAGTTTCCGCGGTGCATTTAATATTTCTTCCGGGATCTTCGTCTTTCCGATATCATGAAGCACACCTGTTAAAATCAGACTCCGGATATCTTTTTCATCGAGTCCTAACCACTGTCCCATGATCCCGTTTAAAAGTGCAACGTTTAGGGAATGTCTCTGTAATGCCTCGTCAACCGGTCTTGGCACGGTAATACACTGGAAAATCTCCCCGGCATCCACGGATACCATTCTGCCATATACTTTCTCCATCATGCCTTCCACTTCAGCATGATTGACAAACATCGCATTTTTACTCATCTGAAGCACATGGTCGATGCCTTTGCGCAGTTCTGTATACCCGGTCCTGTTTTCCAACATTTTCTGCTGTATTTCAGCCGGACGGTCTTTTCCCTTCATGATATACTCATAAGATCCGCGGAATGTCGTAATATAATTGTTGCCATCACTGAAATTGATCAGTTTATCAAGTTTGCTTTTCGTGATAACTTCTCCGCTTGGCACTAAAAGTACGCTTCCATTATAATTGTAAAGATTATCTGATAAAACAAGTCCCTCCCACAAATACTCCATCGGTACTTTTTCGAGACGTTCTGTTTTTTCGTATTTTGCCATAACCGGTACTAGACCTCCTTGTCAACCTTGATTCCTTTTAAATCTGCCTCTAAAACCTTCATGCTGCTTTTAATGTCATCAAGTCCCTGCTCCACACTGTTCATCTGCTTATGTTCTGTCGTGAGTGTCAGCATCTCATCTAACTTCATATCCGGTGCCTCATGTCTCTGCTGTTTTTCCTTTGCACGGTCCACAGCCTCTTTGGTGCCCTCGATCAGAGCTTTTTCTACCGCACGTTTTTCCTCTAAGGCATCTAAACGTTCCTGACGCTTTTCTTTTTCGTCTGCGACATCCTTTGCATCCTCTTTTGCCTCTTCCATCTTCTCATCAATGCCATCTTTCACATCAGAGACAAGCATGGAGACCACATCATCGTTTGCAGCATCCATGATAACATCGGCAGCATTTTTCGCATCCACCATTCCATGCGTCTTTAATTTTTCGATCATAATACGCTTCACATTGCCGACGGCAGCCTGCATTCCACTGGTTGTATCGCGGATCGTAACCTTTTCTTCTACCGCCTGGGCATGGATCTCAAGTGCCCGTTTCTGGTACTCTGTGAGTGGCTGCTTATCGATCTCATTTAACTTTTTCCACTCATCCCTAGTCAGTTTCTCACCCACACCGCGCCTGTATTCCTGTCTCTTTTCCAACAGGTTTAAATCCTGCTGTTCTTTGGAATCATCTGCTACGTTGCACTGTTCCTTCAATGTTTTTTCCTGGTCTTCATAACCGGCAAGTGCCTTCTTTGCCTCCGTCCGCTGTGCGTCTAATTCCGCATAGCGTTGTCTTTGCGATGCGACCGTTTTTTCCACAGCCTGGTCGTTATCCCACGCATCTTTCACCAGTTTTAAGGCACTTTTCTGTGCCATCTTTTTTCGCTGTTCGATCTGATTTTTTGTTGTCAGTACCGGACTTCCCGCAAAAAATGCGCTTTTTCCCTGTTTATTTGCCTGCTCTGCTTTGTGCCCTGCCGCTGTATTCTGTACATTTGAAAAACCGTTTGCATTGATCGATAAATTCATAAACTCATTCCCCATTTATTGCATCCGTGAAAATCGATTTCTTTATAAATGTATCGGCATTTTTTTCTGTCACATTAATCAGAAATCAGGATCTGCCGCACTTTTGCCAGATCCATCTGCATCAGCACATGATCTGCGTCCGGTTTCTTCTCTGTGTCCGGTGAAATATTTGAATGAATGTAGAATGTATGCAGTCCGACCTCTTTTGCTCCTTTGATATCACTGACCGCATCGTTTCCGATCATAATACTCTCTTCCGGCAAAATGTGATGTTTATCCAGCAAAAGATGAAAGAAACGCGTATCCGGCTTTTTCACTTTGCACGAGGATGACAGAAAGATATCATCAAAATAAGGCTCCAGTCCCAAAAGTTTCAATTCATACGCCGTAAAAATACGCTGTGCATTCGAAAGCAGATATACTTTTTTTCCTGTTTCACGCAATGCCGCAAGAAGTTCCTTTGCCCCGTCATAAAGTCTGATATATTCTGTGGAAAGGATCCGGAAAAACTGTCCAGCATGAATGGCAAGTTCTATATCTGCCTGTACCCCTTTTTTCTGAAACAATGCAAGAAAAACCTCCTCGATCTCGATCTCTGGATGTGCTTCATGTGCATCGTCTTTTTTCATGGCTGCATCAGGTCCCATCTCCTGCCGCAATGCATCCTCTTTCTGCCCCGTGAGGCACGCATACGCGTTTTTCAGTTCCTCTGCAGTATAAACCGCACCATAATAGCCGTAAAACTGCGCCAGTTTCTCCCAGAGTTCCGTTTTTTCTTCATCTGTGTGGATATCCACCAGAGTTCCATATAAATCAAATATGTAATTTTCGTATTTCATGTCAATCCTCTCTTTTGTACAAAAGTCTTATTTTTCACAAAATTCTTATTTTTTCATGCTGTTTTCCACTTTACACAGCTTTGCTGCACACAATCCTGTGCATTTTATAAAATTTAACATGTTTATCTGGGAAAATCAACCGGATACATCACGAATTACACGATCCTAAATTTTTTCTGAGACACAACAGGATCTTTTTTTCAAGCCTGCTGACCTGCACCTGTGTCATTCCCAGTTCTTTTGCCGTTTCACTCTGTGTCCTGTTTTCAAAATAACGGCACCGGATGAGATTCTGTTCCCGCTCATCCAGCAGTTCCATGAGCTGCTCGATCACCATCCGGTTTAATACTGCCTCTTTTTCCGGTTCATCCCTTCCGTTTTCTTCCTTTTCACACAACTGATCGACCATCAGTAACTCGTCCCCGTCTTTCTCATAGACCGGCTGATAGATGGATTCCACATCTCTTGCCGACTCCATTGCCATAATGATCTCACCGCTGCTCAGCCCTGTCCGCTCTGCGATCTCAAGCAATCCCGGTTCTCTTCCAAGTTCCCCCCAAAGTTCTTCCTTTGCCCTCCCTGCCTTATAAGCGTTTTCTTTTAATGTCCGGCTTACTTTTACCATACCGTCATCTCTTAAAAATCTGCGGATTTCCCCCATGATCACCGGAACTGCATAAGTGGAAAATGCAAGATTTAACGAAAGATCAAATTTATCAACCGCCTTCATCAATCCAATACATCCAATCTGAAACAATTCTTCCCTCTCATGTCCCCGGTGTTCAAACCGGTTTGCGATAGTATGTACCAGTCCCAGATTTCCTGCAATCAGCGTATCCCTTGCACCTTTATCTCCTCCATGTGCCTGCTGCATCAGTTCCTTAAAACCCTCCATATCAGACGCCCATCCCTGCACCGATCTTTTTTTTCATCGTAACAGTTGTTCCTTTTCCGGGTGCTGAATGTACCTCGACTTCATCCATAAATGCTTCCATAAAAGCAAATCCCATGCCGGAACGCTCCAGTTCCGGTCTCGTCGTAAAAAAAGGTTCCATGGCTTTTTGTACATCCGCAATCCCGTGACCATGATCTTTCACTGTGATCTCTGCATGGTTTCCGCACAGTTTACAGGACACCTCCACCTTCTCCTCCGGACTGTCATACCCGTGGATAATCGCATTTGTTACTGCCTCTGAAACTGCTGTCTTAATGTCAGAAATCTCATCCAGTGTCGGGTTTAATTCCGCCACAAACGCAGCCACCGCCATTCTGGCAAATCCTTCATTCACGGACCGCGCATCAAATTCCAGTTTCATTTCGTTTTCATTAATCTGATCTGCCTGCATATCGATTCTCCATTTCCTCTTTTTATTCTTATTTTCTTCCAAAATCCCACATATCCAATTTCTCCTACCGGACATTCCCTTGTCTGGTCTATTTCAACTGTTCGCGTAAATTCGCTGATTTCCTCTTTTCCTGGCGGATATTCCCTGCCTGGCCCATTTCCAAGTCAATTACATGTGTCTATTTTTATACCGTATCGACCCGGATCAGCTTTTGCAGGCCTGACACCATAAAAATCTTTTTTACGCGCTCATTCATATTGGTTGCTGCCACTTCGCCGCCGGAAAACCCCATGCTCTTGCATCTTCCAATGATCACACCGATCCCGGAACTGTCCATAAACTCTGTTTCCCGAAAATCAAACACAAGCCGTCTGACATGATATGCCCCGATCAGAAAATCTGCCTCCATCTTAAGCCTGCCCGCCTCATGATGATCTAACTCTTTTGGCATCTGTATCGTCAGACATCCTTCTTTTAACTGATACTTTTCTTCCATAAATGCTCCTTTCCTGTTACTTTTTTAATTGGTTTAAAAGTCACCTTTTGCTTTCAATACCCTATGAATAAAAAAAGACGCCTAATATCACTTAGACGTCTTTTGTATCATCTTTATTTAATTTTTTAATGATTTTTACTCTTCAATATTGATGTAATTCTGTGCATTCGCCGCGCGCTCTGTACCCGGATACAGTTCTACGATCTTCTGATAGTAAGTCTTTGCCGTTTCAAGATCATTATTCTTACGGTAAGCCTGTGCTAAATAGTACAGTGCATATCCATCTTTGTAGGTTTCCTCCATGTCCACAACTTTTTGCAAGCTGGTGATGGATTCCTCAAATTTCTGACTGTTATAATCGCTGTATCCCTGATTATATAAGGACTCCAGATAATCAGCATTGACCTGCGCATTAATCGTCTCATAAACACTCTTTGCGCTGTCACTTAAGTATTCCTCATTGACATTGCCAAGCGCATTGCCTGCTGCCTCAATATCTCCATCCGAATAGGATGCATATGCGGATAATAACTGGTCATATGTGCTGATCTTATTCTCGGAACCTTCTGCGCTGTCCTTGACCTCAGTGATCTGGCTCGTCAGATCATCAATCTGCTTCTGCAGTGTACTGATCTCCTGATTCTTGGACGAAACAGTGTTATTCGCATCGAGCACCTGCGCTTTGGCATCATTCTGCACCTGACGGCGCACACCCGGTACAACCAGAAATCCGGTAATTGCCGCACCGATTGCGATACCGATGACCATATTAAGAATCGTACTCATTGCGGAATTGTCCTTTAAATACTTCGGCTGGATGATCGTCTCATTGCCGCTCTGGTAGGAAATCTGTTCCTCCTTCTGTTTCTTACCCGGCGTATTCTCCTTTAATCCTGCATTCACTTCTTTTAAATAACGAAGTGTGATCGTGTTATTTGCATCAATCTTTCCGGCGTTGCGCAAAGACTTCTTGGCAAGATCATATTTGCCCTCCTGAATATAGAGCAATGCTAAAAGCTGATGTCCACTGACTAATTTCGGGTTCAGTGACAGTACCTTTTTCAACTGGATAATCGCAAGATCACGGCTGTCCTGTCTGCAGTACAATAACGCCTGATTGTATTTTTTAATGGTCTGATTGATTGTCTCAAGTCTTGATCTGTTATTCTGTATTTCATCCAGATAACGGCTTGCGGCATTCTCAGCAGGCTGATAGTTCTTACTGATGACCCACTCTGTCAATGCCTCCACCACTTCGCCCATCTCAAAGTAGATGAGTCCCAGCAGATTTCTTGCATCTATATTTAATTTATTGAATTTCAGGCTTGTTTTCAAGCTTTCTATTGCTCCTGAAAGATCACGGACACTCGCCTTTGCCAGTGCATCATTGTAATATTCATTGGATGCCATGACAATTTTTTTATATATTTTTACATTTACGCCGCATTCAGGGCAGATATTTTCCCTTCCAAGCTTTGCTCCACAATTATAGCACTTCATTCTTTCCCTCACTTCATGAATTTACATTCGACTTTTCCAAAAGATGTCTTACATATTATGTTTTAACTCCTGCATCATCTCTTTTAAAACATCTGTCATATCTGTTAATTCATGATTATATATTGCCTGTTCTGCCTCTTCTACCTCTAAGCTCGGTTTAAAATTCTTTAATTCTTCTTCAAAATTAATCATAATCGACCTGTCCTTTTCTGCCATTTGTTTATGGCAAACATCTATTTTAAGATTCTTCTCTCCACCACATAATTAAGGGCAAAAAGAATCACCACTATATTATAATATAGTGGTGACAATAATCAAGTAAATTTATATTAAGTTTTTCGTAAAACTTCTGCCATATTCGACAGCAGTTTTATGAGCATTCTCTCGTCTTGATCTTATCCTGCAGCTTGTAAAACTCAGCTGCTTTTACATAATTCTGTACAAGCAGCTTGGTATCCTCGATCTGGATCACAGCTCCCGGATAAGTCCCCCGCAAAACGGTAACACATGCACCGCTCGCACTCTCGATCAGATTGCGCAGCTGCTTTGCCTCTTCTTTGCTGTGTGCTAATGTCGCAGTATCACGGATCTTGATACGGAGCAATGTCACTCGCCTCGGATCGTCTTTGTAGCTGACTCCACGCGCTTTTTCCAGCTCTTCAAACTTGCGCAGCCCCTCTTCAATCTGTGCCAATCCCTGACTCAACTCCTGAATCGTCTTTTCCAACTGTCTGAGTTTTGCATATCCTTCCGGACTTGCACCAGCCATAATAACGGTCTTTTTCTCGGCATCATTTCCTAATGTCGTAACCTCGATTCCACACACTCCATGTGTAAGGCCACCGATGATGCTTCCGCGTTTTCCATTCATGATGATCTTTCCAAAGCACTGTACCTGACAATCCATCAACACATCTGCACGGATATCGCCTGCACATTCAATACGGGTAAATTCAAAAAACTTTGCGGTAATACTGCCTTTTGTCTTTACTGATGCCTTATTTCCACCGAGCATTCCACTTCTTAAAATAATATCTTTCCCTGCCTCTAAAGTACATGCCTCGACGATTCCATCCACTGTGATCGTACCGCTTGCTTTTACTATAACGCCGCTTTCCACGCTTCCGTGGATCACAACATCACCATGAAAATCAATGTTGCCACTGGAAAGATCTGCATTGCCGGACAATTCATGTACCGGAAGGATCACAACCCTGTCATTCTGTGTCTCGATCTTACCACTCATCAGCGCAACATAGGTATTATCATCCTTGCGTTCAAATCCTTTTCCTTTCAGTGGAAGCTGTTCTCTTCCCCGCTTTGCAGGTATCGGCTTTCCAGTGACTGTCTTGCCGTCCATTCCCTCCACACAAGGATGGTACTCCGCGATCACCTGATCCTGCACCACAGACTCTATCGACTTTACAGACCAGTAATCCACGGTTCCATCCGGCCGCATCAACGGTTTTTTATCAAAGTTGCAGTTAAAATTGTAATCATAATAACCGTCTTTTCCGTCTACCGGCTCTGTTCCCTGCGCAACTAACGTCTCCACACCATATTTTTTTTCATCAATCAGCTCCGTCAACGCTGCTTCATCTATTCCGTACTTGACACCTCTGTCATCCAATGCTTTCTGCAATGATTCAATTGTATATTCTCCCCCATCGTCTGGTGTTATAAGCATAACATACGCTTCCATGCTATCTGCCGTCATCCGTACGATTGGTTTTTCTTCTGTTACCATAGGCGTGCTCCCCAATTCTTTCTGATGTATGTATATACAGTAACGTAGAATATTCCTTATCTTATATAATACTAGTATTTTTATGCTTTTTCAAGTAAATTCTTTAACACAACGCATCCTTTTTGGTGCTATTTTACCAAAAAGAGCTATACAAGGCAGGCACCACTTTACCGGCTGACCAGTAAAGATGATACCCATCGTGCATAGCTCCTTCTTATTATATCATGAAGCAATGCTTCATGATCATGATCTACACGAGCTTCGCTCGGCAGTCTTATTATATCATGTGCAAAATCAGCACATGATACAATTCGCCGTTCTTGCGCTCATTATCTTGCAATTATTTTGACATCTGTGCCAAACGTTCTTTGACCTGCTCCATCATCTGTTCGTATCCGGCAAGTTTGTCCTTCTCTTCCTGCACTTTTGCTTCCGGTGCTTTGCTTAAGAATTTTTCATTCGAAAGCATTCCCTTAGAACGTGCAAGCTCTTTCTCTAAACGTGCCTGCTCTTTTAACAGACGCCCTTTTTCCTTCTCGAAATCAACCAGATCTTCTAATGGCAGATACAGTGTAGCGCCAGGGATCACAACAGATACTGCATCCTCCCCGATGCCTGTCTTATCCTGCTGCACCATGACCTCACTTGCTCCGGCAAGGTTTGCATAAGCCTCTTTGGTCAGTTCAAAGGAATCACGCAAAGCGGCATCTTCAGCAACAATAAAGATTTTCGCTTTTCTTGATGGCGGAACATCCATCTCTGTGCGCACATTACGGACACCTTTTACCAGATCCTTGCAGTGCTCTAACATTTCTTCCTCTGCCGGGAAATTCCAGTCAGCACGGTACTCCGGCCATTTTGCAAGCATGATCGTGTCTTCTTCCGGATGCAGTGTGCAGAAAATCTCTTCTGTGATAAACGGCATGAACGGATGAAGCAGTTTTAATGCCTCTGTCAGTACGGTCTTTAATGTCCAGAATGCTGCGTTTGCAGATGCCGGATCATTTTCTTTATTATAAGTACGAGTCTTAGTGATCTCAATGTACCAGTCACAGAATTCATCCCAGATGAAATCATAAACTTTCTGTACGGCGATTCCCATCTCGTACTTATCCATATTTTCTGTCACGTCTTTTGCAAGTGTGTTTACCTTGGATAAGATCCACTTATCTGCCGGTTTTAACTCATCCAGTGACGGCTCCTTGATCTCGCTTCCCTCAAGGTTCATCATGATGAAACGGGATGCATTCCATACTTTGTTGGCAAAATTTCTGGATGCCTCAACACGCTCCCAGTAGAAACGCATATCATTTCCCGGTGCATTTCCGGTGATCAGTGTCAGGCGGAGTGCATCTGCGCCGTATTTATCAATTACTTCGAGCGGATCAATACCGTTTCCTAAAGATTTACTCATCTTGCGTCCCTGGGAATCACGAACCAGTCCGTGGAACAATACGGTATGGAACGGTGCTTTGCCCATCTGCTCATAGCCGGAGAAAATCATACGGATGACCCAGAAGAAAATGATATCGTATCCGGTTACAAGTACATCGGTCGGATAGAAGTAATCCAGATCTTCTGTCTTATCCGGCCAGCCTAATGTGGAGAACGGCCAGAGTGCGGATGAGAACCAGGTATCTAAGGTATCCGGATCCTGCTCCATGTGGTCACATCCACATTTCGGACATTTCTCCGGTGCAGTCTTTGCTACCACCATCTCACCGCAGTCCGGGCAGTAATAAGCCGGGATGCGGTGTCCCCACCAGAGCTGTCTGGAAATACACCAGTCACGGATATTGTCAGTCCAGTTAAAGTATGTTTTCTCCATACGTTTTGGAAGTAACTGGATGTCTCCGTTTTTCACTGCTTCCACAGCCGGTTTGATCAGTTCGTCCATCTTTACAAACCACTGCTGTTTTACCATCGGCTCAACGGTTGTGCCGCAGCGGTCATGGGTTCCTACGTTGTGGGAATGCGGCTCTACTTTTACAAGCAGTCCCTGTTTTTCAAGATCCTCCACCAGTGCTTTTCTGCACTCGTAGCGGTCCATGCCCTCATATTTTCCGGCATAATGGTTCATTGTTGCATCGTCGTTGATGACGGTGATCTCCTCTAAGTTGTGACGTTTTCCAACCTCAAAGTCGTTCGGGTCATGTGCCGGTGTGATCTTTACACATCCGGTTCCGAACTCTTTGTCAACATAAGCGTCTGCGATCACCGGGATCTCGCGGTCTGTCATCGGAAGTTTTAACATCTTTCCGACGATGTCTTTGTAGCGGTCGTCGTCCGGGTTCACTGCAACTGCGGTATCACCAAACAATGTCTCCGGTCTTGTCGTTGCGATCTCAACAAATCTTCCCTCTTCGCCGACAACCGGATAGTTGATGTGCCAGAAGAATCCGTCCTGCTCTTCGTGCTCTACCTCGGCATCTGAGATGGAAGTCTTACATACCGGACACCAGTTGACGATACGGGAACCTTTGTAGATCAGCCCTTTTTCATATAATTTTACAAATACCTCAAGTACTGCCTCAGAGCAGCCCTTGTCCATCGTAAAACGCTCTCTCTCCCAGTCTGCGGAAGATCCCATTTTCTTTAACTGGTTGATGATGCGGCTGGCGTACTCGTCACGCCACTCCCAGCATTTTTCTAAGAATCCTTCTCTTCCAAGATCACGCTTGTCGATGCCCTGTTTTTTCAGGTTCTCGATTACCTTTACCTCAGTTGCAATGGACGCATGGTCTGTACCCGGCTGCCATAATGCGTTGTAACCCTGCATTCTCTTATAACGTGTTAAAATATCCTGCATGGTGTTGTCGAGAGCATGTCCCATGTGAAGCTGTCCTGTGATGTTTGGCGGCGGCATCACGATGGTAAACGGCTTTTTGCTGCGGTCAACTTCGGCGTGGAAATAGCCGTTGTCTTCCCATTTTTTGTATAAACGGTCTTCAATGCTTTTTGGATCGTAGGTCTTTGCTAATTCTTTACTGCAATTCTGACACATAATCTGTTCTCCTTTTTTAGTTCTGATAGATAGGCGGTTTTGATTCACAGGACATAATTTCCTATGAATTAAAAAAAGCCCTTCGTATTCCATACGGAATACAAAGGGCGAATATGATCGCGGTACCACCTTTGTTGGTGCTCATGTCCAGCCAGTTCCATATCTGACCGGTCATCCTGTAACGTGGATGAGTCGTGAATACCTGTGCATATCTGCAATGCCTGTTCTTATATCCTGTCATACAGCTATGCTTTCTCAGCATTCCGGTTCAAAAGCTACCTTCCACATATCTTTCTCTGGGATGTCTTTCAGCCGGTGAACTTCCCTCTCTGCAAAGAGTTTATGTGTACTCCTCTTTCTCACAACCTTTGTTTTTTGCTGTTTTTATCATACGAGGGGACGCGGGGTTTGTCAACTGTTTTTTTAGATCTCTTCCTCCACCATACTCTTATTCCTCGTAAACAGATCATAGATACATGGCACCACGATCAGTGTCAGCAGCGTTCCATATAGCATACCGCCCTCTGTCACGATCGCCATCGGCTGCATCATCTCCGAACCGCTTCCAAGTCCCATCGCCATCGTGGACATTGCAAGGATCGTGGTCAGTGCCGTCATTAAGATCGGGCGCAGTCTCGTTCTTCCGGCTGTGACAATCGCCTCCTTTTTATCCATGCCCTCTCTTCTCAGCTGATTGATATAATCGACTAACACGATTCCGTTATTGACGATGACACCCGCTAACATGACAAATCCGATCATGGATACCACGCCGACTTCATTGTCTGTCACAAACAGAGCAAAGAAACCTCCCGTAAATGCAAGCGGAATCGTGAACATAATAATAAAAGGCGACAAAAATGACTGGAACTGTGCAACCATGATAAGATAAATAAATACCACCGCTAAGATCAGCATCAGATACAATTGGTTCATCGCATCCCGGATCGTCTCATCCTCCCCGGTCATGGAGATCTCATATCCATCCGGCAGCTTGATCTTATCTAATCCTTTCTGGATCTGGTTACTTACCAGCGTCACATTGTGATCTTCATCCACACCGGCTGTCACGCTGATATAGCGCGTCTGCGAGCTTCTGTTTATCACATTTAAGGACTCACCTTCCTCAAACTCTGCGATATCTTTCAGGGGAATATCTGTTGTCTCTCCGCTGATACGGTCTGTATAAGGAAATGTCAGCTTACGGATATCCCCTGGCGTGACATCCGCCTGTTCCCCACTCTGCACATATACTTTATAGTCTTTTAAATCCGTCGAGATCGTTGTGGATGACGTATTCGATGCAAGCTGTTTATAGACAAGCTGATACACCTGCGCTGTTGTCATGCCATATTTTGCAGCTTTTTCTTTGTCCACTTTTACCGTGAAAGACGGTGTCGTATCTCCAAGACCATCGTCCACATCTACAGTGCCCTCCGTCTTTTCCACGACTTCTGCGATCTGCCCTGCGAGTTTCTGCAGCTTATCTAAATCTTTTCCGCTGACCCGCACGGAAATACCGCTTCCGAAAAAGGAACTCATATCCGACGCAGAGCTGTCCGTATTCACGTCGCAGTCAAGATCCGCTGTAAGCGCCTGTATCGAGGCAGTGATCTCACTGCCAGTCGCCCCGGAATCATCGATGAGCACGTACATGGTCACACTGTCCGTACTGCCCATCGACATGATTCCACCGCCGCCTGCCATGGCTCCGATCGAATCCACACCGGAGATGCCAGAGATCTTATCCACAACCTCATCCGCGCGCTCCGTCAGTTCCTCAAATGTCAGCTTTTCATCCTCTTTCGCTGAAACCGTGACCGTGAGCTGCTCTGTCTCCATATTCATGTCCATAAAGGTAAATCCTTTGGAAACGGAAAGCGTCACACTTGCCACCAGAAAAACTACCACACAGATCAGTACGATCGGTTTAAACCGCAGTGCCACACGCAGAACTTTTTCATATCCATCTAAAATGCGGTCAAACCACGGATGTTTGATTTCTCTGGTATTCTTCAGCGCACCGGATGCCATCATCGGTACAAACGTCAGCGCCACAATCAGACTTGCAGCTAACGTATAGGCGATCGTGAGTGCAATATCCACAAACAGCTGCCTTGTGATACCCTCCGTAAAAATAATCGGTGCAAACACGCAGACCGTCGTGAGTGTGGATGCAAAGATCGCACCTGCCACCTGTCCTGCTCCCTCGACTGCTGCCTTCCGGATCGAAAATCCCTGATTCCTGAGACGGTAAATATTTTCGATCACGACGATCGAGTTATCCACGAGCATGCCGACACCGAGCGCCAAACCGGACAGTGAAATGATATTTAACGATATTCCGGTAAAATACATCAAAACGATCGCAAAAACCACACTGAGCGGGATAGAACACGCGATCACCAGTGTCGGTTTGATATCCTTTAAAAATAAGATCAAAATGAGCACGGCAAGGATCGCACCCAAGATCATATTTTCCATGACAGACTGCACAATGGTATCAATATAGACGCCCTGATTCATCAATATCGTCATGTGAAGTTTGTCATTTTCTTTTTCCAACGACTCAAATCGTGTCTTGATCCGCTTTGTCACATCTCCGGTGGAGTATCCGGTCTGCTTTTCAATGGAAAGCATGATCGCCGGATTTCCATTTACTTTGGAATAGGAATCTCCCGTATCGTCCACCACTTCTGTTTCTGCAACATCTGATAAACGGATCGGCGCGATTCCATCCATTCCGACATCCACCAGCACAAGATTTTCAAGTTCTTCCACGGATGAAACCTCGTCGCCGACACGCACTAAATACTGTTTCTTATTTTCATTGACATAACCTGCCGGCATGGAAAAATTCTGTGCTGTCAGAATTTGGCCTAATGTTTCCACCGACAGGATCTGATTCAGATCCGCAGACTCAAGTGCACTCTGTTTTGACTCTTCTAATTTTTCCTGTCCCTGCTCTAACCGGGCTTCCCCGACCGCAAGCTGTGCAGACGCTTCACTCATCTCTAAGATCCCGTCGATCTCCATCCGGTTTAACGTTACATACGCATCATCTAAGGTAGTTTTTCCATCTGTAACCTGTTCCTGTGCAGTCTGCAGAGCTGCCATTGCTGTTTGGATCTCAACCTGTTTTTGTGACAGCTGCGTAATCACCTGCGGAATATCATCGATCGAACTAAGACTCACATTTAACGCTGCTAACTGATCTGCCCACTGCTGATTTAAGGATGTATTCAGTTCTAACAGTTCTTCCTGTAATAATTCCAGACGTTTTCCTGCTTCCGCAATGCTCTCCTGATTTTCCCCGGTCATCGCAAGGATCTGATTGATCTGTTCCTGATCTCCGGAAATCTTCGCCTCCTCTAAAAGTTCTTCTATACGTCTGCTTCCATCGTCACTGTTCATCTGGGCTTCTTTTTGTGCCTGTTCAATGTCTGCTTTTAATCCCATTCCCTGTTCATAAATACTCTGGAGTTCCGGGATTGCCCGCTTTATCAGCTCATCGGTCGCTTTCAATACTGTATAATTCTGACTCAGATCTGATTCTGCCACAAACGCCTGCGACTTACCATTGATCACTTCATTTTCTGCCTGTCCAAGCTGGTTTGCAAGCTGATCTTTTCCGCTTTCCATCTGCCTGCGTCCACTCTCCACCTGCTCGGCAGCCTGATCGAGCTGTTCCTGCGGTTCAGTAAACTGTTCCTCGATCTTACTCTGGATCTTCTGATTCAGTGCATCGATTTTATCCTGATCTAATGTGACATGAATGTTCTCTTCCACAGTTCCGGTTGTAGAAACAGATGCCACACCGTCGATACTCTCAAGCACCGGCGAAAGTTCATTTTCCACATAATCCGAAATCTCTGACTGCGTCATGCCTTCCACATCGGCAGATGCCACCATTACAGGCATCATATCCGGGTCGATCTGCATGATCATCGGCTTCCCGGCACCATCCGGAAAACTGCCCTCTAACTGGTCTAATTTCTGCTGGATCTCGATAATGACCGAATCCATATTGGCATTCTGCTCATACTCTAAGATCACCATCGAATAATTATCGTAGGAGGCAGAACTCACATTTTTGATGCTCGAAGTCGTCGCCATGGATGCCTCGACAGGTGCTGTCACATCGGATTCCACTTTCTCCGGGCTTGCCCCCATATCCGTCGTAATGACTAAGGCATATGGCAGACTCATATCCGGCAGTAGATCTGTGGTCATTTTGGTTAGGGATACGGCTCCTAACACAATGACTAAGATCACGCCTACGATCACAGTATACGGTTTCTTCACACTTAATTTTGACAACACTCTCTTTTGTCCCTCCACCTGAATACGCAAGACATTTGTAATAAACACCTGGCAGCAAATATTTTGCCACAATATATTTAGTTTACCTGTTTCAAAATGGATTGCAAGACTTTCGTACCAGTTTATATTTTTTTAGATTGCTGATTAAGGCAGAATCCTGTGCACAAAAAAGCCCCTGTCAGCTATACACCTATACAAAACTGACAAGAGGCTTTTCTCTTATACCTGCTGTATTCCTACTCTTCCTCTGATTCCTCATCATCCACGATCGCTGCCGTAGCACCTGATACTGCTGACACTACTGCAACCACAGTCGCTATGATGACTACTACAAGTAAACAAATCAGAAAAATCCATAATCCTGTCTCTGTCATATTCCTCTCCATTTCTATGTGTATTTTACAAAGATCCAGCCTGTCCGTTCTTGTCTGCACCCATGTACCCCAACACATCCGATCCTTTATTTCTACTAATCATAGATAATAGTATAGCACACAACCGGCTTATTTACCAGTGACATTGTCAAAGATTTTCATCAAAAATAAGAGTTAAAAAATGAGACCACCCATATGGCAGTCTCATTTTTATGTAGTACAGCAATCCGTTTATTAACCCTTTACGCTTCCAAGTGCAACACCCTGTACGATGTGTTTGGATAAGATCAGATATACAATGATAACCGGGAAGATGGAAAATGCGATCATCACATATACCTGCCCCATGTCAAACTTGAGCCAGTCTGCCGCACGCAGCTGTGCGATTAAGATAGGCAGTGTTTTTTTCTTGTCATCATGTAAGATCAATGCCGGTGTGAAGTAGTTGTTCCAGCTGCTTACGAATGTGAAGATCATCTGCACAGCAATTGCCGGTTTCATCAGTGGCATTACAATTGCATTGAAGGTACGGAATTCACCGGAACCATCGATACGTGCTGCCTCGATCAGTGACAACGGCAGTGTACTCTCCATATACTGTTTCATATAGAAAAATGTAACCGGAGCCGCAATCGTCGGCACGATCAGAGGTATAAAGGAATCCTCTAATTTCATGTTGGAAACAAGTTTGATAAATCCAAGTGCAGTTACCTGTGTCGGAATCATCATGATCATCAAAATAAACGGATAAATGTATTTTTTCAGTTTGAAATCATATGCATGGATCGCATAAGCTGTCATCGTTGAAAAATATACGCTGAGTACTGCACTGAGCGAAGAAACGATCAGGCTGTTGAACATACCGTTCCATACCGGAAGCGTTCCATTTCTCAAATTCTTCCAGTTTTCCCACAGATGGCTGCTCGGAACCAGCGTAAAACCTGACTGCAACTCACCGTTTGATCTGGTTGCATTGATAAACAGTACATAAAACCAGAACAGACACAATATGGAAACAATGATCAGTACGATATATGCGATCAGTCTTCTTGCATGAATTCCTACACCTTTTTTCAGATTACGATTTTCATTCATGATCTTCACCCCTTCCTCTTATCATTGCCGGTTATCTTAAATACTACCAGGCTTAAGATACCTGTAATGATAAACAGAACAACTGACAATGCACCAGCCATACCATAGTTCTTGCTGTAGAGATGTTTATTTAAGAACATGATCAGCGTCATGGTAGAACGCATCGGGTCACCGGTTCCATTGGTTAAGATCTGCGGTACATCGAATAACTGTAAACCACCGATCAAAGATGTAATGACAACATATACAAGAATCGGACGTAACAATGGCAATGTGATCTGCCAGAATACCTGAGAAGAAGTTGCACCATCAACTTCCGCTGCCTCAAACAAAGAGGTATCAATACCCATCATTCCTGCCATCAGAAGGATCGTCGTATTACCAAACCACATCAGACAGTTCATTAACGCGATCAGCCCTCTTGCACTGCCCGCATTGGATAAAAATTTGTACGGTGTATCAATAAATCCGATCTGCATCAGCATCGAGTTGATCGGTCCTCCATCGGAGAACAATGTAAAGAATAACATGGAAAATGCAGATGCCATGATCAGGTTTGGCAGATATACGACTGTTTTAAAGAAACGGGTTCCTTTTAATCTGAGACGTACATCAGAGAACCATGCTCCAAGTACCAGTGACAAAATGATCTGTGGTATGAAACACATGATCCATAATAACATGGTGTTTTTGGTATAAATCCAGATATCTCCATCGGAGAAAAGCTTTTTATAGTTTGCAAGTCCGACGAAATTCGGTCCGACCTGCGTCAGTCCTGACATATAGTTTTCAAAGAAACTGTTGTAAATAGTGCTGATCAACGGAATCAGCTGAAAAATAACATATACTACAATAAAAGGAATCAAAAAGATATATCCCCATTTATTGTATCTTACTACCTTTCCGCTGCTTTTTTTCATAACAACCTGACCTCCTTTTCCAGAGTGCATAATTTTCGCCCACAGAGCTCACAGCATCCCTCACCTTTACCCTGTGTAAGTCTGCTGTCAGCTCTGCGCTTACAGTTTTTACACAAATTTGGATATAAAATGAGCCGCGCCCGCCTCCCTTACGGTCCGGCAGGCGCGGCATCTGTTCATTTTTTATACCATTCGTCTGCTTAGTATGTTAACTCCGGATATTTTTCTACCACTGATTTGTAGAACAGGTCTAATGCCTCTTCTTTGGTAGCTGTTCCTTCGAAGTAGTTCTTCATTGCGTTCTGGAACTCTTCGTTACATCCCTGATCGTATGCAGAAAGGTTACTTAAATCAAGTTTGGAAACGCCTGAGCTGTAAATACCAAGTGGGTTCTGTCCACCTAAGATCTTGCTTGAATAGGAGCTGTCTGCCATCTCAGCGATTACATCCTGGTTGTTTACAAAGTCATCATCTTTCTCGATGATCTCTCTCATAACATCATCATTGGTTGTCATCTGAAGCATGATATCTTTTACAAGGCTCTGGTTATCCGTTCCTGTTGCTGCACAGATCCATGTACCACCCCAGAAGAAGCCCTGCGGTCCTTCGGTTGCGCCCCAGCCACCGTTGTAACCGATACTGCCTTCGGTATCTGCTGCCATTGAAAAGTTTACTAACCATGCAGGTCCAAAGTAGCAGAATACATTTCCTTCCGGATAGAAACCTTTCTTCCAGTCATCACTCCACAGTTCGTATGTTCCTGTCTCGCCTGCATCTACAAGTTCTTTGGAATCATCAACCCATTTCATAATGTTGTCATCAATATTGATTTTGCCATC
>ULUW01026739.1_pt1 | contig 21618 bp, 20 predicted proteins | sample 1959041 | NCBI WGS metagenome assembly ULUW01 (sample SAMEA4835775, study PRJEB28245) | human gut metagenome | biome: gut microbiome; material: fecal sample | place: Denmark | collected 2008
AGGCTGCAATGTGTGTCAAGGCGGAGAATAGAATGGTTACCAATCGGATGTACTAAAAGCCATAGCTTCACTGCATTACCAGATAAACTCACCCAGCTATATGAATTTCATCAGAAGAAACGAATTGGGTGAATCCTTTATGGGACTCAGCCATGACAACCTTTATCAGCTTTTGTGGCCTATCCCCAGCAGTGAATTGAATTGTAATCCACAAATGACACAGAATCCGGGATATTAACCCCGTACATAACGAAAGCCCTACTGTTTAAAGTGGGGCTTTCTTAATACACAGCTTCGCATACTGTACGCTATCTGTATGCTTTGTTATCTAAATTGTCATTCAAACTTACCTTTCGCCAGTTCTTCTTCCAGAAAAGCAAACACATAATGAGGGCTTTGATGATAGAAATGTGTTCGGCTATCCATTACTTTCCTATAAGTATCTGAATTAAACACAGTGGCAAGCGCCTCTTCCATCGTCATGTTACTGTATCGTTCAGTCAACAAAGCGGCAAGGTTCTTTACCATATCCGCCATCATTTCCGTTTTTTCGCTCATATTCTTTTTAACAGTTTGATGGCACGTTCCGTACCGAAGAAATATTGGAATGTTACACCTTTCATGTATTTCAGATTATGAACAAGTGTAGAAAGGTCTATTGAATGATTTTCGTATCGCCACAATTGCACACCTACACGGTCATTGGCAATGGGACCGATTACCACATCGTACTCATGCGCAGGCTTGTTAGTGGGATTATTCCGGTTTAGCAAAATGAATTTCGCCCATTCTTCTGAATAGCTATCGAAACGGAGTACACACAAATCATTCAAGGAATTATCGTCCACAAGGTAGCTTTGTACAATCGGACTGCCTGATTCCAACTGTTCAACTTTTACTTGTGCCATATTCAGAGCCTGTTTATAATCAGCGGAAAGATAAAATCCACGTCCGAAGTCTTTGTTCGGCTTTGATTTCAACAAGTCTATTTGGTCGAAATCCCTATTTGTCCCATGATAAAGTTTCATACTAATGCCCCTCCCTGGCGATGACAATATTCCGCTATATCATCTACCATTGAAGCAAATGATTGCGTATGAACATATTCATAATGACGGTCAATGAAATCAATACCCTTGTAACGGCTCAGGTAGCTGAAAGACTGCTTCATCGTCAATCCATACTTGCGCCCGAACTCAAGAATAAAAATAACCGTCCATTCAAGTTTTTCCTTTATATTATATTCCATCGTTATATTCTTTGAGCCTTATACTGCAAAGTTAGCAAAAACCATCATATGTCCGGATATAAAGCAAAAAGATTTATGGGGTGTCTTAGGAATATCTTAAATAAAACAAAAACACCCAACTTTACATTCTTGGGTGTAAAACTGGGTGTTTGTTTTGCAATTTGCTGATTTTCAGCGTTTATTGCGGAGAGACAGGGATTCGAACCCCGGGTACCTCGCGGTACAACGGTTTTCAAGACCGCCGCAATCGACCACTCTGCCACCTCTCCAAAACTCTTTTTGAGAGTTGCTTTGTTTTTCAAAAGCGATGCAAAGGTACGCATTATTTTTAAACCTGCAAATATTTTGGAGCTTTTTTGATTATTTTTTTTCATTATCGTACCTTTGTACCCGAAAACAAGCATGATTTACCAAATAAAAGCATGATATACCCTCAGAATTTTGAGCAGAAAATAGGATTCGATCAAATCCGACAATTATTAAAAGGAAAGTGCCTGAGTACACTGGGTGAAGAACGGACAGAAGAAATGGCGTTCTCCGACGACTATAATGAAATCAACCGTCGCCTGGAACAAGTAACAGAGTTTATCCGTATCATTCAGGAAGAAGATGAATTTCCAGATCAGTATTTCTTCGATGTTCGCCCTTCCCTCAAACGCATACGCGTAAAAGGTATGTATATGGACGAACAGGAATTGTTCGACCTGCTCCGTTCCTTGGAAACTATCCGGGACATTGTACGTTTTCTTCAGCAAACCGATGAAGACGACGAAACATCCGGTAAAAATTCCCCCTACCCTGCCTTGCACGAACTGGCTGGAGACATTATGGTCTTTCCGCAACTTATCACACGCATCAATAATATATTGGATAAGTTCGGAAAAATAAAAGACAACGCATCGGCAGAACTATTGCGTATCCGCCGCGAACTGTCTGCTACAACCAGCAGCATTTCACGAAGTCTGAACAGTATTCTCCGCTCTGCACAATCGGAGGGATATGTAGATAAGGATGTTACTCCCACCATGCGAGACGGCCGTCTGGTAATACCTGTAGCACCGGGCATGAAACGCAAAATACGAGGTATCGTACACGATGAATCGGCTACCGGAAAGACTGTCTTTATAGAACCGGCAGAAGTGGTGGAAGCCAACAACCGCATCCGCGAACTGGAGGGAGAAGAACGACGGGAAATCATACGAATTCTCACCGAATTTTCTTCCATCGTACGCCCACAGGTTCCGGCTTTGCTTGGCTCTTATGAGTTCTTGGCAGAAATCGACTTTATCCGGGCAAAGGCTTTATTCAGTATCGACATCAAAGCCTGCAAACCTTCTTTTGAAAACCGACAGGTAGTAGACTGGATGGAAGCGATACATCCGTTGCTTCAAATGTCGCTTGCCAAACATAATAAAAAGGTAGTTCCTCTGGATATCGAACTCACACCCGAACAGCGCATCCTGCTTATTTCTGGTCCGAACGCCGGAGGTAAATCTGTCTGTCTGAAAACAGTCGGTCTCCTGCAATATATGCTCCAGTGTGGTTTACCTGTGTCAATGCACGAACGGAGTCATGCAGGTATATTCAGCCATATTTTTATTGACATCGGCGACGAGCAAAGTATCGAAGACGATTTGAGTACGTATTCTTCGCACCTTACCAACATGAAGAATATGATGAAATACTGCAACGGACAAAGTCTGATTCTGATTGATGAATTTGGTGGAGGTACAGAGCCACAAGTCGGCGGCGCTATCGCAGAGGCTGTATTAAAGCGCTTCAATGCACGAGAGACATTCGGCGTCATTACCACTCACTACCAGAATCTGAAACATTTTGCAGAGGAACATGAAGGGGTAGTCAATGGAGCTATGCTATACGACAGACACGAAATGCGTGCCTTGTTCCAACTGCAGATTGGTAATCCGGGAAGTTCGTTTGCTGTAGAAATTGCACGTAAAATCGGCTTACCGGAAGAGGTTATTGCCGATGCTTCGGAAATTGTAGGCAGTGAATATATACAGAGCGACAAGTATTTGCAGGACATTGTACGCGACAAGCGTTACTGGGAAACCAAACGCCAGAATATCCGCAAGCGGGAAAAGCATATGGAAGATACCATTGCACGCTACGAACGCGAGATAGAAGAACTGGAACGGAGCCGGAAGGAAATCCTACGGAAAGCCAAAGAGGATGCCGAACGTTTGTTGCAGGAATCGAACGCAAAGATTGAAAATACCATCCGTACCATCAAAGAGGCACAAGCAGAAAAGGAACGTACTCGTCTGGCACGTCAGGAACTGGTAGACTTCCGTCAGCAAGTGGAGGAAATAGACAAGGCTGCAATGGAGGAAAAGATTGCCCGCAAAATGGAAAAGTTGCGTGAAAAACAGGAACGGAAGAAGGATAAAAAAGCCAAGCAGCAGAATGCACCGGCTGCACAGTCTGTTGTTCCGAAGGTTCTCCCTATTGAAGTCGGTATGCATGTCCGCATCAAAGGACAAACCAGCGTGGGACAAGTACTTGAGATAAACGGGAAAAATGCAGTGGTAATGTTTGGTCTGATGAAGACCAATGTAAAGACAGAGCGTCTGGAACGCACGGAAGCTCCCAAACAATCGGCTTTGCAAACAAAAACTACATTTGTGAGCAGTGCAACTCAGGAACAGATGTACGAAAAGAAACTAAACTTCAAACAAGACATCGACGTACGGGGAATGCGGGGAGACGAAGCAATACAGGCAGTCACTTATTTCATAGACGATGCCATCCTGGTCGGCATGAGTCGTGTACGTATCCTGCATGGAACCGGAACCGGTATCTTACGTACGCTTATCCGTCAATATCTGAGTACCGCACCGGGAGTAGCACACTTCCAGGACGAGCATGTACAGTTTGGAGGAGCCGGCATTACAGTAGTCGACTTAAAATAAGCCATCGGATACTTTAAGAGTATAACCGACACGTGATATTACGTGACTTGTATCGAGAGGCAACGATACTTGTATCATCAGCAAACGTGACTTGTATCGTAAGCTCTCGATACAAGTCACGTTTTTTTAGTGCATTCTGTCTTTTATCGGTCTTCCCCAAACAGCAAGCGATAATCTCTCTTAGCAGCCGGTTCTACCCATTTCTCCGGAATAAATTTCCATTGATTCAGCGGGCGAGGATCGAGTATTTTTACTTCTTCAATACGTTTCATCAAGTAGTAACGGAAGTCTTTTTCCGTAGCAAATACAATACGTTTTGCCAAGTCTTGCTTGGGAATACCCGCTCCTTTAGTCAACAGGTCACCTCCTCCGTTGCCACGATAGGAATTGACTGCTACCTTGTACATTTTGTCCATGCGGAAAGGTGTTCCATCGGCCATACTACGAATGTTGATTTTTTCTCCTTGCGGTTTGGTGACATCTACCGTATAAAGAATACCTGCAGCCGAATCGAAGTTGAAACTTGGATTCTTGAAGCGTCCAAAACCTTTATCTTTCTCGTTCAGCAGCATCAGATGGTCGTCAGGCGATTTCATCTGATTCGTCCAAATGGCATACGACATTTCCAAGAAATCTTTTATTTCCTTTCCGGTCAGCGTCATGGTGTAAAGCATGTTCTCGTATTTATACAAATTGAACATATCACTCACATAAATATCACCTTCCTTAATCTCAGCCGCAAACGAAAGTGGTGCACAGAACGAGACATCTGCTCCTGTAATGTCGAGTTGCAACTGATGAATCAAATCGATAAAGGCAGAAGGGCCAAAATAGGCATCTTTTGTGGTAATTGTCTTATTGATGCGTCCTATTTTACGCGATACAAAATCGGCCGTAGCCTGATACTGCTTTTCGAATGTTTTCAAGAAAGCCTCATCGGGAGTATAACGGTCTACAGAAGCCAACTTGCCCTCAACAGATTTCCGTATTACCTTGCCGTCTTTTTTCACGACTTTTACCGTCACATCGGCTACAACCTTCGCCATATTAGCCGGATCGACCAACAATACAGAATCGCCTGCTTCATTAATAATCTTCTGACAAGTACGTACATGGTCATGTCCCATAAACACCACATCAAACCCCGGTACCCGACGGGCTACATCTCCCGAACCGTTTTCTACAACATTATCCAACTTATTTCCTTCCGGTCCGGCATGGAAAAGGCCAATCAAGACATCAGGCTTTTCTTTTTCCTGTATCCACTTTACCCACTTACGGGCAGATGTTTCCATATCTTCAAACCGTAACCCACTCCACAACTGCTCGGGCAACCATGAAGGAATAGCAGGAGTGATCATTCCCAGCACCACCACCTTTACCCCTTCTCTCTCAATTACCTTGTAAGGAGGAAGATAAGTCTTTCCGGTTTTCACATCCATAATATTTGCTCCCAGTACAGGGAATTTACACTGGCTCACCCATCGGTCGTACACGGCATGTCCGGCTTCAATGTCATGGTTTCCCATTGTAGCCACATCATAATGCATATAGTTCAGCATATCTGCTACCACATGCACCGAAGTGGTATCTATATAATTATAATAATAGGCTACCGGTTGTCCTTGCAAAATATCTCCGTTATCCATCAGAATCAGACGGTCTCCATATGTCTTCCGCATCTCTCCTACCAATGCACTGACACGCGCCAGACTTCCCTGCACAGAATGGCGGCGAATGAAATCATAAGGATAATAACATCCATGTACATCACTGGTTTCTATAAGTTTCAATGTCACTTCTTTTTCGGATGAAGCAGAAACAGGGATATATCCAATACCTAAAAATGCCATCATACAGACAAAACAATTCTTTATTTTCATGGTCAATATAAAAATGATGATTTGCTAAAGTAAGTATTTTAATCCAAGCTGGCAACTGAAAAGAGTTTTAATGGTGTACCATATTTACAGTATCAGCCTTGCTAGTTTGAAATTTTCTTGATAAATTGCACTTTATTTATTATCCCAACTTGAAACAAACTTAAAAAAACAACCCATGAAAAAACTGTTAGTATTATTTTTCGGAATACTGGCTATCTCCGAAATGAAAGCAGAAGACACTCTTTATGTAAAAGAGCCTCAGATTCCTATTCTGATAGAAAGACAGGACAATGTACTTTTCTATATGCGTTTAGATGCAAAGGAAACACGTACCTTGAACAATATGAAGATTACTTTCGACAAAAACGTACCTCTCTCCGAAATCAAAGCGGTGAAACTGTATTATGCAGGAACAGACGCTTCACAAGACAGGGAACAAAAACGTTTTGCTCCAGTAGAATATATTTCCAGCCATAAACCAGGGCAGACCTTGAGCGCGAATCCTTCGTATTCTATTCTGAAGTCAACTGTATCGCCTAAGAAAAATACAGTAGTACTAGAAGGAGAACAAAAGCTTTTCCCTGGATACAATTTCTTCTGGGTAAGTATAGAGATGCAGCCTTCGGCTTCACTGCATACTAAAATTATGGCAGATATCAGTCAGGTAAAGGCAGATGGAAAAATTATCCCTTGCAAAAGCGTGGAGCAAAAAGATGTAATACGCCGTTTGGGAGTTGGAGTCCGTCATGCCGGCGATGATGGTTCGGCTGCTTTCCGTATCCCCGGGCTGGTTACAACAAACAAAGGCACATTGCTTGGGGTATACGATGTACGTTACAACAGCAGTGTCGATTTGCAAGAACATATCGATGTGGGATTAAGTAGAAGTACCGATGGCGGAAAGACCTGGGAAAAGATGCGTCTGCCTTTGTCCTTCGGAGAATATGGAGGTCTGCCAGCTGCACAAAACGGTGTGGGCGACCCGTCTATATTAGTCGATACAAAAACCAATACCATCTGGATTGTCGCAGCATGGACACACGGCATGGGTAATCAGCGTGCATGGTGGAGTTCACATCCGGGAATGGATCTGAATCATACTGCCCAATTGGTTATGGCTAAAAGTACAGACGATGGAAAAACATGGTCGAAACCTATCAATATCACAGAACAGGTAAAGAAACCGGAATGGTACTTTTTGCTGCAAGGTCCGGGAAGAGGTATTACAATGGACGATGGTACCTTAGTCTTCCCTATTCAGTATATCGGTGAAGACCGTATTCCTAATGCCGGTATCATGTATAGCAAAGACCATGGAGAGACATGGCACATCCATCAGCATGCACGTACCAACACTACAGAGGCACAAGTAGCAGAAGTAAGTCCCGGTACACTTATGCTGAACATGAGAGACAACCGTGGAGGAAGCAGAGCTGTTTATACGACTACCGACTTAGGAAAAACCTGGAAAGAGCATGAGTCATCGCGTACTGCTCTGATAGAGCCGGTATGTATGGCAAGCCTCATCAGTGTAAAGGCTAAGGATAATGTATTGGGAAAAGATATTCTTATTTTTTCCAATCCAAACATGACCAACGCACGAAAAAATATAACCATTAAAATCAGCCTTGACGGAGGATATACCTGGAGTCCGGAACACCAACTGTTATTGGATGAAGGAGAGAACTGGGCATACTCTTGCCTGACAATGGTGGATAAAGAAACAATTGGTATTCTTTATGAAAGTAGTGTCGCACACATGACTTTCCAAAGTATTAAACTTAAAGATATTGTGAAAGAATAATATTAATGGAACAATTCAGCCAACTCATTGCAGCAGAATTGAAGCTGCCTATACACCGTATTGAAAATACATTAAAACTGCTGACTGAAGGGGCTACCATCCCCTTCATCAGCCGTTACCGTAAGGAAGCAACCGGAGGACTGGATGAAGTACAGATAAGCGATATCCATACTCGCTACGAAAAGCTCTGCGAACTGGCCAAACGAAAGGAAACTATCCTGTCGACTATTGAAGAACAGGGTAAACTGACTGATGATTTGCGCCGTCGCATTGCCGACTGTTGGGACAGTACCGAACTGGAAGACATCTATCTGCCTTATAAACCCAAGAGAAAAACCCGTGCCGAAGCTGCCCGACAAAAGGGACTGGAACCTCTGGCTATGCTGTTGATGATGCAACGGGAAAATAATCTCTCCGCACGGGTACGTACCTTTGTAAAAGGAGATGTAAAAGACGAAGAAGAAGCACTGAAAGGAGCTCGCGACATCATTGCCGAACAGGTAAACGAAGACGAACGGGCACGTAACCTGATGCGCAATCAGTTCAGTCGCCAGGCTGTCATTACAGCCAAGGTAGTAAAAGGTAAAGAGACAGAGGAAAGTGCAGCCAAATATCGCGATTACTTCGATTTCAGCGAACCGTTGAAGCGTTGTACATCACACCGTCTGCTTGCTATCCGCCGGGGAGAATCGGAAGGTATTCTGAAGGTCAGCATCTCACCGGCGGACGAAGAAGAATGCAATACACGCCTGGAACGTCAATTCGTACGTAGCAACAATGAATGTGCCCGTCAGGTAGCAGAAGCTGTACGCGATGCATACAAGCGCCTGTTGAAACCATCCATAGAAACAGAATTTGCCGCATTAAGTAAAGAAAAAGCAGACGAAGAAGCCATCCGTGTATTTGCCGGCAACCTGCGTCAACTGCTTTTGGCTCCTCCTTTAGGACAGAAACGAGTGATGGGAATCGACCCGGGATTCCGCACCGGATGCAAAATTGTATGTCTGGATGCACAAGGAACTCTGCTTCATAACGAAGCCATCTATCCTCACCCACCCAAATCGGAATACAGTCTGGCTGCCCGCAAACTGGTAAAACTAGTAGAACAATACAAGATAGAAGCCATTGCCATTGGTAACGGAACTGCCAGCCGGGAAACTGAACAGTTTGTCACCTCACAACGCTACGACCGGGAAGTACAAGTCTTTGTTGTAAGCGAAGACGGAGCTTCCATTTATTCGGCTTCCAAAACAGCACGGGAAGAATTTCCGGATTATGATGTAACTGTACGTGGCGCAGTCTCTATCGGCCGACGGCTGATTGACCCATTGGCTGAATTGGTCAAGATAGATGCCAAATCCATTGGTGTTGGACAATATCAGCACGATGTAGACCAGACACAACTCAAAGCAGCCTTAGACCAGACCGTAGAAAGTTGCGTAAACCTGGTAGGGGTTAATGTCAATACAGCCAGCAAGCATCTGCTCACATATGTATCGGGATTGGGAGCTACCCTGGCACAAAACATTGTAGACTATCGCACAGAGAACGGTGCATTCCGTTCGCGCCGTGAGTTGATGAAAGTTCCTCGTATGGGAGCCAAAGCCTTCGAACAATGTGCAGGATTCTTACGCATCCCACAAGCAGAAAATCCATTGGATAATTCTGCGGTTCATCCGGAAAGTTATGCAATTGTAGAACGGATGGCAAAAGACTTGCATTGTACAGTAGCTGATTTGATACGCGACAAAGGACTTCGCGAACGTATCCGGATAGAAGACTATGTAAGCGATACTGTAGGTATTCCTACACTGACCGACATCATGCAGGAACTCGATAAACCCGGACGAGACCCACGACAGAAAATACAGGTTTTCGAATTCGACAAGAACGTACGTACCATTGACGACTTGCAAGAAGGAATGGAGTTGCCGGGTATAGTCACCAATATCACGAACTTTGGCTGTTTTGTAGACATCGGCATCAAGGAAAACGGATTGGTACATATCTCTCAACTATCCGACCAGTTTATAAGCGATCCGACATCGGTAGTCAGCATTCACCAGCATGTACGGGTAAAGGTACTAAGTATAGACCGAGAGCGTAAACGTATCCAGCTTACCATGAAAGGAATGAAGTAAATACTTTCTTTCAAAAATAAACAAGGGAGTAAAACAATATATCACACTTGCTTTACTCCCTTTCTTTCTGTCCTTCAGTTTCAGTCTGTACTTTCAATACAAGACAGAAAAGGCTATAGAACTATCTTCTCCAAATCGTCTGGTACATATACATTGCCCTTAAACTCCCGAGCAGCCTCCTGTGTATATTTTTCTTTACGCACAGACAAAGTCTTGTCTTCTGTATGATACAGCAACAAATTCTTCACTCCCAATCGTGCAGCCAGTCTTCCTGCATCCAAAGCTGTACTATGATGTTTCTCATAAGGCTTAAACTCGTCTCTATCAGCATACAGACAAAAAGCCTCACAAAGCAACCAGTCTGCATGCTCTACATAAGAACGGTTCTGTTCTTTATAAGGCTCATCCCCAAGACAGACCAATGATTTTCCTCCGGGAAGTTCAAGACGGAAGCCAAACTGCTTTTCTTTAGTAGACAAGATATCAAAACACTGCATATATGCTCCTGCGACTTCCCAACGCTCACCGTCTTTTACCTCGCAGAAACGAACGTTCTTCTCTATACAAGCTACAATCTTAGCCGGAAGTGTCGCACGGCAAATCCACGACAGTACATCTATCACTTTATCGTGTCCATATACCCGAAACTCTCCCTCATACTTGCCCTTCTGCATTTGCTGAGCTATCATCCGGATAACCCATACCGCTCCCAAGATATGATCGGTATGTGCGTGAGTAATGAACATATCTTTCACATCTGCCAGCGACAAGCCTGCCTTCTCCATCTGAACCAAGATTCCATTTCCTCCTCCGGCATCAACCAGCAACACCCTTTCGCCCATGCGAATGGCAAAACATGTATTATAACAGCGGGTGACAGCAGCATTCCCTGTACCCAACATAATCAGTTCCATCGTATCCATACCCTTTATCGCAACAATTATCGAATTACTTTTTTCAAAGCTTTCTGAACAAGACCTTCCATCACCTTATACCCCTCTACAGTAGGATGTACCCCATCTTCCGAATATTTTAAAGGTAATCCATCGCGCTCATCTTTCATTGCCGAATGATAGTCGACAAAAGGAATACCCTGTGCATCGGCAAATTCCTTAAACTTCGCATTCAGTTTCTTTATATCTTCTGCCGGTTTCAGTTCCGGACGCCATCCAAACTGAAAAGCAGGCAAAGTAGAACATAGCACTACCTTAATTTGATTGGCCTGTGCCAACTGTACCATAGAGACTACATTATCGAACGTTTGCTCAAGAGTCATTGCATAATCATTACGAGCAATATCGTTTGTCCCTGCCAGAATCACAACGACCTGCGGATTCAATGCAATCACATCCTGACGGAAACGCATCAACATCTGTGCAGAAACCTGCCCGCTTATCCCTCTGCCTACATATCCGTTCTGAGTAAAGAAATCCGGATCAGCAACCGGCCAACCGTCAGTAATTGAATTTCCCATAAAAACAGCCTTTACCGGTCCCTGCACCATTTTATTATCCTCTTGATATCTCTCCAAACCTGCCCAGTCTTTCAAAGGTTCCTGAGCCATCAATTGCAAACTACCAGCTAAGCACAATGCTGCTACCATTATAGATTTCATAATAAATACCATTTAATTATATTCAATTTTCGCTCTTCTATCGCTTCTACGATATAATCGTACAAATTAAATAATAACATTCTATTTTTCACCCAACTCCTTGCCGTAAATTCCGGATAAAAGGAGAAAACAAACACTTTCCCATTATAATATATGAATAAAAAAAGGAAATCACCTCTACACATCACTGTATTTTTCTATAATTTTGGCCTCAATAAAAAAGCAAGATTATGGAAGATGCAACAAATAATGAAATCTGCGGTTGGTTTGTATTCAACAGCGGACAAGTACTGATAGAAAAGCATACAGACGGATATCACATACCTTTTGGTGCCCAACCACCGGTACCCATTCCTATAGGAAGTACCGTACACAGCATTGGAACAATCAATAATCTTCCCGCCAAAACTTATCTCATCCATACTCCAGTAACAGGAGATGAATCCAGCCCGTGCATGATGAAAGACCTTCGGGCCTCTTTCGACGTACTTCCACTGAACGAATATAAAATGGCAGGAAAAGCATCACAAATACTGAACTGGGACAAGAACAGTCGCTACTGTCCGATGTGCGGAGTTCCTACCACACAAGTCTCTCCCATAGCCAAACGTTGTCCGGAATGCCGCCAGGAATTTTATCCGCGCATATCGCCTGCAGTCATTGTACTGATAAAAAAAGGAGATAGTATCCTTCTTGTACATGCCCGCAACTTCAGAGGCACATTCAAAGGTCTGGTTGCAGGTTTTCTTGAACCGGGAGAAACACTGGAAGAATGCGTACATCGGGAAGTGATGGAAGAAACAGGACTCTGCATCCGTAATTTGAAATACTTTGGCAGCCAACCCTGGCCTTACCCAAGTGGCATTATGATAGGATATACTGCAGAATACGAAAGTGGCAATATTAAACTGCAGGAAGAAGAGTTAAGTGCAGGAGCTTTCTATACCCGAGACAATCTGCCGGAAATTCCCAAGAAACTCAGCATCGCACGCCGGCTGATTGATGCGTGGATAGAAGGAAAAATATAAAGGAATACAAACTTTATAAAAATAGAAAAGGATAGAACACAAGAAACTTATTCTTGTTCATTCTATCCTCTTCTTATTATATTAGAAAGTCTTTACATCAAAATCAATCCAATACAGTTACCCATCCGTAAGGATCAGCCTCATCACCATACTGAATAGCACGCAACTTGTTATATAGCTTTTCACTGATTGGACCTGGTTTACCATCTTTCGCAATAACATACGATTTATGATTTTCCAAATCATCGATACGTCCGATAGGGCTGATTACAGCTGCTGTACCACAAGCTCCAGCTTCTTCGAATGTTTCCAATTCTTCTTCCGGAATAGGACGACGTTCTACTTTCATTCCCATATCTTCTGCCAACTGCATCAGACTACGGTTTGTAATAGACGGAAGAATAGAGGTAGACAACGGAGTGACATAAGTATTATTTTTTATTCCGAAGAAATTGGCTGCACCACATTCATCGATATATTTCTTTTCCTTTGCATCCAAATAGAATTCGCTGGCATATCCGGCATCGTGAGCCATTTTGTTGGCACGCAAGCTGGCAGCATAGTTACCTCCTACCTTATAAGTACCTGTACCCAACGGAGCAGCACGGTCGAACTGACGGATGATTACATAAGGATTTGTAGCAAAACCACCTTTAAAATAAGGTCCTACCGGACTTACAAAAATTACAAACAAATATTCTGTAGCCGGACGTACACCCACCTGTGCTCCTGTACCAATGAGCAACGGACGGATATACAGAGAAGCCCCGCTTTCATAAGGAGGGATAAAACGTTCGTTAGCTTTTACCACCTTACGTACAGCCTCACAAAACAATTCTGTAGGCAATTCCGGCATCAAAATACCGTTACAAGTGCTTTGCAGACGTTCAGCATTTGCTTCCGGGCGGAAGATACGGATCTTACCGTCTTTTCCACGATAAGCCTTCAAACCTTCGAAGGCTTCCTGTCCATAGTGCAGACATGTAGCTGCCATGTGGATATTGATAGTTTCTTCAGAACAAAGTTCTAATTCTCCCCATTTTCCATCGCGGTAATAACAACGTACATTGTAATCTGTCCGTATATAACCAAATGACAGATTAGCCCAATCTATTTCTTTCATTGTGATATAATGTTTATTACTTTAATTACACTTTACAACTTAGCAAACAAAAGTACAGTTTATATCTACATCAACAAACTTTTTAGGTCTGTTTTTTTCCGAAAACAATCTATTGTACAAATAAAAAAATACTCTCCGCAAAAAGTGAGGAGAGTATTTCCCGAATTTAAACGATATATCTTTCTTTTATTCACCTACATTGAGTGTAGCAATACTTACTCTGTTCCATTTCGGACGAGAGAATACATCACCTACTCCCTGGCCTTCTGCGGTGATACGTGCTGCATCAATATTATATTTGTCTACCAATATATTCTTCACTGCATCCGCACGCTGCTGTGCTACGCGAGTATTTACTGCAGCCGGTCCTTCCGGAGAAGCATAACCTTTCACTGTCAAAGTAGCTTTTTCGTTCTTTTCCATATACGAAGCGATACGTTCGATAAGCAGATGCTGGTTTTCACTGATCACTACTTCATCCTGGCGGAAGGTGATAATAGCTTCCCATGCCGGTGAAACAGTATTCTTTTCCATAGACTCTACAGCCTTTCTGTTAGCCTCATCAAGCTGAGCCTGCAAATCGTTTGCTCTAGCCGATTCGGCAGCAAGCAATGCTTCTTTTTCCTGAGCTTCACGACGCAATTCATTTACTTTCGCATTCAAAGCATCCATTTCTGCCGGATCGCATACATTTGCCAATGTCATATAATGTTTGCCATTGCTGTTGCGGAAATGATAAGTTACTCCAGCCAGCAATTCAACACTGCTCTTGTTTACGTTCAACAAATAAGCACGATGCCCATCCATGCGATATACAAGAGAAGGTTTTACACTTAAAGTCCAAGCTTTTGATTCTCCCAAATTGAAGTTGAAGTTCAGACCGAACTTGCTGGCCATATAGCTATAGTCCCAGTCACAATAACCGCGGTTCATCACATCAATACCCCATCCGATACCTCCGACAGCTTCTACTTCAAACAAACGAGGCTCGCCACGATAACCGACAAACCAGTTATTCAAATTGAATTTACCCAATGCCATCAAACGAGCTCCATCGAAAGCAGTAGAACTTCCGGTTCTATTGATAGAGGTCATCGCTTCAAAAGACAAACCTAAAATAGGAGTTACCTGCTTACCAAATTCCAAACCAGTAGTAAAACGCATATCTTAAAAAAATGCGGAATGAGTAGTAGGAGTCACACCTCCGGCATTCCATCCAATGTACCAGTTATCTGTAAACTTCGTACCTTCATACACTTTCTGCGCATTTGCAGACATTGCCATTGCAACTGTAGCAATAGCCAATAAAATTTTCTGTTTCATAAAATCATATTTAATGTACCGTTCAAATCTCCTGTTCTGCAAAGATAACATAATAAACGATATTAATGTTCAATTAGGCAGAAAAAAACATTTTTTTAACCATAAATAAAAGGAATGAGCTACCTTTGCAATCAATGAAAAAATTTCATCTTACTTTATACGACATTTTGATTTTAATGTATTTAGCATTAATCTTCCTAATAATTAATTAAATAACAAAACCAATGAAGAACAAGAAGACTATTTATGTCCTCCTTATCCTATTTTTTATATTGACGAGTACCATCATTGCCGGATACTGTTTATTATTCAACCATCCTTTCCAGATAGAAAAACGTACCTATCTCTACATAGACGAAGACGACAATATAGATTCTGTATACACAAAGATTGAGAACAGACTGCATGCATCTACCTTAAGAGGTTTTCGTTTACTATCCTCTTTGTCGGGATATGCAGAACAAATACACCCTGGAGCCTACCAGATAGATGCCTCATATACTACATGGAAAACGTTCCATCGCTTACAACAGGGTATGCAGACTCCTGTCAGACTGACTATTCCAAGTGTGCGCACACTCGACAAACTGGTCAAAACTGTTTCCAGACAAATTATGGCAGACTCTGCCAGTCTTTCCGGCTTGCTGAACGACAGCACATTCTGTGCACACTTAGGATACAATTCCAATACACTTCCGGCACTTTTCATTCCTGATACCTATGAAGTATATTGGACAATAACTCCGGAGCAGTTTGTAGAAAGAATGCAAAAAGAACATAAGAGATTCTGGAACGAAGAACGAATAAAAAAAGCACAACACATCGGATTTACACCGGTAGAAATAGTTACTTTAGCTTCTATCGTAGAGGAAGAAACCATAAAGAAAGCAGAGAAACCAATGGTGGCCGGACTCTACATCAACCGTCTCCACAAAGGTATGCCACTACAGGCTGACCCTACTGTAAAATTCGCTTTGCAGGATTTTACCTTGAAACGTATCCGACACAAACATCTTGAGTGCGAAAGTCCGTACAATACATACAAATATCCGGGACTGCCTCCCGGGCCCATCCGCATTCCTTCTATCGACGGAATAGAAAGTGTACTCAATTACACTCGCCATGATTATCTTTATATGTGTGCAAAAGAAGATTTTTCGGGTTATCATAATTTCGCTGAAAATATGACGAAGCATTTGCAAAATGCAGCACGCTATCAGAGAGAATTAAACAAACGGAATATTCACTAGAAACAAGCCTATATAACAATTCGTTTCAGATTTGATTTATATTTAATAAACACTTGTTTCAATCTTTAATCGGCGTCGTCGATTCTACAAACAACCACGTCGGCTGTAAAATCGACGGCGCCAACTGTACATACGACGACGTCGGACAAAAAACAGTTCTTGTAACAAGCACCTCCGATAACATTCTCCACCACATCCACTCCTTCTCTACCGCAATACAGGCATAAAAAAACTGCCGTTCCACCTGAAGCAGAACAGCAGTTTCTATTTGATTCAATCTTATTTTTTATTTACAGCGGCTTGTATTCCACAAAAGCTTCCATTGCTTCGTAGCATGCCAATCCCAAATCGTTGTACAGGTTTGCTGTACCACGGTTACGGTCTTCACTACGTTGCCAGAACAAACGTTCGTCGTTACCCAAGAATGGAGCACTTTCCATTTGCGACTGATGTTTCAAGATTGAATTACGTTTTGCACGCAATTCTTCCGGACTCAATGGAACGGCCATTTCAATGTTTTCGATTTCCCACTCTGCCCATGCACCACGGTACATCCAGATACGGCAATCGTTCAACCATTCTGCACCCGCTTTCTTTTCTTCATCAATTGCAGCAAATACAGCATCTGTACATACACGATGAGTTCCGTGCGGGTCAGCCAAGTCACCAGCTACATAAATCTGATGAGGTTTTACCTTACGCAGCAAATCCATCACAATTTCCACATCGGCTTCGCTGATTGGATTCTTTTCAATACGTCCGGTTTCATAGAAAGGAAGATCGAGGAAGTGAACTCTTTCCAATGGAATCTGATTGTATGTAGAAGCTGTACGAGCTTCTCCACGACGAATCAGTCCCTTAATAGTCAAGATATCACGTGTATCCATATCTCCTTCTTTCTTCTGGCTCAGGAACTGTTTGATTTCCGCATATTTGTTACGGATAGTTTCGTTCTGGTTGCCATCAAACAACTGGTTGAATCCATTGATGAAATGCATGAAACGAACCACTTCTTCATCACCTACGGCAATGTTTCCCGAAGTTTCATACGCTACATGTACTTCATGTCCCTGCTTTACCAGACGACGGAGCGTACCTCCCATAGAAATCACGTCATCATCTGGATGCGGAGAGAATACTACCACACGTTTCGGGAACGGTTTGGCACGTTCCGGACGATAAGTATCGTCTGCATTCGGCTTACCACCCGGCCATCCGGTAATAGTATGCTGCAAATCATTAAAAATCTTGATATTTACATTATAAGCAGAACCATAAAGTGCCAGTAATTCACTCAGACCGTGTTCGTTATAATCCTTGTTTGTAAGCTTCAGAATAGGCTTGTTAATCAACTGGCACAACCATACAATGGCGCTGCGAATCAGTTTATCATTCCAATCGCAGTTGGTAACCAACCACGGACGTTGGATACGGGTAAGATGTGCGGCAGCTGTCAGATCAATACAAACCGAAGCATTCTGATGCATCTGCAAATACGATGCAGGCAAAGCATCCGAGATTTTATCTTCTACGGCCTTCTTAATGATATCTGCCTTTTCTTCTCCCCAAGCCAACAAATATACCTTACGGGCAGACATGATAGTCTTCACACCCATGGTAATGGAACAAGGAGGCAAATTGTCTATTCCTGTATTATGAATTGCTTCTGCACGAGATGTAGCATCAATCAGAATCAGACGAGTAGATGTGGCAGCAGTAGAGCCTGGCTCGTTCATGGCAATATTACCTTCACGGCCGATTCCCATAAGAACCATATCCAATCCACCAAATGTATTGATGCGCTGTTCATACAAAGAGCAGTGCTCGATGACAGCATCCTGCGCAATGGAACCATCCATAGTAAAGATATTCTGTGCATCAATATCTACCTGCTTGGCAAACAGTTCATTCAACTGATTCATACTGCCATTCTTAGCTTCACTCAACGGATAATATTCAAACAAGTTGAACAATACCACATTGCGGAAACTTACACCTTCTTCTTTATGACGACGAACCAATTCAGCATACAATGGTCTCAATGAAACTCCCGTTCCGGCAGCAATCGTGCAGAATTTGCCTTCACGCTGTCTTTCCTGAACTTTACGGATAATTTCATCGGCAATCGCTTTGGCTCCTTCTTCCATTGTTTCATAAATGTTAGTAGGAACTTTTTCAAAGCGAGTCAATACTGAACGGTCGATCATGTTCTCCGGCTTATAATATTTGGTTGAAACTCTGTTCAAAGAAATTTGTGAGCTGAGATTCGTTCTCATACATGATCCTCCTTACTGATTAATTAATAGGTTTATGAGTTTATAAGTCGATAAGTTTGTGAGTTTGCATTCGGATAACACGGCAAACCCACAAACCTATAAACGCTTACAAGTTGTTGCGTTCGATGTCTTTAAAGTATTTGTAGGTACCAACTTTCAGTTCATCAGTAGCTGCTTCATCACAAACAATGATACCGTGCTGATGCATCTGCAATGCACTGATAGTCCACATCTGTGTGATACCACCTTCTACTGCATGTTGCAATGCACGAGCTTTGTTGTGACCATTACAAAGAATCAAAACTTCGCGAGCAGACAATACTGTACCTACACCTACTGTCAACGCAGTTTTAGGAACTTTGTTAATATCGTTTTCGAAGAAACGAGAGTTAGCAATAATAGTATCTGTAGTCAAAGTTTTTACACGAGTACGTGAAGTCAAAGATGAACCCGGTTCGTTGAACGCAATGTGTCCGTCAGGACCAATACCACCCAAGAACAAGTCGATACCACCGAATGATTCGATTTGCTTTTCATAATTTGCACATTCAGCTTCCAAATCTTCTGCATTTCCATTCAGGATATGGATATTTTCCTTGCAGATATCAATATGATTGAAGAAGTTGTTGAACATGAATGAATGATAGCTTTCAGGATGAGATTCCGGCAGACCTACATATTCGTCCATGTTGAATGTTACCACATGTTTGAAAGATACCACACCTTTCTTATTCAGTTCAATAAGTGCTTTATACATACCCAGCGGAGATGAACCGGTAGGCAAGCCCAATACAAAAGGTTTTTCAGCTGTAGGATTAGCCTTGTTTATTTTCTGTGCCACATAATTGGCAGCCCATTGAGAAAGCGACTGATAATCAGGTTCAATAATTACTCTCATAGTTTCTTCAGGTTTTAAATATTGTAATAAAATTAATTTTTTACTCTTTACTATATGCAAAGATATTTTTAATTACAGACATAAACAACAAACCGTTCGGCTATTTCTCTGCTATTTGTTAAATTACCTAATATTGGGTAGATAATCATCTTCATATTCATAACCTGATATCTGCATGCTTTTTATCGCACACATCACGATACAATCGTCAAGTATTCAACCACATTTTCAGCGCTGTGACTTTTTCCCTACTCACTTGAATGGCATCATCAAAAGGAGGGTTTACTCTTATATTCAGTTTACTTCCATTATAAGGTTCAATAGTCTTGATTGATTCAGCCGATAAAATAAACTGACGGTTTACCCGAAAAAAACGGCGGCCATCCAATTGTTCTTCAAGCTTGCCAAGCGACAAATCAATCGCATGCCTTTTTCCCTCTTTTGTAACCGCAAAAGTAATCTTGCATTCCGAATAGAAATATGCAATATCAGTGACTTGTATGGTATAAAAATGACGATTGCCGGTAATAAGGAAACGAGTTCGGAAACAGGACTCATCCCGTTTGGAAAGTAATGCAACCAGCTCTCTTACATTCATCTGGTCATTGAACTCTCTAATTGTTACCGGAGAAAGACGCTCAAATTTAGTAATAGCAGCCAACAAACGGTCTTCGTGTATTGGCTTAAGCAAATAATCAATACTGTTAACGGCAAAATCCCGGACTGCATATTCGTCATAAGCAGTGGTAAATATAATCATACTACTGGGATGTGCCTGCTCCAAAAAGAGAAAAGAATTCCCATCAGTCAATTGTATATCCAAGAACAACACATCCGGATGAGGATTTTCCGCAAACCATTTCACCGAATCTTCTACTGTACCGGGCAGCAATGTAATCTCCCACTCCGGCCGAAGAGTAGTCAACATATGATTCAATAATCTTGCAGCAGGATACTCATCTTCTATGATAGCCGCATGTACTTTTCTCAATTCATTCATACTCATTCACTATAGGGACTTTGACGATAAAACGATTATCCTTGTTTTCTACAATAATTTCTTTCTGACACACAAGCAAATTGCGCTGCAACAAATTATCCAGCCCTTTACCTGTACTGGCAACTCCTTTTTTAGGATGTATTTCGTTGGATACAACCAGCCAGTCTGTATCATCAATCCTGTCTGCATAAATAGAAATGACCATTGGCTTAGCCGGTGATATCACATTATGCTTCACCACATTTTCTACCAAGAGCTGCAATGTCAGAGGAGGGATAGAACATTCGTATACATCAAGTGGCAATTCATTCTCCAACTCCAGACAATCCCCTAAACGTACCTGATGCAAGAATATAAATTTACGGATAAAGTCCAGCTCTTCACCGATAGAAACCAACGACTTGTTCTGACAAGACAAGGTATATCTATAAATATCGGATAAATTACGGGTAAACTCAACAGCCTTTTGCGGTGCATATTCAATTTCAGCAACCAGTGTATTCAGGCTATTGAATAAAAAATGAGGATTTAACTGGCTTTGCAAAGCCATATAGCGGGTCTTTATGGCACTTTCCTCCAAATCTTTTGTCCTCCTATACATCTCGACAATATTCTTATAGAACTGACTGACCATCATCTGTCCGGTAATAAATAATTCTACCAAAAAGACAATAGACAACAAACGCATCCCCTTGGCTGCCACAATAAACGGATGTGGACTACCCGTCAGCCATTTTATAGTAACCATCAAAAAATAATTCGTAACTAAAAGAAAGAAAGCTGAAACGATAAAGAATAAAATCAATAACTTACGATCTCGTATAAAAGAAGGATATGTACGAATCAGCCAATTGTCTATGTATTTAAGACTCAATCCAATGCCGTTGAATAGAATAATGGCAGATGCAAAAACTTCCGCTGTCATTAATTTCTCCTGATGATGAACAGGAATATCAGTATAGTGCACTAAAAAGAAAAGCGAAAAGCGCCCCAATGCAGAAAACAGAAAGATGTTCCACAAAAAAGCAAATCTATTCTTTTTATCCTTCATCTTATTTACTAAAGTTTCCCACCCCCAATAAAGAGGGTGGGAAG
>ULUW01007961.1_pt1 | contig 21563 bp, 20 predicted proteins | sample 1959041 | NCBI WGS metagenome assembly ULUW01 (sample SAMEA4835775, study PRJEB28245) | human gut metagenome | biome: gut microbiome; material: fecal sample | place: Denmark | collected 2008
AACTGTATCTATGTTTACTAGGATAACATTTAAAAACTAGTCCTTCAAAGAAAAAAAGAGAACCAGTCGCCGCTGGTTCTCTTCTCTCACTAGGAAAGGAGGTGAGAGGTATGACTAAATACGATTTCTTCGTGTTTATGGTGTTACTGGCTATCACAGCAGTGGCGCTGGCACGCATCCTGGGTTAGTCGCCTGAGAGGATGAGATCGGACGATGAAGGGGAGCTGCCACTCCCTGGAGTCCTTTCTTGTCTTAATCGTATTTTAGATTATACCGATTCCAATGTTCCAATCCAAGTGTCCTGTTGGTATGACACTACTTAAACTACATCGCCTACATCACCTAGGCGCTTTGTTCGTGCATGAAAGGAGGTGATCCATCATGCTAGAAGGCATATTAGTTGGCTTGCTGACAAACCTGATCTGGGTCTTGTTGGTTGGCTGGTCAAACTTGTTCGACGAAAGCTTCGTAAGAAGTAAGTAGTCCAACAGGCAGGATGGGCGTCGGATCTGGAGTCTGACGCCTTATCCTTATGCTTTCTATATTATATCATACGTTTGGCGTGGTAACAACGTGTAAAAAATTTACCTCTTTTCGGTAGCCAAACGACGGTGGTTTTAATTTAGTCATCGATATCTCCCGATTACATATAGTGAGACTTCACGGAAAAACCGTCATTATCGCCAAACGGAATGTCATCCATAAATTCTTTTACGAATTATGTGCCGGGTTTCCTTTTATGTCCGATTACCTAAATTACTAGGGCTTGTGACAGAAGCCGGTTTTGTAAGTGGCACCAAAAAGAACGATTCAGGGGACTGTAAAAAGAATCGCAGGTGAAAATTGCTTGTCTGGCAGGACTATGTAACTGTAATGTAGAAATATAATATATAAAGATGATAATTTTTTAACAATATTTTAACGTATATTCAAAATCTATACGAAGAATTCCTCAATGCAAGTAGTACGACAAATATGAAAATGAAGGGTGATTTTTATGGCAAACGAATTAGAAGCGGAGTTTCTTAAAACCATTGCAGCTGTTACGAAAGATGTGACAGATGATGTAGTGCGTCATTCGGCATTAGCGTCCGTCAATGAACTCAATGGCACCTTGAAAACGTTGAAGGCCGAATCGGGCCAACTGGTAACCGATATCCGCCAAGCCAAAGACATGTATCAAAGCGTATCGACTCATAGTCAGCAGTCTCTTCAAGATTTCAACCAGCACCTGGACTCTTGGCTGGAGAAACAGAATCAGCTACTAAATAAGATCGACGAGCGAAATAGAAAGATGTTGAGCCAAATTGAGCAGCTAGAAAAAAGCCAAAGCCAGTACAGTGCTACCTTGAAACGACGAATAGACGATGTCGAACGGATTCAAATTGAAGAAAAAAAAGCAGCCAACAATCGTTCCCTTGCGAGGCGTCAGAATTTTCAAGAAATGCAAAAGCAAGTGAAAGAGACAAAAGAGACGTTGCAGTCGAACCTAATCGGGCAGACCAACTTCCTACAAAAGAAAATTATGACAGTGTCTTATATGATGTTTTTCAACCTGTTGATCGTGATAGGCATCTTGCTTTATCTGATTCGGGGAGTTTTTTTATAGGAGCGGGCTTATGATTACGAAGGATACATTGGTTGCTGTCCAATCCCTTTATGCACATATTGAAGAGTCCTATAACCAACAGATCCAGGAATACTTATTTCAACAGATGACGGCTCCGCTGGAGCCTATCAAACGACATATGAATGCCATTGCCGGATTTTGTAATCATAAAAAGACGGCGAAACTTCATGACTATATAGGGCGGATACAGGATGATTGTACGGCTGTCGAGCAGTTGGCAGAGGATTTGACGTATCCCTTTACCTTGTTCATTATGGGCAATGGTAAAAATGGGAAATCGACATTGATCAACGCGTTACTAGGGCAGCAGCAAGCAGCCGAAGGCATTGTTCCTAAGACCTGGAAGATCGATATTTTTCAGCAGCGAGAAGGTACTTCTTGCACCCTTACTTTTCGGGACGGAACGAAAAAGACCTTGAGCTATGAGGACGCACAGGCGTTTTTAGCGGCAGAAGAGAAGAAGTGTAAAGAATCGGGCAAGGCCATTTCAAAAAAACTAAAGGATTTTGCAGCCAGTGGAGCACCACCGAAAGAACTGGAAGAAAAACAGCAGGAATTGAAAAAGTACGAACTGTATAAATCGGCTGTTATCGAAGCGGCGTGGCCAGTACAAGACAGTTCGATATTAGAACATTACCGCCTCGTCGATACACCGGGGCTGAGGCAGGAATTAGACGATATGGTGTATGCCAGTGCGAATGAATACTTTTCTAAGGCTGACGGCGTTATTTGGATTTTACCAGGTGATAAGATAAACAGTTCTGGTGACTATAATGAGCTGAAAGAGCTTTACGCAAAGTATGAAAAACAGCCTAATAACCTCGTTGCCGTCGTCAATCGTATCGACCTCATACGCCAGGCCGGAAAAGACGTTGACGAAGTCGTAACGGAGGCTAAAAAATTATATGGCAGCATGATTCCTGATATTATTCCCATTTCAGCCAAAGAGGCCCGAGAAGCAGAAATACTTTTGAAGCAGCCCGATTTAAGTCAGGAAGACTACGAACGCGGGCAACAACTCTTGAAGCAAAGCAATTTAAAGGCTCTGTTTGACTTGTTGAATCGGACCTTCCTGGCGAATTCTTTGCAATTACAGGTTCAAAGCAAGACCCGGAATTGTCAGGAATTGTATGGAAACTTACGTTCAGAGTCCGTGGCTGCCATCAATGTCTTGAAGCAAATGGACGGCGAACGGGTGAATAAAATCAAAAATTGGGAAAAAGACAAGGCCGACGTACTGCAACGCTTACAGCAAGAATTGAAGAACTTCCAGAAGCAGGAAGCCGACCGTGTTTCACAGGAAACGAGCAAGATTGAAGACCGTCTTTGGGATATGGAAAGCGGACTTCGAAATTCCTACATTATGGATAAAATCATCCGCCCCAGTCAGATTGAGAAAACGTTGGAATTGTTAGTACAGCATCATTGCAGCCAGCTTTCAACGATTGCAGCTCGTCATATGTCACTGGCGCCTTTCCGGGAATTCCCCTTGTTAAAAGAACGGCAGTTGAATGCCTCGGCGTCTACGGGAAATGCCGTGAATAACGCTGCTATCTCGGGGGACTTAAGCGATGAGGGAACGGCGCAGTTTTGTTTAGGCGGAGCCTTGGCCATCGGCGCTGCCGCCTTATTGGGGCCTGTCGGTTTGATATTTGCCGGTTTTGCCGTTACCGATATCGGCCGCAGCGTTGCAAAATGGCTCTCGCGTACGTTTGGAGACAGTATGTCGGTGAAAGTACGAAAACGTTTGTCGCTCCAACTCGGCAATGCTGTCAGCAAATTATCTCAAGAATATGAGGATTATCTGCAACGCGCCGATGAATCCATCACGACCTTACGAGAAGATACGTATGCCGAACTGTATGGTCCCTCTGAGCAAAAAGAGGCTATCATAAAAGACCTGTCACAGCTGGGAGAAACGAGCAAACTCGATATAAAGCCCTTGCTGTTAAAGGATATTCTATTTTCAGACAGGAGGAAACACCATGGAAGTTAAGCAGCATATAGCGCAAATCATAAACCGATTAGAGACATCTCCCTTGCTTCACGATAAGAATTTTACCAAGCTTCCGGAAATTCGCAAAGAGTTGGAGTTACTGTATGCGAAGTTAGATCAGCCCCTGCATGCAGCCATCTTAGGTGAGGTAAAAGCGGGGAAGTCGACGCTGCTCAATGCCTTTGCCGGAGGCGATATTTCTCCGACCAATACGACGGAAACGACGGCCTGCATTTTAAAGATAACCTATGGGATCGACGAAGAAGGTTGCATCTATTATAAGGATGGCTCCCAAATTGTATCTTCCATCGAATCCGTCTATCAGACCTTATCGGAACACCGCCAAGAGCCTGAATTTTTCAGTCAGATAGATTATATCGTCATCAAAAAGAATTTGACCGGCTTGAAACACATGTATCTCATCGATACGCCGGGGCTGGAAACGATCACGGCCTTAAACGAAGAAAAGACGACACAGTATTTTCAGGCTGTCGATGTTGTTTTATGGGTCTTTAATGGAAACTATTTGGGCCAATCCGATGTCAACGAGCATTTGCGCCACCTGTCGCGCATGGGAAAACCCATCGTCGCTATCATTAACCGAATCGACCAAGTGGACGGAGATCCACAGGAATTGGTCGACTATTTGGATGAACAACTGGGCATCTATGTCCAAGCGATTTTCCCCTTGTCGGCGCAAAAAGCGTATGACGGAATCATGAATCATGATGAAGCTGCTGTAGAGGAATCCGGCTTTTCCGCTTTGTACCAGTACTTAGATGAGCATATTGAACGCAAGGCGGACCAAGTTCAAATGGAAAGTATTATTAATTCGGTCAAAGTCTTGGATGAACAAATAGAATTGCTTCATAAACAGGCGATGGAACAAATTGAGATGAAGATGAGAACCTACTTGGAGCTTGATGAACAGATTCAATACAATGGCAATCTCATGATGCAAAAAATCATGTCTCGTACTCAAACGTGGGTACAGCACGATTTCTTATCGAATGCCGAACAGACGATCCGAAACAGAATCAATGACCAGAGTTTCTTTAGCACAACTTCAAAAGATGCGATTCAACGAGAACTGGAACAACTCCTGTCAGAAGATCGGCTTCAGCAGGAAATCAATGGATTTTTAAGCCAATTGCAAAGTGATATTTATCGAGAATGGCATGGCAGGCTGTCTCAGATAGATGCAGAGTTGTCCCACCTTTACCAAGAAAATCAAATCAAAAATGATTTAGAAATTTCCCAGCTGCAGCAGGCCTTTGCTGGGCAGACGGGGATGGACTCGATGAAAGATTCGGTGCTGATTGCCAGTGCGGCTGGCGGAGCTTTATCGGTCTATTCGGCCATCTTAGGGCCGGCTGCATCGACGGTAACCATCGGTTCTGCCGTCGGGGCCATTATGCCGCCCATCCTGCTGGCAGGAGCTGCTGTGGGGCTCGTTTCCGGCTATGCGAGAAGTAAAAAGCTGAAAAGCAGTCAAAACATGATGGCCAATGATGTGTTAGACCGGATTCGCCACTATGTTTCGCAGGAATTATTACCGTCCTTAGAACAACATCTGCAGCAACTGTGCAGCAAGACGGCAGCTGAAGCGAAGCGTGAGTTTGTAGAGAAGAATTTTGACGGACGCAGTGTAGATGAGCTGAAGGACTTGGTTCAACAGCTGCAATTGTTTTTGAAACGAGAAGATGGGGAAGCATTTGCTAAGCTTTCGCAATATAGCACATAGGCGTATCTTTTTTGATCGCGATGAGATCATCACTGCCTCTAGTAACCTACAGGAGAAAAGAAACGAATGGGGCAGAAGTCTGCGGGATGATGTCCTAAAAAGGAAGTGAAGCTATGAAGCATATCATGCTGCTGTTTTTACGCGAAGTCCGGCTCAATCGGGACCGCAGTTTATCCGTTTCTCTCGATACGCTTCCTGACGGAACGGCGATGGACTGTGTCCATCCCCAGGAAGCAGCTATTCGTCAGACGGCCGCTTCCTTACAGCAACAGGGGGAAGGGTTGGACTGCCTGTTCTACTTTTCAACTAAAGAGACACAAGAGGCAATCCGATACATCGATGACGCCGGCCAAGATAGAAGCCTGACGCATGAAGCCTTGTTCCTCGAACAGGTACGTCCCTTTGCAGCTCACTGTATCCGCATCGATTACAACGAGCAGAGCCCGACGACGGAAAGCGTTCGCCCAGTCCTTGAAATGGCCGACACGATTCGTTCTTTTCTGAAAGAAAAGGGCTGGCAGCCGGAAGATGTCGAGATTCACGCCGATGTTACCGACGATTTTTGCCATGCGTTGATAATGCTGTCAGTCGTGCAGCTCTTGAAATACTACGGCATCCGGACGACGGCCGTCCTTTCTTCCAACAGCCATGAGCAGCCGATTGAAAACGTAACCGACATCTACCGCCTGTTCAACCTCATTTCCGGGACCGATGAGTTCCTCAACTTCGGCAGTACCCGTGAAATCACGGCCTATATGGAAGAAGCGGAACAGACGGCGGAAACGGCGGCCTTACTCCAAGCCATGCGTGATTTTACCGATGCCGTGCGAATCTGCCGGACCGGGAAAATTGCACCCCTGGCCAGAAGGCTTCAGACAGCCTTGAAGGCTTTTGAAAAGGCCGGGGCCGTCTCCCTGCAGGAAAAAATCTTCCTGCGTATCCTGACCTTCTTTAAAAGGGAATACGGGTCCCTCCTGAAGGAAAAGGTGACCCACCTCGATATCATTCGCTGGTGTGTCGAAAAAGGATGTCTTCAGCAGGCTGTGACCTTGTGCAGCGAATGGATTCCCGGGATCATCGTAGCCCGGCATATCTTTTATCCGATTCGTCCTGATATTCAGAACACATGCAATCAAATGAGAAAAAAGTATCAGACTTGGGAGCATTATTTTATCAATACCTATATGCCTAAAAATTTGCGTAGGAAGACGTCCCTTCCCGATGAGGAAGAGGCTTGGCGTAAGGTCCTCTTCCTTTTTGGACAGAATGAGCCGACCGATCGCATTTCGAAGCAATATCCTGAAGCGACGGCCAAAATGAAGCCGTTGTTAGATGACTTGTTTATCGGATCGAAGTTACTGGCGGATATGAAAAAAGCAGGAATCGATCCTTTATCGATAAGGAGCATTTGTCCTAAAACGTATGCTGTCCTCCGTTCCATGTACCTTACGGATAGTAATGTATCGTCATCGACCCTATCGGAAGCGACATATTTCAGTCGCCGCAGACTGAAACATATATGCAATTATTTAGCCAACGCATCGTCGGAAGTGCTTTTAAAGTTCATTCCTGTGGATGTGGTACCGCCGGAAAATATGGAAGGGTACATCCCCGTTCCTATGGGAGATGTACCGAGACTTTATCGTGCCGAAGCGGCGTGGAATATTCGGCAGAAACAGTATGTGAGAATGATGAATTACGGGATCGTTCAATATCGGCCTTCGATGAAAGACGCCTTGGAGATTTTGTGCGACTACTTCAAAATCCGGGTAGAAGGCAATCATATTCATCATATCAACGCCGAAGATACCCTGTCGACACGGGAGGTTACCGACTTAGTATGGGGACTCTTGCGGAGATTAGAGGGCCGCCCTTAGTCGGCGGGCGTTTGCGGGTCTCTGACGAATGCAAAAAGAGAACCGTGGGACGCCGGTTCTCTTTTTGTTTCTTGCAGTAAGAAAGTGATCTATATGGATAGTGTGACTAAACATCATATTGTGATGCCTCACCGATAAAACACGCTTTACGAATGATTCCCAACTAGGTAAAATCTCAATCCATTCCCATTCGCGTATCGTGGCGATAACCATTCATGCCGCTACGGGCTTGGTCCGCAGTTACAGACGGTAAAGAGGCTCACCTCATTACCTATATTGTAGAGGAAAGGACAAGAGAAAGCAAGGGGAGGGCTGTATATTGCCGGCAGTGATTTCATCCAGACGAACCTGAAAAATCGGCTTAACTGCCTGATTGAGACAGTATGTGACTCATTTGACAAGAGAAAGCGGGAAAAGTATATTAAATATAAATAAGCGTAATACATTAGCCGAAGGAAACCGCCTGTGATCCCGGTCTCAGAGCAGGTACCGAGGCGGCGTCGTATTACCCCAATATCCCCGCAAGGGGACTGAAAAAACTCCCGATGTAGGAGCTGCTTCCTATGTCCGGAGGTTGTCGTGTCTTTATTTCGTCTGAGAAGGGAGCGAAGTGTGATGGGCGCGTCATTTACCAATGATATTATCCTGACAGCAGAGCGATATACTTTTAATTTCTCCGATTGTACCCTTACGAATCTTCGGGAATTGTCCGAGAATGAGTCCTTTAAAGAGGCTTGCGGGATATTTACGGATCCTCGCATAAGGTATACCGATAAACCGTATCGTATTGAAATCACTGCCGGTGATAAAAAGACGATGGCCAACCTCTATGGTAATCGAATCGATATCATCTATGTGTACGACGAACCGCAGCTTGAGGAAAGGGGACTCTTTGGCCGCGTGAAAGAAATGAGGGTCCGGTCCTTTTTTGAATCCTTTCGAAAACGACTGCTGGCAGAAAATATATTGGCCTTCGGACCGCCGGCTGTAAGACCTATCGAAGCCGAGATGCCGGGCCATCGAGACGAGCGTCATGCACCGGGACATCATGTCTATACGATCGATTTTAAATGATGTCCTATGTATGTTAGTCTGTTGTCTGCAGCTAAAGGGGAATGAATCATGAAACATATCATGCTGCTGTTTTTAAGCGAAGTCCATCTGAATCCCGACCGTACTTTATCCTTTTCTCGTTATAAAAATCCCGACGGGATGATGATATACTGTGTTCAGGCCAATGAATCGGCCGTTCGTCGGACTGCCGATGTATTACAAAAACAGGGGGAGCGGCTGGACTGCTTGTTCTACTTTTCAACGAAGCAGACGCAGGAAGAAATCAGCTATATCGATGAAATCGGCGATGAGCGTACGATGACTCATGAAGCCCTGTTCCGTGAACGGGTCCAATCCTTTGCCGCCCACTGCATTGGCATCGATTACGATGAATCGATGCGGAATGAGGAAAGTATTCGCCGGGCCCTGATCATGGCTGACACTATTCGCACCTTTATGGAAGCACAGTCGTGGCAGCCGGAAGACGTCGAGCTTCATGTCGATGTTACCGGCTGTTTTCACCATGCCTCGATGATGATGATGGCCGTCATGCAGCTCTTGAAATACGGCGGCATTCGGATGACGTCCGTTCGTTATTCCAACCGCCAGGAGCAGCAAGTCGAAAACGTAACCGACATCTACCGTATGTTTAACCTCATCTCCGGAGCCGACGAGTTCATCAATTTCGGCAGCACCCGTGAAATCATGGCCTATATGGAAGGGGCTGAGCAGACGGCGGAAACGAAGAGGCTGCTGCAGACGATGGGCGATTTTACCGATGCCGTCCGCATCTGCCGGACCGGGGACATAGCCCTCCTGGCTAAGGAACTTCAGGAAGCCTTGAAGAACTTTGAACAGGCCGGTGCCGTCTCTTTGCAGGAAAAAATCTTTCTGCACATCTTGGAAGTCTTTAAGTCGGAGTACAACTCTCTCCTGAAAGAAGATTTTACCAACTTCGATATCATCCGCTGGTGCGTCGAAAAAGGCTATCTCCAACAGGCCATGACCTTGTGCAGCGAATGGATCCCCGGTGAAATCGTGGGCCGGCATATATTTTATCCTGTCAAAGATTCCATCATCGCTGAATGTAATCGGCAAAAGGCGAATTACCAGACGTGGCAGCAGTATTTTTTGAACGACCTTACCGTCGGCCAGGGGGAAGAGAAAGAAGCCTCGAAAGAAGACCATGAAGCTCCCCAAAAAGAAGAACGATCGGAACAAACGAATCGGGAGAGACGGGAACAGAGGATGCATACCATGGTCCGAGTCTTTGAATGTACGGGCAAGTTTTCCTCCGTCTCGAAGTTTTTCTCCGATGAGGCCGAACCCTTTAAGCCCTTGCTGGAAGAATTGAATGCCGGTCATCGGGCTCTCTACGACCTGAAAAGAGACTTGCTGACATTGGTGCAATTAAAAGAAAAATTGCCGAGGATCCATACGACTTTATGGGCCATGTACCGCCAAGCTGCAGAAGATCCGGACTTTACTCAGACTGCAGAAGACTACTTCAAAACCCGTGAGATGGGAGATATCTATGAGTTTCTGAAAATGGCACCGTATGAATTGTTTCAGATCCTGCTGCAGTCTCCTGAAGGGGGCGAAGATGACCTGCCTTCTGAAGGAATTTCAGCTGCTGAAACGGTAAAAACCAACCCATCTTCGACAGCCGATGAAACTTTGGGAGACGACGTGATTTCGGCGGATCATGAAAATTCGGAAGATGATGTAATTTCTGAGAAGTGCCGGCTCGATGACGCCTTAGAAAAGGGCGTTCCGTCGGGGAGTAACGAGCCGTCTGAAGGCTATATTTTCGGCATCTACTGTGAGGATGACAATTGGAACAATCGTCAAGCCAATTACTTACGACTAATGAACAATGGAGAAGCCGGATATGTGCGGCCGGCCCGAGCGACCTTGGAAATCCTTTACAACTACTGGCAAATTCGTATCGAACGGAATAACATCGACCATGCCAATGATCAAAGCTCCCTGTCGACAGAGGCTATGAAAAACTTGGTACTCGACTTGCTGCGGAGCATGGGAGAACTTTAGTAGCTTTGGGAGTAATTGACTGAATCTGCGTAAGGAGGTCTTCCTCGTCGGGAAGAGGCGCCGCTTCCTCTGTCCAGAGGTTGTTGTGTCTTTATCCCGGCTCCCTTGACTTTTAATCACAAACAAGATATACTAATTTGAGCCGAATGATTGACTGTTTAGGCGCATGTTTTAGAACTACTACAAAGAATGGTTCTATACGTGCGCCTTTTTTGCGTACTTTTTGCCATTCTTGTCTTTTCTGACAGGAGGTATGCCTATGTTTACCCATTATTATTTCGAAGGTCCCGAGGAGGAGCTTTTCTCGCTGCGGACCCGCCTCAACGACATTTTCAAAAGTCAATCACATCCGCCCAGTGAACGGGATAAGGAACTCGCAGCCCTTGGCTTTGTGCGGGATGATGGCAGCCATGACCTGGTCCATATCCTCGACGCCCTTGAGGGATCAAAGGCCATCTGGCATAATGGCTCTGTCTGCGGCGACATCGGGCTCGACGCTTGCCGGCAGCTGCGAAACGGCAAGTGGTCCATGGCCGTGAACGTCGACGGCGGCAACTGCCGCGACCTTTGGAATCTCATGCTCCGTAAGTGGGCTCCCAACAGCTGCTACTATTATCTGGCCTATGGCGATTTCCGGGATGGCGATGCCGAATCCAATGATGTAGAACATCGTTATTTTTCAGGCGATTATGCCGTCCGGGCCAGTCTTTCAAAAGAGACGCCGGAAGAGCTCGCTCGAATCTTCCGCCGCCATACCCTTTATCAATACTCCGATTCCAATATTTTCAGCCGGGACCACGACGTCTATTACTCCCAATGGCCACGGGAGGAACTGTACCGGGAGCTGCTGGCCTTGGTGCCGCTGCCTAATCTGTCTCCCGATGACTTAGCCGACGTCGTGGCTTCGACCATTGGCCTGCCGCTGAGTAATGGGAGATTTGGAACGCGGGCGATCATCCGCCGGATCCATTATCTGGTACGCGAACGTCATCACTATTTCATTCCCGTTTTGGAAGAACTTCGCCAAAAGGGGCAACTTCGCTGAAAGGAGACAACATCATGGCCAATATTTGTTACACCCAATACCGCTTCGAAGGGCCGGAAGAGGAAATCCGGAATATCGGAAATCACTTCCAGAAGGCCTTTTCCCTCCATTCCTATGACGAAGCCTCTGAAAGAACGAAGCGCTTCGTCGATCGGGAATTTTACGAACAACACTTGGATAACATCCTCGAAGTCTTATATCCGGGCTGGGAGGGCGGCTGTCGCGGGGCCATCCGAGGAAAAATTACAGAAGAATCGTACCGCCGCCTGGGAGATGGGCGGATGGTCTTGTCCTTCGAGGCCGAATCGTCCTATGTGCCGATCAATCAACTCTGGGACCAAGTCCTGTATCAATGGGCACCGAACAGCCGCTATTACTACTACGCCGAGGAAATGCGTCTGGAAGGGATCTGGACCAATGACATCTTCCGGAAATATTTCCCTTGGGACTACGTTATCTTCGCCAAAATTAAAAAAATATTCCTCAAGGCATCTTCGACTTCCTGACGAAAACAGCCGATTATCGGGAACGGGAAGACCAGTACGGCTATCACATCAGTTACTGGACCCGAGAAGCGATGCGGGAAGCCCTTTTGAAACTCCTGCCCCATCCCGAATGGTCTACGGAGGACCTCATCTACGTCGCTAAGGACGAGCTGGAACGCTTCGCCGAAGGAGACGAGAACCTGTGGATTTTCATGATCCCCGTCCGCCACCGCGCAGAAGACGCTCCGGGATTCTTTAGCCGGGAAGAAGAAGAACCGGCCTTATCCGAAGAGGAAACGGATTAGGGATGAAGGCAACCATAGAGAAACACCGTCGCAGCCGAAACTGTGACGGTGTTTTTTCATCCCCTATCGAAAGAGAAGCCCTCAAATCGGGAATTCCGACTTGAGGGCTTGGTATTGGTATGCTATGAAGCAGCGACGGTTAATTTCAATTTTAAATCGAGGGCCTGTATAATTTTGATTAGCGTGTCTAACTTTGGCCGCGTTTTCATCGTTTCCATGCGAACGACAGACGATTGGGGAATTCCGCAGCGCTCGGCCAGTGCACGTTGGCTGAGCCCCAGTTCTTGCCGACGTTTGATAAGAGCAGCGACAATGGCCGCAGCTTCCTCGATTTCTTCCATATTCCTTTTATCTTGGTCACTGATGTCTTTCACATGACGTTTGTAGTCATCCCATGTCCTCATGGCTGTTCCTCCTTCCGGCGCAGATAATCATCGCGTTCGGCTTTCGCTCGAATAATTTCTCGTTTAGGCGTTTTCTGAGATTTTTTACGAAAATGATGGAGCAGTACATACTCCTGTTGATCATAATAAAAGTAAAATACTCGATTATTTCCAGGACGAAGCTCCCAAATATCCTCTTCGATATGTTTCGTTATATTGGAAGGTAAATTTGTCCCGCTTTGAGCAAGTAAATCAATGTAGAAGACAATTTGCTTGTACTGTATGCGAGCATCTTTATTGGTTTCACTTTTAATGCGTAAGGATTCTAAAAAATCCCATACATCAGATTCACCATTTGGTTTTTCGTAAAATTCAATCTTATACATGGCCACTTCCTTCTAGGTTCTATGATTATGATAGCATAGTTGCTATCATAATTCAATAGAGACGGAGAACTTGAGACATTCCATTTACTTTAGGAATAAGATAGAAAAGATTTGAAAATCCTGAAAGAATCATTGAGGAAAATCAAGTGTTCGGCAGGATTCCGACGCCATCACATAGAAGCTATCATTCATAGAAATGTGACTCTTTAACGGATGGTCCCCGTGAAGAGAACGGAAACGAACGATAACTTCATGGGCATAAAAAATAGAAGACGCATACGGGGAAACATCATGGCAGCAAGGCCCCTCAGGATACGTCCCAAACCGCTCTCGATATCGCTTCTTCCAAGAATATGAATATAGCACGTGGATAGAGGCGGTGTCAACGGAGAAAGATGACATCATAGATTTTTCGAAAGGAAGGGATGGATTATGTTAATCGCAGCACCGATAAGTTGGCTCTATGAATTGGCGGAAGGACCGGTAAAAACGCAATGGGGCAAGGTCGTATTCAAAGCAGGAGACCCGTGTGAAGCGGCTGATGAAATCCTCCACCGGCAGGAAAAGGATCCGAAGAACGAGGAAACGGCCGTGCTTGCCTTCCAAGTCGTAGCGCCACTCTTAGCCGAGCATCAGGCCATTGCCGAGTATAAAAAGAAGAACCCTTACATAGACGCACCGGAAGTGCTCGATTATGAGGAAGCCTTAGCATTGGCCCGGACCGAATTTCCATATATAAATGAAAAAGAGCTGGTGAATTTGTTAGATCTGCTTAAAAACGATCCCAGCATGAAAAAATTGGAGGAACCGAAGAAGACACGTTATATTCTTTTGGACAAGGGGAATCCGCCAGAAGTAGACGAGTACATTAATATGAAATTGGCGGAATACAGAGCCAAGAAAGCTAAGAAAAGGAAATGAAACGAAAATGAGCAGTCTTTTGACTGCTTGTCTTTTACTACTTTTATAAAAGGTTATTAAAAACCATTTGACAATATAGAGAAATATGTTATACTATGATTAAACAAATACAAAATAGTTATTCTAATACAAGGAGGACGATAATTATGGCTGGTTTTGATAAGTGTGTGTTCTTTGGTCATGCAGGTTACGACGGAATCAATGGTATCGAGCTTGAATTGTGGCGCGGCGTTTCCAGTCGCATGTGGTTTGAAGTGGCCCGGGGCTTTAAGCATCGGGGACTGCGGGTTGACGTCATCGTCCCCAAGGGGCCGAATGATCCGGATATGCTCCTCGATGCGGCCATGGCTTTTTATCCCAAGGCTTTTCAGGACGTACCGGGTTACACCCGCATGTACGAGTCGTTAGAGCCTCGTTCGTATTTGGATTTCGATATGGACGAAGGCGTACCCGCCGATTGGGCGGCCATCCGGGAGTTGGCACGGCCGGTGTTCCGTCAGTTGACGATTTATGAAGCCGATATGCGTCCCTTGCAGGGCGTTCATCCGGTATATTTGAAAAGGGGGGATGTGTGATGCGTCGAGTCAGGGAATATCGCTATATTGTCAGAGAGATGATGCAGGCCGACCTTGAGCGGCATGACGGCATTGACGAGTTGGCCTTTTTTGCCCTCGTCTTATGGCTTCAGCAGCGGCAGTCGGCCGATGAATTGCTGGCCTATTTGGACGAAGGGCCGTGGGACGGGACGGTGCGGACCTATTTGAAGGGAATTTTTTCCCGCTACAGCTCGATTCTCTTCGAGGCGGCAGAAAGTCTCCGTGAAAATGATGTGGCCGACATCTTGGCATCTCTGCCGTTCTATCGGTCTCTTTCGGTTACGGAAACGCCGGCCGGCGTGACTGCTTTAGCCGGACGCCTTCTGCAGCTGCAAGAGGGGGACAAACTGGCCGACCTTTGTTCCGGTTTGGGCGATTTTGCCTTGGCATCGTGCAAGGCCTTTCCGGAGATTACCTGTACGGCTATCGAAAAGGATAAGAAATCCTATGTCGGCGCCGTCCTGCGCACGGTCTTAGCAGGACTTCCCATTACCCATATTTGCGGTGACGTGCTGGAACCGGCAACCATCGCCAGAGGGAAAGAGCCGAATAAAATCTTTACCCGCGTCCCTTTGCGGCCGCGGTACCGGGATCTGGCCGATCAAGTCCGCAATTATCCGGCCCTGAGCTCCTTCTTTTTCGGGGAAAAGCGCAGCATTTCGGCGGAATGGGTCTTTGCCGTCGTGGCCGCCATGCGGCATGCCCCGTCCGGACGAGCCGTCGTCATGATGCCGGGCAAAGGGCTGTACAACAATGTCGACCGGGAAGTTCGCCAGGAATTCCTTCGTCGCGGCTGGATTGAAGGCGTCATCGCCTTGCCGGAACGCCTGCTCGGGAACAGCGCCATCGGTTTTTACCTGCTGGTTCTCAGTGAAAACAACGAGAGCGTCCGCATGGTCGACGGGACGAGCTTTTTCAAGGCCGAACGGCGGCAGAACGTCTTGACCGATCAGCATATCGAAAGCATCCTTTCTTGCTACGATACGGATACGGAACAGAGCTGTCGCCTCTCCATGGCCCAATTGGCCGCCAATGGCTATGTGCTGGAGCCGCAGCGCTACTTGACCAAGACCGATCCCCGCTTGGAAAAGGGCTGGACCGTCGATGACGTTTGCACCGTATCGCGGGGCTTCGTGACCGGCGCCGGCCTCTTGGATGAACTGGTCAGTCCGGAACCGACGCCTTATCGCTATCTGATGGTCCAGGACCTTGACAATGGCCGCATCCGCGCCGATTTGCCCTACTTAAAAGCATTGCCCCAACGAGGAGAATCGGCCTGCCTGCAAAAAGGCGACATCCTCTTATCGAAAATGGCGCCCTTTAAAACGGCTTTGGCCGACGACGTTCAGGATGAACAGGTGCTGGTGACGGGCAACGTCTATATCCTGCGTTGCCATGAGGATGCCATTGAACCGGCCTACCTCATGCTCTATCTGCAAAGTGCTTTGGGCTTGAGTGAACTCAATTATTGGGCCAAAGGCAGCCATATCCAAAACATCGCCATCGGTGACCTGCGGAAAGTCCGCATCCCCATCCTGTCGAAAGAAAAGCAACAAGCCATGGCTCAACAGTATCAAAAACTCTCCGAGGCCATGAAAGAAGCCGAGGAAAGACTGTCCGCCATCCGACAGAAAATGAGCGGGTTGTTGGATGATGCGTGAAATTCGCCTCGTAAGATCTTCCATAGCCGGTAGTGAAACAAAAGTGATTGAGTCAAATTTTCTGATATCTCCCGCTGAACCGTTTCGTAACATTAGACTTTTTTAGTTCCATGTTACGAGGCGGTTCACTTTTTTTGTTCCTATAGTATACTTTATACTTGTCTAAAAATTATTGATTATTTTTTAGACAAATGATATACTCGACCCATAAAGCCTCGAGGAATTAAGTTAAATTTAGAAGGGAGTACCTGTTATGACGGAAGATAAGGGAATAGAATTCGAACAACCACAGCTTTCATTGTTCAAGAACGAAAATAGTGACACGAAAAAGCCTGATTTATTGCGCTGCTATAGAAATAATCTGGTTTGTGTTGAAAATATGTCGGTCCATGATTTATTCAACGGGTTCGATGAAATCCGGGTCATCACCTTTTCTTATGATGTTGCCATGATTCATTGGCTCATGAAAAAATTTAAATATGGGGAAATCATCCTCGGAGCCGATTTTATGGTACGAAAAGATACAAGGACGGCGACTAAAGTGGCAGAAATACTGGCAGGGCTGAAATTGCCGCCTATGAAATCAAGAAATACAGCGATTTAGTCCAAAACATGTTAGACGGCAACTTGGTGATTCACAGTTCCATCAACATCTTGGATCACCGGAAATTATACCTCCTTCGCAGTGATGATGGCCGGACTCGAGTTATCGCGGCGTCGGCCAATATGACCCGCAAGGCATGGTCAGCGAATCAAATCGAAAATATCGCCTTTTATGATGACCCGAATGCCTATGATGCCTATTTTCAGGATTTCTGCACGGCCTGGAAAATGTCTGTGAATATACCCTATAAGGTCATCACCGCAGCCTCTACGGATAACCCGAAAGATGCCAATGCCGTATTAAAAAAAGTAGTAGAAGCGAATAAGACGCTTATCCTGCAAACGCCGGCAGAGGATGAACAGACGGTCGTTACCAACTATCAATACGTCATGGAGGAAGATAAGGCTAAAGAAAAATATATTGAATTGTTAAAGGATACGGGCATTCGCGCGACAAAAGACGGGGTCATTAAACTCAATTCTAAAATCGTCGAAAAGATCGTCGTAAATGCTAAGAAAGCTGGAATACGCAACATCGATCTCACGCAGATTATCGAAAAATATCCTGAAATCACCTTTGACTATGATAATTTATCCATGAATATTTCTGGGGAAAGAATGGATTTAAATCCACTGGAACAGGACGTTAAAGCCGACATCAAGGACCTCTTAGCAATCTTTGAAAAATACAATTCCTTCGTCGGAACAGATCCGGAAAAGCAAAAAGACATTTACTATAAGCTTTTAAATGCCATCTTCGCTTCGCCTTTTTTTGCCCGTCTTCGCTGCGAAGCTATGTTAATCGATAAGGGGACGACCAGTCTGCCCCTGTATCTCTTGCTTTCCTCCAGCCATTCCAGTACGGGGAAATCCTTTTTTGTAAAATCCATTTTGAAATTAATGACGGGGAAGAAACATTTAAGCGTCCTGGCTGCGAAAGACTATCCGAGCAAAACCGCCGTCGCCTTACAGGTAGAGGGAAAAGGTGTTCCCCTTTTTATCGATGAAATCGATAATGCTTACTTGGCCCGTATGAAAAAAGCAATCAAAACGACCGAGCAAATCTGTGAATGCCTACAAAATGATACGGCACCGATGCTTATTTTCGCCTCTAATGATGTAACCGATCCGGATATGCAGCTGCGCAAACGAATGATTTTTTTCGCCCCGGAAGGAACCATTCCCTCTGATGCCGATCAAACGGCCTGGCTTTCTGCCGGAAACAGCCTGATTTCAAGATTGGGGACCGGGCTGTATCGCGAATATATCCGACGAATGCTTCCTAAAGTATGGCATTTAATCGATCAAATGCAGACGAATGGAGGCGAACATCTTTCTGATGACTGGTATCCTGATATCATGCCCCTATCTTCGGAAACATTGATTGACATTATGAATGATTTCGGCTTTGAGACACCGGATTACTTCAGGAGATTGACTTGGAGTGAAGATTTTTCTGAAAATGCATCGTATATCGCCGCCGATGCATACCGGGACATTAAAGCCCTGTATGCTTCTAATAAAAAAGTATTCACAATTGATAAAAACACAGTTACAATAGAGACAGGTTCTGATAAGTCCTGTCTGCGCCGACTTCAATCTTGGGCCGCCACGCTGCCGGCGGAGGTCATCAAAGAAGGTCCGACGTGGATCAAGACGGGATGGATCATCGCATTTCATCGGGATGAGCTAGAAAGACGAACGGGAATCCCTTTCAAAGGGGCATGGTACCGGAAATTTTTTGAATAAGTGATTGAGGTGATCATCATGAGGCGGCTGTATTTATATAAAAAATTCACCGAAGATGGCGTGGCTATCCGGGATGCGGCAGCTGATATTGTTCGTCCTGATGATGAAGTATTCGTCGTAACGGAACATGACCGCAAGCACGAAGAACTCGATAAAGCCATCGAAACGAGCCGTGCTCATGATATCATCATCGTCAAAACCATAGATAATATGGGACAGGCTGCCGAAGATACCCTTAAAAGACTTCGGACTATCATGGAAAAGAGGATTTGCTTCATTTCTTGTGATATGAAAATGACCTATGAACACGGGGTATCTCCTGACCTAAACCAGGCCATCGTCGGGACGATCATTGAAATGATTGAAAAAACACTGAAAACGGACAATCAACTATTCTTTCATCCGCGCAATGCCGGACGGCCCAGCATCGACTTTCCCGACGGTTGGGATGAGAAATACGACGATTGGAAAGGCGGAAAACTTTCCTCCAAAGCCTTCATGGAATGGTCGGGAATGAAAAAAGCGACCTTCTATAATAAGGTGACCGAATACAGTGAACTCTTGGAGGAAGAGGAGCGATACCGCAAAGCCATTAAAAGGGCCGGCTGGAATCGATAACCTCTTTCCGATAGAGAGCAGGAATTTCTGAAGGATTTGTCGAAATTATTAGGTATGTGAGGTGATACTTATGAGTGAATTGACATTTGTATGCTATTCTCGTTGTTCTACCTGCAAGAAAGCGGAAAAATGGCTGGCAGCCAATGATGTGGCCGTAACGGTTCGTGACATCAAGGGAGATAACCCGACTGCCGAAGAGCTTCGCGAGTGGCACAAAAAGAGTGGATTGCCCCTCAAACGCTTCTTCAATACCAGCGGTCTCAAGTATCGAGAATTGGGACTCAAGGACAAACTGGCAGACATGAGTGAAGATGAGCAGTACGCCCTTCTTGCCACAGACGGCATGTTGGTCAAGCGGCCCTTGCTGGTCGGTAAAAACAAGGTTCTCGTAGGATTCAAAGAAGCCGAATGGCAGGATAATTTGTAATAAAAATGAGCCTCCGTCTGCGAGGCTCGTTTTCGCATGCCTTCAAATCGGTTTGGCCCTTGGCCCGGACTAGAGCGAAGGAAGGGCGATTACTGAAGGCGTTGCAGGAGCACTGATTGAAATAAGGTACTGTCGGGGAATCGGCGAATAGAACGGACATGGACACCGCCTGTGAAATCCGGGTGATGATGCGCATTCCACAGACAGACCGAAAAAAAGTCGTGAAGTGAGATTTTCATTGACTCGATACCGGACTTCGATAGCCGGGCAAGGAGTCTTCACATGATTTTTCGGATAGTGACGGATTTTTACGAGGTGATAACATGTTAGGCGCAATCGTAGGAGATATTGTCGGCTCACGGTTTGAATGGCACAATATCAAGACCAAAGAATTTGAATTATTCCACTATAAATGCAGGCCCACCGATGACAGTATCATGAGCCTGACCTTGGCTAAGGCAATATTAGACAGCAAGGCCGATTATAGTGATCTCGGTGAACTTGCCGTGGACAATATGCAGAGCCTGGGCCGGAAATATCCGAACTGTGGCTATGGCGGGCATTTTAAAAAATGGGTATTTACCATGGATCCCGAACCGTATCACAGCTTTGGGAACGGGTCGGCCATGCGTGTCAGTGCTGCCGGATTTGCGGCTAAAAGTCTGGAGGAAGCAAAAGTACTATCTCAGAAGATCACCGAAGTTACCCATGACCACCCAGAAGGCGTGAAAGGGGCCGAAGCCGTCGTCGTGGCAATCTATATGGCCAAAACCGGCTCCACCTTACAAGAAATCCGAGACGTCATCGATCAAGATTACTATCCCATGGATTTCACACTCGATGCCATTCGCCCGACCTACGAATTTGACGTCACCTGCCAAGGGAGCGTCCCCCAAGCCCTGATGGCCTTCTTCGAATCGACGAGCTTTGAAGACGCCATCCGTAACGCCATCTCCATCGGCGGCGACAGCGACACCATAGCCGCCATCTGCGGCAGCGTAGCTGAAGCCTACTACGGTATTCCTGAAAAACTGCGGAAACAGACACTGATGTTTTTAGATGAAAGACTGTTGAAAATATTGTTGGATTTTGAAAAAGTATATCCGCCGGTTATGGAAAAACGGACATAAGAAATCCTGCAGAGCCAGGGTAAGGGAAACAAAGCTCCCTGAAGTAATGCTGCGAAGCGAAAGCAACAAAACTATCGAGCTAAAATGATTTTATCCTTAAAATTAAAAGCTCTGCAAATCGTATGGACATGCGGCTTGCAGAGCTTTTTCATTTCCAGGCAACTGTGGCTTGGTCATAATGAGGGTGAGGGTAAAAATGTGATTTCTATTAATCAATATACAATAATAAAAGCAGTAATCTATATAGTTATTTTTTTTAATATTTTTTTGATGCAACATAAGAAAAATATTTTTGATATTTATGAAAGGACTACACTTCCCAAGTTTATAAAATCTATTTGCTGCGTAGTTTTATTGGGGTTGCTAAATGTAGCTGCATATATTTTTCGATACCTATATTTAGAGAATAACTTGTTTAGCTTAATTTTAATGATTTTTCAAATTGTCATTAGCTATGGATTTGAAATCTTATTAATAACGTCTTGGTTGCGGTGTTTTTACATGTCTGAAAAAATAAACTTAGGATATGTTTGTATAGCCCTATGGATACTATCTCGCTTTATTGAAGCTCCAGTTTTTTTCCTTTTTTTATTCATTACGCTAATTTGTGTTTTATTATTACGAAAACACAATAAAAACAGATTCTTTAAGAACTCAAAAGACATAGATGGTTAGAAATGGCAGAAAACTATGTGAAATCCAAATTAAAGAGTCTTACTCTAGAGATGATTAAAAAGAAATGAAGTAAAGAAAACGGAGATGAATAAAAATGGAGAACATTAATTATTTGATAGCATCTCAAAATGGATGGGGATCCCTTTTGAGAATATTAGTTACGGGCATTGCCATGGTGGTTTTTCTTTTGGGCCTTGGGAAAAAAATTTGCGAAGTAAAAAAATCAA
>ULUW01056784.1_pt1 | contig 21279 bp, 18 predicted proteins | sample 1959041 | NCBI WGS metagenome assembly ULUW01 (sample SAMEA4835775, study PRJEB28245) | human gut metagenome | biome: gut microbiome; material: fecal sample | place: Denmark | collected 2008
TTGTGCTTACTATAAGACCACTAACATTAGTACTTCTAATTCAGCAATACCTTGTTCTGGTGGAACCAAAAGATATAATTATGGAATTACTGGAGCAACTATTACATTGGGTAATAGAGATGGTAAAAAGGCTACTACAAATGATACATCATACTATTCAACTAACTTCTTAGGACTTGAAGACTGCTATTACAGTAAGTGGGAGTTTGTACAAGGAATAAACATTTTAAAAGGTAAATACGTTGTATATGACGGAGGTTCATTCCCAGATAAGGATGTAGCAGAGCTTGAAGCAGCAGGTGCTACTAATATCAGAGTTGTAGGATATGAACCTAATCCAGCTGCAACAGAAGCATATAATGGATGGATTAAAACTGTAGCTCAAGGTAAATATGGTGATGTAGTTCCTACAGCACATGGTGGATCTGAAACTACTTACTATTCTGACTATAGTTGGTTTGATCCAACAAGAAATAGAATCTTTCTACGGTCGGGTCATTCGGATAATGTTTCTCGGTGCGGAGTCTTCGTGACTAATGCTTATGGTGCGTCCCCGGATTCGTGGGCGGCTATCGGTGCAAGATTAGCCTTTTACGGTAAGATCGTTGTAGTTGATTCAGATACATTTAAGAAAATGCAGGCATAGTCCTGAGTAATATAGATAATTAAATATTAATAACAAGGGCGGGATCTAAAAGAATTACTATGAGATGACTTTATAGTAAGACTGCTGTCACATTATTTCATACTTGAAAAAACAGTCAGGTAATTCAGATAATGGTTCTCGGTGCAGAGTCTTCATAGCTAATGCTAATAATGCATCCTCGAATTCATAGACGAATATCAGTGAAATTTTGGAACTAACAAATACTTTCAGATACTTTCAAAAATGTTTGTTGAACTTAGATCAGCCTTACCTCTAGGTAAAAGATAACAGGTGCTTTGAAGAGACCCTAGTAGTATTGGGCGAACGGGTCTTACCACCAAAATAGCTTATGAAAAGAATAGGCAATTTATTTAACAGGATAATATCATATGAAAATCTGGTCCGGGCTGAAAAGAAGGCTAGGCTAGGTAAAACTAAAAGATACGGCGTTAAGAAATTTGACAGGAATCCACATGAAAATCTGGTCCGGTTACAAAAGGCATTAATTGAAGATACTTATCGTACTTCGGAATACTGCGTATATACAACCATCGCCGATCGTGGTAACAAAGAAAGAGAAACATACAGGCTACCGTATTATCCAGACAGAATAGTCCATCATGCTATAATGAATGTTATAGAACCTTACCTTGTTAATAGATTTACTGCAGATACCTTCAACTGTTTAAAAGGAAGAGGTATTCATTATGGAGTAAAGAGATTGAAAAGAGATTTAAAAGCTGATAAAGAAGGCACAAAATATTGTTTAAAATTAGATATTAAAAAGTTCTTTCCTTCTATAGATCAAGATGTGTTATACTCACAATTTGAAAAGATATTTAAGGACAAGAAACTATTAAGATTATTACATCATGTAGTTTATTCTACACCAAAAGGTTTACCAATTGGAAATTACATATCTCAATTTGCAGCAAATTTGAATTTGACTTGGTTCGATAGGTGGATTAAACAAGTATTAAAAATAAAATATTATTACAGGTATTGTGATGATATTGTTATATTACACCCAGATAAAGATTACTTAAGATATTGCTTACAAGAGATTGAAAAATATCTAGCTGATAACTTGAAACTAAAAGTAAAACGTAATTGGCAGATATTTCCTGTAGAAGCAAGAGGTATAGATTTTATTGGTTATGTATTTTACCATGGTCATACTTTACTCAGGAAAGATATCAAAAAGAAGTTTATTTATAAATTAGGTTATAAAAGTAAGAATAAGAGGTTAACATCACTAGCAGCTTATTGGGGATGGTGTAAATATGGAAACTGTCATAATTTATGGTATCGCTTTACGAGATCTTATAATTTTAAAGATTATAGACAAAAATTATTAAGTAGTTATGGAATTAAAGAAAGTACAAGGTGATCATATACCTGAAGTAATAGAATACCTAGGAATGAATGAATGGGCAGTTAGATGGGATATTGAAGAAGTTAATTCTGAAGATATACATGGTTATGCTTATTATGAATTAAAATTCAATGAAGAACCAACTTATGATTCTTTCGTAAGTAAGGTTATCAGAACTAGATATAGTGCAGATGAGGAAGCAGCATTAAAATCTAATATGGTTGAACAATTGCTTAATGGCAGTCAACCTATTACCAGATATGATGAATGGCAATCTTTTCAAACACTTAGAACAGAAGCTAAAACAATTGGCAAACAAATATTTAATATTTAATTATGGTAATTAAAGTAAAATATAATGGGGAATGGGTTAAAATACCATACTTAAGTAGTGATCATGGTCAGGAACTAGTAGAAGAAGCACCTAAAGATGGTTCACAGTACGCTAGACAAAATGGTATATGGTCTGTAGTAAATATACCAGAAGTTGATTTTACTGATGTATATAATGCTATTGATACTAAAGTTGATAAAGTAGAAGGTAAGGGGTTAAGTACTAATGACTATGTTACTGCAGATAAAACCAAAGTTACAAACATCAATGAGGTAGTTGAAGCTGCTACTAAGAATATTACAGCAACAGGTATCTCTATTACTCTGGATAAAAGGAACTTGGTAACCAATGTAGTAGAAAATATAGAATTAAATCTTCCTGCATCTACTACAGCTTTAGCTGGTTTGATGTTGCCTTCAGATAAGACAAAATTGAATGGTATTGCTGCTGGTGCTGAAGTAAATGTTAATGCCGATTGGAATGCTACAGAAGGAGATGCATTTATATTGAATAAACCAACATTGGCTACTGTAGCTACATCTGGTAGTTACAATGATCTTACTGAAAAACCTACTATACCTATATATGGGAAGAATTTATTGCTTGGATCTGGTACAGAGGTAAGTAATGCCGAGTATGAGATGGCTAATTACTGGCCAACTGAACAGATATCTAAAGGAACACAAGTAACATTGACTATTTTTGGAGAATTGGGTGATGATAAGGAAATGTTCACTATATATAACTCTACTGGTGCAGTAGGTTCTATGGCTCAGTTCAGTAAGACTGACTTTGTAAATGGGAAGGCCAGTAAGACTTTTAAATGGATTACTAATATCGGAGATGCAGTAGCTGATAATACACATATGGTTGTATTTAGTTCTCCTAAAACTGGCACATCAACTTCCACCATCCATAAGATTAAACTTGAATATGGTGACATTTCGACCGAGTGGTCTCCAGCTTGGGAAGATATACCAGATCTAGAAGAAAGATATGCATATGGTGTTGAGTGGGATACTGCATCATCTAGTCCTGATGGTGTTAGAGTAGGTAATATGCAATTGCATAGAGAATTACCTGTCCAGAGTAAGATGAGAAGGTGTCTTTTGGATAGAGATGGTGGAGTTAAAGAATATTTGGATAATGAGCTTTCATGGGGTGGAAGCTATTTGGATTATGCCGTTATGACAGAGATACCTGAACATTGGTATAAATTGTATTTTAATGGCACTAAATTTAGGATGATGTTGTCCGAAATTCCATTACCTGGGTATAAACATGTAGATAAGTTCTATATCTCAACATATGAAGCCAGAATGTATAGAACCGATAATTTATTATGTTCGGCGGCTGGAACTAGTAAATTAAGTGATCCTAATTCAATTAATTTTAGAGGTGGTGACAACACCGCTGAATGGGATGATACCTACCGTTCCTTGCTAGGATGCCCTGTTACCAACCTTACCCGAGACCAATTCCGTCAAGCTGCAAGAAAACGTGGTAGTGGTTGGGAAATGTACACGTATGGAGCACATAAGACTCTATTCTGGTTATTTGCAGTAGAATATGCTACATTAAATAGTCAAAAATCGTTTAATGCTCAAAAGGACGCTAACGGTTTCTCCCAAGGTGGCCTAGGTTTGGGACCAACGCAAATGACGGATTGGGCTAACTTCAACAACACCAATCCCCTTATACCATGTGGATATACCAATGAGTTCGGGAACGGCTCTGGAGAGAAGGCATATGTGGTGAAGAACGCTTCCGGCGGTACTCACGCCACGTTGATGGCTAACAGGTATCGTGGTATAGAGAATCCGTTTGGACACATGTGGAAATACACTGACGGGGTCAATATACAGGTCACCACGGGCGATGCGGGATTATCCGTATTATGGACTACCGATGACCCGTCGAATTTCAGCGACACCTCTTACACCGGCTATGACAAGAAGGGCAATATCTACCGTACAAACGGTTATGCCAAGAGGATGTTGCTTGGAGAAGATGGTGATATAGTGGTCACGGAGGTCGGCGGTAGCTCTTCTACCTACTGGTGTGACTACTACTACACCTATACATCGATTAACCGCATGCTGATGGTGAGGGTTGGCGGTGATGCGGACCGTGTATTGGATGCGGGCCTCACTTGTGTGGCTGCGAATCTTGCGCCTTCCGATGGGTCTCGTAATAGCAGTTCACGCCTTTGCTTTTTCCCAAAATATAAATCAACTGAAATAACTACAACTATAGAATAATATGAATAGGATATATAGTGATAAAATACCCAGTACAATAGAAAGAGATAGTAATGGTTACTATTTATATAGATGGGATATACAAACGGAACAAAGAGATGAATATATTGGTTATTCTTATTATGAAGTGATTGTATGGCCTACATTAACTGCTAATAAGATATTAGAAACATGTATTAATGAACTATGGGGTACAGATGTTGAAGCAAAGAAATTGAATGACTACAATGCTGCCTTATTGGGAATATTAGATGAAAGTTATATAGACATATATAAAGATTTCCTACAAAAGAGAAAGCAATTAAAAGAGCAAGTAGATTCAGATTTTGTTGCTTATGAACAAATGCAAGATGAATTAAATAGTGAACAAATAACCGCTATTACTTAGGATAGTGTCAATTTGTAAATAAAGAACTTTTAAACCTTATTGACGTTTACTAAATAAACTGTCAAAAGATATCAGAACGCTAGCTAATCTTGTATTGGTTAGCGTTTTGTTTTTCAATCATCCTCTTTCAAATTATTGTAATGTTACAAAAAATAAATAATATTATATTAACGGCTCAAAGTGTAGCTACAGTGAATTACTTTAAAGAATTAGTTAATGACGGACCGATTAAATTTGTTGCCTGTTTACTATCTGGTGCAATGGGTTGGTTATCTACATTCTTTGCTCCAATATGGACAGTAATAGTTGTAGTGTGTGTATTTATACTTATAGATGCAATTCTTGGCACCAAAGTATCAATTACTCATGGTGGTAAGTTTGAATCTAGAAGATTATGGTCTACTTTAAAGAAATTCGGAAACTGTGCAATGATAATTTCTTGTTGTCATCTTATGGACACAGAAATAGTAAAGTCAATTGACATGCATTTAGTAGAAGCATTTTCTGGTATTGTTTGTGGAGTTGAGTTATGGTCGATGATCGAAAACCTTCAAGCAATTGATCCTACTGGACCGTGGAAAATCTTTAGCAAATTCATACGTAGCAAAGGAGAAAAGTATTTAGACATTACAATAAAAAAAGATGATTTACCAAAAATAAAGAAATTAGTAAAGAAAATAAAATGATATTTTCCAAAGTAAAATTAGCAATTGCTGTTATTTTTAGTTTACTATTGTTTAATAATGTCAGACTTACCAAGAAAGTAAATGACTTAGATAAACAAGTAGGGATTGCAATGAACAATGCTCAAGTATGGGAAGATATTGCAAATCAAAATAAAAATGAAGCAAGGTTGTTGGAATTGACAGTAAATGATTTTAAAAATTCTAATGATAGTCTAATAAAGGTCGCCAGAGATCAACAAAAGAAGCTAAAGATCAAAGATAAGCAACTACGTCAAGTAGCATCTACTGAGACCGTAATTAGAGACACCACAGTAAGAATAATCCCTTCAAAAGAAAAGGATTTCTGTGTAGAGCTAAAACCAAATCAATTGACAACCATCACGGTGGCTAGAAAAGATAGCGTGTTCACACATACTATGGAAATACTAAATCATCAAGATTTATTTGTATATGAAGATAAAGTCTATAGAAGACGTTATAAGAATTGGTTTCAAAGATTAATTCACTTCGATTTTAAAAAAGATAAAATCAGTAAATATCAAATTATAAACTCTAACGATCTAATTCAAGTATTAGATACTAGAGTAATACACATATCAGAATAATTGCAATACATTTCAATTTAGTGTTAATCAATAAATAAATTGAAACTATGCATTTGAACAAAATATTAGAACAAATTAAACGCCATCAATCCCCTACAGAAGCTATAGATAAGTTGGCAACAGCTTTAGAGAAGCATGAAGGTAGCCTGTTGGAGAAAGGCTTCACTATTTTAAAGTCAGAATTGGCTGCAAATATGTATGAAGCTATAAATGGCCCTCATTTTGATGAGGAACATGCTCATTACGCAGTAGAGGGTATGGAAAATGAGGATGGTACAAAAGGTCCTCACTGGACGGTTGAAGAGACAACGTCCGTTGCCAATCAAATGGGCATAAACTTAAAATCAGAGAAACATAATAAGTGGGACTGGTTTGTTGCTATGAATATGATATATTCAGACTTTTATAAAGCAGTAGTAGCAATGACTGGTAGCGCAAATACCAAATATTTCGCAGAATTAGCTAAAGCTTGGCTTTGTGACAAAGACATTTCAGAAGGCAAGATGTGGCACTACTATGTGTACATTATGTGTGACGACGAAGAAAACGATTATAAAGCATACGAACGTATGCACAGAGATCGTGAAGAAGAATATGGTCGTTATGCAAGACGTTCTGGTAGAATGGAATACGCAAATAAAGAAAACGATTACCGATATCCTTACTCTAAATATTATGACGAGTATGAAAGACCTGGTCGTAATAGATATTATGAGTTAGATTATGATCGTGAAGATCGTGAAAAAGAAATGCGTGACCGTGATAAAGAATCCAGAGATAGACGTAACACATCTGTTAGATATTTCTAATTATCAAATTATATATAAATCAATTAAATTATAAATCATTATGTTAGAAAACGAAAGAATTATTGTACAAGACCGTGGTGGTATTGATGCTGGTATCGCTGCGTTAATGCAGAATGCTAATAAAGGTTTTGACCCCGCTGCTTTAATGGCCATGATGAACAATGGTAATGGCATGTTCGGTGGTAACGGTGGTTGGTGGTGGATCTTCATCATCGTGCTCTTCTGGATGTGGGGCGGATGGGGTGGAAATGGCTTCGGTCGTGGAAACCAAGCAGAAACAAATTCGGATTTCGCTCGTTTAGCTGCTATGGGTAATCAAAACAACAATACAGACTTATTGATGCAAGCAATCAATGGTAATAAAGATGCAATCAATACATTATCTACTAATCTGAACTGCGACGTTAAGTCAATTGACAACGCTTTGTGTTCTATCCAGAATGCAATTGGTAAAGTTGGCGGTGAAGTAGGTTTCTCTGCAGAAAGAGTAATTAATGCAGTTAACGCAGGTGACTGCAATGTTATCAAAGCTATTAGTGACTGTTGTTGCACAACTCAACGTTCAATTGATTCAGTTAATTTGAATCTGACTCAGATGAATGCTGATAACAGATTGTCTATCTGTCAGCAAACTAATACTTTGCAGAACGCTATTACTTCAGGTTTCAATACCTTGTCTAGTGAAAATGCTACAAGATTCAACATTCTTGGTGCTAAGATAGATGCTCAGACTCAGATTATCAATGACAAGTTCTGTCAATTAGAGATGAGAGAAATGCAGAATAAGATCGACACGTTACGTGACGAGAAGAACGCATTGCAATCTTCTGCATTGCTACAACAACAGACTTCTAATATCGTTAGTCAAATTAGACCTTGTCCGGTTCCTGCTTACTTAACATGTAATCCTTATGGATGTAATGGTGGGTTAAATGGATACGGTTACGGTTATCCTTACGGATACGGCGATAGCTGTTGCGCTTAATATGACATTCTCTCAGTTAACGTCGGGTACCAGAATACACGTACTCGAGATAACAGGTACTTTTAAAAAGAACACAACGTACAGTTTAGGAACGGTAGTCAGTGTATCAAAACCCTATGACGAACCAGTGCCACCGACACAATTTCCGATGCCTATGCAAAATAGACGTAAGCTCGTGGATCTAGTGATTTCGTGTGATGGTGAACAAAGAAAACTGTCAGTATCTGAAGATAAAACAATGATGACCGATTCATCCATCGGTCTTACTATAGCCACAGAAAAATCACAAATTGTTAACATGGTTAGACAGTCTCTTGATGATTGTAGAATTAAGAAAGAGAGCCTGAGTAAGATTGATGAGGAGATGAGGAGATGTGAAGACATCTTAAAAATACTTAATGTAAATTCGGACATAACAACCAATGTGACAAAAGATTTCAAAGAACTTGATGACTTAAAAGCTGAAGTGAAAGAGCTTAAACAACTTTTACAAAACGTATCTGCTGTTCGTCCGGAAGTAATAAAAAATACTCCACCCAATTCTGCTGAAGATAAAAAGGTAGAACCAGAGGGAGAAATAAAAAAAGAAATCTAAAAACACAAAGGTTGGCTATTTAGTCAACCTTTTTTTATTTTAAACAATATGAGCACATTATACAATAACAAATACGATATCCTAGCTAGTACAATTCAACCCAACCCTGCTTCTGTTAAATATTGGGCAGATTTATCATCTAATACAAATGGTGGAGATTTGAAATATTTTGACGGTAATACATGGGTTTTGGTAAATAACAAAGCTACTGAAGACATTAGTACTTTAAAACAAGATGTGGAAACTCTTAAAGAATCCAAAGTAGACAAAGTGGAAGGTAAGCAATTATCTACTGAAGATTATACAACAGCTGAAAAATCTAAACTTGCAGGTCTATCTAATTACAACGATAATGAAGTAAGAGAATTGATTTCAGCTTTAAATCTTAGATTGACTACTCTAGAAGGTGATTATGAAGCTTTGGAAGCAAGAGTTGCTGCATTAGAAACACCGGCTGCGTAATGGAATTAACATTAAATAGAATCTTTCTAGGTAGCTCTGCAACTATTGGAGAATTGTATGCTGATAGAGAACACATAGCAGATACTCTTGAAGATAGAGTGAGACCAGAAGGAGAAAAAGTTTATGGTAAAACTGCAATACCTGAAGGTACTTATGAAGTTAAATTAACTTATTCACCAAGATTTAAGAAAATATTACCAGAAATCCTTAACGTACCTAATTTTAGTGGTATTAGAATTCACTCTTTGAATAAAGCAGAAGAAAGTGAAGGGTGCATTGGTGTTGGCGAATGGAATGGTAAAGATACTAATTGGATATCCAATTCCAGAAAAGCATTCAATAAGTTATTTGCTATTTTACAAGAAGCAAGCGATCGTGGAGAGAAAATAACGATAACAATTAATAACTCATGGAAAGCTGCAGAGAACTAAAAGAAAATAATCCTTATCTTTTTAATTCTTGGAGATCTATTCTCTATACAGAGAAGGGAAGAAAAGCAGGAGTAGTCGATGAATGGAGAAAATTTCCTACCTTCTACAAAGATGTTCATGAGACTTATAAAGAAGGTCTCAGGCTGTGTAGAAAAGATAAGAACAAACCATTCGGACCAAACAACTTTGAATGGGTAACTAACTTAGAACTTGCGCAGACAAACACACAGACGATAAAACTCACTTACAATGGAGAGATGAATCTTGCATCTTCAAATTACACATCAACCGTGGATGATTTATATATAGGCACTTTCTCTAGGGGTATTCAAGCTTATGTGTGGAAAGGAGCTCTTTATGCTCTTGATATTTATGATAGAACATTAAATAGTGATGAGTTACAGATTGCTTTACAAAACATAGAAAAATAATGAGATACGTAATAGTTACAGAGGATTGGTGCTTATCCCACGGAATAGTAGTTCCTAAAGAAGCACGTAGATCATTAGATGGTACAAAGGTCGTACTCCATGAAGAATTTATCAATCCGATCATTAGAAATAGCGAAGAAATTGATTCCTATTTGTGGGATTCTTCGGAGCTTATGAACATATTAGATAGTTCGGAATGGGTTAATAAAGAAGATTATTATGACATTTAATTCATTAAATTCAATTATAGACGATATATTTCTCATACTTAGGGATAATAACATTTCCGAGTCTGAGAATCTATCACGTATACAGGTAGAACAATGGATTCATCAATACAGAGCTTATCTAATCAAACAAGATTTGGATAAAGGTAGAGACATAAATGAATCGTATGTTCAAACAATAGGACCATTGCACATTTCTAAAGTACGAAATTGCCCTACAGATGGATACAATTATAAATCTGACGAGGAATTACCAAAGTTTATAGATTTACATTTTGGATCTGGGTTAATTTGTGTAAAAGACTTAGATGGTAATTTGATTCAAGTTGGAACTGAAACCAAAGCAAAGTATCAAATTAATAGAAAATATACATGCAATGATTATATTGCATATCTTAAAGGAAATCATTTGTACATAGTGGGACCAGAACATCTAGAGTATGTTAGAATAGATGGTATACTAGAGGACCCAACATCAATTGGTGAATGTTTTGATAGGGATGATACACCATATCCTGTTCCTGCAAACATGATACCCACAATTAAAGATATGATCTTTACTAAAGAATTAAACTTGATGCTGCAAATGCCAAATGATACTACTAACAATAGTACAAATGATGTAAAAGTTCAATAATGGAGACAAAAGCTTATACAGGACACAATTTTTATGATTCATACTTAGAATATGTAGAAGATAATCCACTATATCAAGTTGAATACAGAGTGTTTAGAGATATAATAAATGATTACTTTAAATACCTTAGAGATGAATTAATAGAAAATGGAAAAGAGGTTAAATTACCATGTAGAATGGGGACCATTCAAATAGTAAAACACAAACCCAAAGAGTATACTGGAAAGAGTCTTCGAATTGATTATGCTGAGAGCAAGAAAGCCGGTAAAGTTATTTATCATTTAAATGAACATTCTAACTTCTATAAATATAGAATATATTGGAATAAACAGAATATGATAACACCAAATAAAACCAAATATCAATTGGTGATGACAAGGGATAATAAAAGGCATCTTGCTCAGATTATCAAAAATCACATTAGAGATTATAGAGAATTATGATTACAAAATTAACTTCAATTAAAACGGTAATTGCTAAGATAATTGCTGATCTAGATTTGAAAGAAGATGACATGAGAATAAGTGACATCAGATCTTGGTGTGGAGAAGCAATTGAAAAGATTGGTGCTGTTACACAATTTATTCCAAAAGTATCTGGTCAAGATGGTACTCCAATTACAAAACTGTGTGGACATCAAGCATCGTTACCATGTGATCTTCATCAATTACATCAAGTTGCATATTCTTTCAATTGTGATGGACCTTGGTTTCCTATGAGGAAAGCTACAGGTTCATTTGCTGTTTGGGGACATGACAAATGTTGTTGCAATTGTGGTTGTTATGATGAACTTGGCCACAAAAAGGAATGCCGTCATAATAATTGCTGTGAACATTGTGACCCAAATATGATTGTACAAGAGGATACAATGGTTAACTTGGTAGTGGATATGATTGGTAACATAGATAAAACAGAGGCTTTAGAATTACTAAATACCAATCAAAATCTACGTACAATTATTTCAAATCTTATAAACGAACGTACACATAACGATGGGTTCAATACAGCAAATCCTAGTGGTGGATTGCAATATAGTATCAAACCTGGATTTATAATGTGTAATGTTCCGTCAGGTTACTTAAAATTATCATACAGTGCGATACCTACCGATGAAGATGGATACGCTTTAATACCAGATTTAACTTCTTATACTGAGGCTATATACTGGTATGTTACAATGAAACTGAAGTATCCTGAGTATTTGAATGGTAAGTTAAATCGAGAAGTGTACTACGATATTAGAAGATCTTGGAATTTTTATAGAAACCAAGCATATGCTGAGGCATTGATGCCAAATGAAGATGGTATGGAGTCTATTAAAAATAATTGGAATAAAATCGTTCCAGAATTTAGAGATCACAATACTTTTTATTCACATACTGGGGAAAGACAAATAATTTATAACGCAAATGAACGCTACTAGACAAACAAATACATTTTCTGGGGGTCTTAGTATGGACGTAGATTATTCCGTATTGAAAGATAACCAGTATATATATGCAGAGAACATTCGTATACTAACGAATGAAGGATCTTCTTTTGCAGCAATGCAAAATATAGAAGGATTCTTAGCGTGTAGACCTTCTTCAAATTTGTCTGGTGAAACTATCATACATGTTACCACAGTAAGAGATTGGGCGATTGTTTTTACTAAAATTAATGGTACTAGCAATAATAATGTCTATAGGATTGATTTTTCTAGATCACAGGAAGAACCAATTGTAACAAAAGTGGTAACTAATAGGCCTTTAGATATAGAAGTATCATCTAGCAACGTAGCTGCAATTAGTAGTGTATGTAGATGGGAAGCAAGTAATAATGTAAAAGTATATTGGGCAGATGGTCATTCACAAATTAAAGTAATCAATGTGGATGATGATCACATATCTAGTAATTCATCTATTACTTCGGATACTATAGTAATGCTACCAAAGGCTACATTACCTCCATTTGAATTTAATGGATTTGGAACAGGTAGTTTAGAATCTGGAATGATACAGTACTGTTATCAATTGTTTAAAGTAAGAGGTACAGAGTCTGCAATATCTCCACTTACCCCTCTTTATCATTTGAGTGATGGAGATCAAAAAACTAATTACAATGCTGTAAAAGGAAGTTCTAAAGGACAAAATACTGGTAAGTCCATAAAGTTACAAGTAAGAAACAATAGCACTGGATTTGATAGAGTTAGAATAATCTCTTTATTTTATAAGGCAAAGAATGAGGTACCTGTAATATCTATAGTAGATGATATAGTTATTGGCACTGGTTCTGTAATAAACTATGAAGATAAAGGTGGTAGTTTAGTATCAGAATTAAGTATTGATGAATTTAATTCATTAGCTAATTATACATTTATACCTGAAGTAATAGAATCTAAAGATAACAGATTATTTGCTGCTAATCTTACTGAGGAAACATGGGATGTAGAATATGATGCTAGAGCATTTAGAGCTAATTCTTCTGGCAATGTATTATTGTTATCTAACTCTGGCTCTTCATTAAACTTTGCTTTATCTGCATTAACTACTACAAATATACCTAAAGATCATGATTGTATATGCCCATTTAATGTTGATGGTAGTGCTTATAAATACACTACTTCTCCAACAGGAGGATATATACAAGGTGGTAAAGGTAAGAATATTTCTTATAGGTTTATTACTACAGACTTATTAGAAGATGGATCTACTACATCAAGAGGAATGATAAATGAAGAATTTACATTCAATGCTTCTTCAAGATCACTTACTAGTTTAGGTATTAACTATGAAGGTAACGATAAATCAAATTCAATAAGTTTATCGTCTGGTAATAAGATACCAAACTATTCTAATGCTGAAATAGAATCCAAAGTAAAAGGATATATGAGGGATGAAATCTATAGATTTGGTATTGTATTATACAATAAACAAGGTTTAGCATCCCCTGTACATTGGATAGGTGATATAAGGATGCCATCTAATAAAGATTCTGGTTATAAGTTTTTTACTTCCAATGAGGCTAGTGATTATGGATCTAATTTATCAGTTGTTACTAAACCTCTTGGTATTGAATTTGAAGTAAAGAATTTACCATCAGACGTAGTAAGATATGAGATAGTTAGATGCGAAAGAACTCTATCTGATAGAACTATATTAGCTCAAGGAGTAGTAAGTTGCATTACGAATTATGATAGAGATTCTAACATCTTAACACCATTCCCATATCTAGCTTATTCAAATAAGCATGGCTATTATGCAAAGACCCACAATAATGGAGATTTCCAATATACCTTTAACTTGTCAGATACACAATCTAACAATTATTTCATGTTTGTATCTCCAGAAATAGCAGTCAACAGAGAAAATGCTGATGCATTAATTGATAAGTTTCAAACAGTTGAAAAGGTAGGATATATGACATCTCCTATTACTGCGGACGGTGATTGGGGAATTACAGAAGCTGGAGCTACAAAAGTATTAGCAAATGCTAGATCTATAAAGTACGATGGTACTACGATAAAACCAACTAAAACATTAGGTAATCAACCTAGTAATGGCTATGTATCTGGTGGGTGTGTTGTAATAAATAATGATGATTTTTATGCAGCATTACTAGCTAAATACTATGGGTTATATGTTGAAAGTGGTGTACAATCAGCTGCAATAGAAAGCGCAAAATATGCTGGACCTAGTAGCCCTTGGTTAACAAACGGTGACCAGCCTTGGCATAATGCTGAAGCAGTAACCATTGGTGACAAAGTTTATTATAACTGGGTGTGGGATAATATCAAAACTGCAGGAGATGGTGAAGTAGATAATACTGATGCAAACAATGTTAGAAAATATGGCCCACATGGGATTTGTGCTATATTCAAAAGTGATAATATGATCTCTAACATATCTTTAGCATCAGGATCTTCAAGTGCTAGATATTTAAATGCAGTAGCATTATGTAATATTAAACAAAGTGTAAATGCTTATGGTGGTAATTCCTACTCTGCTGTACAGAATTCTGTGTATATTACTACAGGAGCTAGTGCTGAATCTAGTGTTTCCACAGTGTTGTGTTATGGTGGCGATACTTATTTAAATATATTTGATTATAATAACTGTATGTTTAGTTACAATACAGATGATTATTATAATAATAAATCAAATAGATTATTCTTAGGTGCGTTCATACCGTGTGAATCAAGTGTTAATTTAGCATTAACTCATGCTGACTCATCTATAAATAGAACTTATCAAGCTGGTGATGGATATGCTAATCATTTCGTAGAAGATGATATAGTTACTGTTGGTGATTTATATACTCAGAACACTCCATCATATGCATACAATGATGCTTACTCTGCTCAACCTAATGCAAAAAAGTTTGTAGCTAAATCTATTTATAATATAGATAATCTATTAACAGATACTCGTATCATATCTTCAGAACTGAAAACAAATAATGAAGTTACTGATTCGTGGACAAAATTTAAAGTAGCTAATTATCTTGATGTAGATACTAGATTTGGTCCAATTAATGATATGAAACTGTTTAAAAATAATTTAGTATTCTGGCAAACAGACGCTTTTGGCACAGTTGCAGTAAATGAACGTTCTATTATAACTGATAATAACCCAGGTGCTCTTACTCTAGGTACTGGTGGTATACTAGACAGATATGATTACTTTACTACAATGAATGGTGAAAGTCCAAACCAGTTGAGAGCAAATACTCAATCGGATAGTACCGTATACTGGTACGATAGTAAACGTAATGAGATATGTGGGTTTAATGGTAAATTACAAACAGTATCTAAATTAAAAGGAGTTCAATCTTATTTGAATAAGAATAAAGACTTGTTTAAAAAAGATCCTATTGCAGTTTATGATAAGAAATACAATGAAGTTCTGTTTACTCTAGGAGATAAAACATTAGCGTTTAATGAACAACTAGGAGTATTTACTTCATTCTATAACTATAATCCAGACTATTATGCAGAGTTTAGTGATAAACTATATTTATTTAAATCATTAAAACTGTTTAAATATAATGGTGGTGAACAAGCTGATTTAGATTCTGACAAAGCAAAGGTATCTGAAATAGAATTTGTAGTTAACAAAGATTATCCACAAACCAAAACATTTGATAATGTTGAATATAGTGGTGATTTTACTACAGATACTAATTTTGATTTGATCTTATTTACTACAAAAAGACAGACTAGTGAAACATTAACTAGTGAAGATGTTGATTACAGGGAGGATACTTATAAATTTGCAATCCCTCGTAATTCTTTGAAGCTTAATGAAGTAGAACAACTGGCTAACAAATCATACAAAGATAGGATGAAAGGAAAATATCTTATCTGTAATTATAAGTATGATTGTAATGGTGGTAATGAATTTAAAGTACCATATATTAGCACAGCTTATAGATACTCAATGATATAATATGAAAAAGAAAAACAATAAAAAGACTATACCAGCATATGCGTTTGGCATGGATCAGTTGTCAAACTACCTTGGTGGAGCTAATGTATTTGGCTCTGCCATTTCTGGTTTATCAGAAGAAGGTTCAACAGGTGATGTTGCAGGTAGTACTATTGGCAGTGCAGCTTCGTTAGCCGGTGCTGGTCTCACTGTAGGTGGTCCTATTGGCGCCGCTGTTGGTGGTGGATTAGGATTGGTAAGTGGACTTATTGGTTCAATTAAACGTAAAAAGCAAATGCAAGCATTACGACGCAGAAAGGAAACCCTCAACAAGACCAAAATAGGTATGAATGCTGCAGCTGAAACTGAAGGGGAATATTGGGATAATAATGATCTTGCATATACATTTGAGAATGGTGGAATACTCCCAGACTTAGCGTACTTGGACAATAACGAAGTGGTCAGAGATGACTCTGGTAATATTGTTCAAGTTCCAAACACACAACCTGGCACAGATAATCATCTAGTGGATGCATCTACTTTAGAATCTGTATTATCTGACAAGATTAAAAGACCAGGTACAAATCGTACATTTGCTAAGGAAGGACAAATATTATCTAAAATGACAAAACCTAGCAAAGGCAAAGATATATTTGCTGAAAATACAAACAGATTAAATAAAATAAATGCTAACAAAGCTTATAATAAATTGTTAACAGAACAAGAAGCTGTTAAAGCTGCAAAGGGTGTTAAGCCCAAAGTAAAAGGAATACCTGCATATGCAGATGGTAAAGGTAAAACTGTAGACGATGTTAGAAGTAAGATGAATGCAGATACATACGCTGCATATTCTGATTTCTTCGATGAACTCGGTACAGGATTAAATAAATTTGGTGAAGCATTGGGGTATTTTCCAAAACGCATATTTGGTCCTCTTATAAATAACAAGGGTATAACTGACGCTGTAAAATCTGCAAGAGATACAAAGCCTTCTGTCACTTCTACCAATTACACTGGTGACTCCAACGTTGGTAAAGTATTTAACAGAAGTACATCTATGAATCCTTTATCAATTGGCTCTCCTACTACTGGTGCTTGGTTTTCATATCCAACACAAATGATAGATGCAATCACATATGCAAACGATGAACCAATCGCTGTTGATATACCTCTTTTACCGATTGAATCTGAACCAACTTTAACAAACACGTATACAAATGCATCGAATAAACAAGTTACAAAAACCCCTAGTACTACTGGTTCTGTAACCACCAAACAGACAACCAAACCTAACATTACTAAAACTACTACTCAAAGATTATCTGAACCAACAATACCACTAGTAAACACTAGTATGGCAATAGATTGGGAGGATATTGTTACTCCAGTAAATATACCAACGTCTGCAGATGAAGCTACTAAGAAACGTGCACTTGGTAAACCAAAAAGTGGATATTCACCAGATTGGTTATCATTGGCTCCTACAGTGTATAATGCTTTGCAGTCATTAAGAGGACCAGAAGAAGAACCATTAGTATTAAACCCATATGCTGGTGCAGTTAGAAGTACAATGGCTAGACGTAAAATGAATATTGAACCCGCAAGATTGGCTAACAGTAGATCAAGAGCTATTTCAAACTATAACTTAGCAAACATTAATGCTAACACTGGTTCTAATTTAGCAGCAAGAACTCAAGCTGCTGCTGATGAATATGCTTCTAATGCAAATATGTATGCAACTAAACAAAATGCTGATAATGCTTACTTGGGAGAATACGCAAATACTCTTAATAATTTAGGACAACAATTTGTACAAAGTGAAAATATGTACAATGATCTTAATGCTAGAAATAGAGCTGCTGCTAGAAACTTTGGAGCAACTGCAACTAGTCAACTTGGTAAATGGTCTCAAGTAAATAGACAAATGCAAAATCAATACAATAGGGATCAAATGACACTACCATTCTTAGCTGATTTCTTAAGTCAAGGATTTACTAAAGAACAAGTGGATAATTTATTAACAAGAACTAGAAATAGAGTTTAATATGGTAAACAGATATGATAATCCTGCACAAGCAGAGTTCATAAATACATACGTTCCAATTCCATTTGAACAATTGTATACACTTGGGAAGCAGGCAAAAGAAAATGTAGATCAAGCATTAAAAGATTATTCAACAGCTTTGGATAAATGGGCTGAATTTCAATCTCCATCCGCTGCTGACACAAAAGCATACTATGATGAAACTTATGGTAGAGCTTTGCCTGTGGCTGAAGAACTGTCTAAAAACTTAGACATGATAAAAACTGCAGAAGGTAGATCTAAGATATATTCAGCAATAAACAATGTAGACAGAGCTAAATTAAGTATGCTTCGTCAAAGTGCTGAAGGTTTAAGAGAGAGACAAAAAGTAAATCAACGTCTAATGCTAGAAGGTAAATATAATCCCTTGTGGCACGATGTTGATTTTACTGGTTATAACACACTTACTTCAGGCATTTATAATGATGTATCTCCACTAGGTTATCAATCAATAAAAGATCTTACAGATAAATATGTAAATAATCTTAAAGATAGCTATTTGGGTAGATCCAATGGTTTTATTCATACTGGTGTAACTGGGGATCAAATTAAAAAAATATTGGATGAAAATAAAAGTGGTATACTATCTACTCCTGAGGCTCAAATGCATATGCAAGTGTACTTAAAACAGAACCCTGGAGCAACTGCTGAAGATGCTGCAAATGCTTTTATGGAAAGAGCATATATAGATAATCAAGAATACATTAGAAATAATATTACAGTAGACCCATATGCAATGCAAGCTTTGAAAGAACAACAAGCTTTAAGAGTTGCAGCTACACGAAAAGGAAAAAATGGTGAACAACCAACTGATTATCCAGATGCTTATACTAAATTGTATAATGACGCAGTAGTTCAAGAAAAGCGTCAAATGCAAAATAATCCAAATCTAACTAGAACAAGATCATTTATAGAAGGTCAGGCATCTATGATACAGACTTTGACAGACGCTGCTAATGCTCTAGAATTAGGTGCCATTACTCCAGAAGAATACAACACTATGTATAAGGCATACCAAGAATCTGCATCAAAGAACTATAGTAATGAAGCTATGGCAAATGCTTATGCAGAGGATGTTAGGGATATGTTTGCTAAACAATCTGATATATTCCCAGCTGTTGGAGTAAAACAAGAAAAGTTACCATTGTACTATGATACTGCGTCCAGAGTGTTGAACGAACTTACTTATCCTACTTCAGGATTAGTTATGAACCGTTACAATAAAATAAAATCTTCTAAAGAAGTAGAAATTAACAGTAATGATGCTATAACTAATGGATTTACTATTCCAGATACTAATGGGTTAATATTGTCCACAGACTTTGTAAACAAAGTAATGAAGGTTCCTTCTATGAAATACACTGTTCAGGATAATTCAAGACTTAATAGAAACTTTGCAGAAGACCTAAAATCTGGAGTATTCCAAGATGTTATAAAGGTGCCTAGAAACAAAATAATGGTAGGTGAATCCAATGGCCAACCACAATTATTTCAAAGGGTTAGTGTTAAGATACCTATTCAGTCTATAAGAAACGCTAACTATGATGTTGACAGTTTTAAAGAAATGGTCAATAAAACTATGGGTTTAACATCTGAAGTTGGTTTAAGTGTTAAGCCAATAAAAGGTGAAAGTGTGGAAGATGCGTGGGGTCACTCTGATACCAGAGGTGGTGCAGCTCTTACTGGAGAATACTTTACATTTGATGCAATGGAACCAATTGATCCACATGGTATGACAAGAATGACTTTTGATCAAGAAGTCAATAAAGAACATGGTGGGTCTAAACTACAAAATAATTTATATGATAGTTCATATAACGAATCATATTCTTCTGATATCGAACTTTATCAAACTATGCTTAATCTGTTACAATAATATATGGAAACATCTATATTAGACAAATACAATGCTGGTTTAATTCCTTCTAAAACCAATGCCACTACTGCCGCTATACGGCAAGTAAATGCACAGCATTCCCCTTTAACAAAAATTAAAACAGGGTACGATCGTGAATTGGAACAAACTCCAATTGATGATTATGAAGAAATGTATCTATTGGACAAAGAAAATCCAGAGGAAACTCTTAAAGATAAGAGCTACTTAAAAGATGCATGGACCACTTTTATGAATAGTAGAGATCAAATCAATCTAATGTCGGAAAGAGCTAAATTAGCTAAGGATATAAATCCCGTATTAGATGATATTGATTATGAATTGAATTTTCTTAGTGATAAGCAAAAGCTTAAAAATCTTGAAAATACTATTCCTACTTTGGATGAGAATTCTGAAGAATACAAAAATGCAATATCTGAATACTTTCAACTCCAAAGAACATTAGCAGATAGACAAGAGCAATACGATAGCATCTTGTCTAAATATGGTGAAAAAGAAGGTGATAACATTGATGCGAGAATTGAATATCTAAGTAATTCTAGAAAATCGTGGGAAGAAGAAAGATCTAAAGTAAATGAAGAAATAAATAATATATACTCTAACTTACGAGAAAGATCTGAAAATTATACACCGTCTTCTGAATTTAGAATAAAGGAACAAAGAGCTCAAGATAAACCTTGGTATTCCCCAGATTATTTCTTATACGCTGGTCCAGGTTTAACAGGTTCTTCTATGGCAACTGTTAATGGTTATATTGCAGATGCTTTAGCTACTGGAGCTTTATGGTTAGGTAGACATTATGCTACTACTGGAGCATTGAACGCTGTCCCTGGAATTGGTGCTGCATCTAATTTAATTGGGTGGGGTAGTGCAATTGCAGCTACTGCAGCTAGTGTTGCTGGTAATATATACAGTAGACATAGAGAGTCTTTAGCTCAAGTATATGGTGCATATAGATCTAGAATTGAAGATAGTTTAAAGGAACAAGGTATTGACATTAAACAATATGCTGAAATTGGTAGAAA
>ULUW01009688.1_pt1 | contig 21174 bp, 16 predicted proteins | sample 1959041 | NCBI WGS metagenome assembly ULUW01 (sample SAMEA4835775, study PRJEB28245) | human gut metagenome | biome: gut microbiome; material: fecal sample | place: Denmark | collected 2008
TTATGTAGTGCCAGGCGATGTTGTAGACCTGCAAATCAAGCGCAAAAAGAACAAATACGCCGAAGCTGAGGCCGTGAAATTTCACGAGCTGTCGCCAGTACGTGCCGTCCCTTTCTGCCAACACTATGGCGTATGCGGTGGTTGCAAATGGCAGGTACTCCCCTATTCGGAGCAAATCAAGTATAAGCAGAAACAGGTGGAGGACAATCTGAAGCGTATCGGTAAGATTGAACTTCCGGAAATTTCACCGATTCTGGGTTCTGCCAAAACAGAGTTCTACCGGAATAAACTGGAGTTCACTTTTTCCAACAAACGCTGGCTCACTAACGATGAAGTTCGCCAGGATGTGAAATACGATCAGATGAATGCGGTAGGTTTCCATATTCCCGGAGCTTTCGACAAAGTGCTGGCTATTGAAAAATGCTGGTTGCAGGATGACATTTCCAATCGTATCCGCAATGCCGTACGCGACTATGCTTATGAGCATGATTATTCGTTTATCAACCTGCGTTCACAGGAAGGTATGTTGCGGAATATGATTATCCGTACTTCATCTACGGGAGAACTGATGGTGATTGTTATCTGTAAGATCACAGAAGATCATGAAATGGAGCTGTTCAAACAACTGCTGCAGTTTATTGCCGACTCATTCCCCGAAATCACTTCTCTCCTATACATTATTAATAATAAGTGTAACGATACGATTAATGATTTGGATGTGCATGTATTCAAGGGGAAAGACCACATCTTCGAAGAAATGGAAGGACTGCGCTTCAAGGTCGGCCCGAAATCATTCTATCAGACTAACTCCGAACAGGCCTACAATCTATATAAGATAGCCCGCGAATTTGCCGGCCTGACCGGAAATGAACTGGTATATGACTTATATACCGGAACCGGAACGATTGCCAACTTTGTATCACGCCAGGCACGCCAGGTGATTGGTATTGAGTATGTGCCGGAAGCTATCGAGGATGCAAAGGTAAACGCCGAAATTAATGAGATAAAGAATACCTTGTTCTATGCCGGAGACATGAAAGACATGCTGACTCAGGAATTTATCAACCAGCATGGACGTCCGGACGTGATTATTACCGATCCTCCACGTGCAGGTATGCATCAGGATGTTGTGGATGTTATTTTGTTTGCCGAACCGAAGCGGATTGTATATGTAAGTTGTAACCCGGCTACGCAGGCACGCGACTTACAACTGCTCGACGGCAAATACAAAGTGAAAGCCGTACAGCCTGTAGACATGTTCCCCCATACACATCATGTGGAAAATGTGGTATTGCTGGAACTTCGATAATACGTTAGTTGAACTGTTCGCAAAAGAAAAAAGAAATGGAAAAAAGACCGAGAAGAACTCCTGCTGAGAAAGCACGTGCACAATATACAAACTATGCCGTCAAGGAACCCATGGAACTGATGGAGTTTCTGGCTGCTAAAATGCCGGATGCAAGCCGCACAAAGTTGAAATCTTTATTAAGTAAACGAGTGGTATTAGTGGATAACGTTATCACAACTCAATTCAACTTTCCGCTGCAAGCCGGAATGAAAGTACAAATCAGCAAGGAAAAGGGAAAGAAGGAATTTCATAACAGATTGCTGAAAATTGTATATGAAGATGCATATATTATTGTGGTAGAAAAGATGCAAGGACTCTTGTCCGTTAACACGGAGCGGCAAAAAGAACGTACTGCTTATACTATTCTGAATGAATATGTACAGCGTTCGGGCAGACAGCACCGGATCTTCATCGTACACCGTCTGGATAGGGATACATCAGGATTGATGATGTTTGCGAAAGACGAAAAGACACAACGGACATTGCGTGACAACTGGCATGAAATAGTGACCGACCGCCGTTATGTGGCTGTCGTGGAAGGAACAATGGAGAAGGATTACGACACGGTAGTTTCTTGGCTGACAGACAAGACCCTCTACGTAAGCTCCAGCGAATATGATGATGGCGGTTCGAAGTCTATCACACACTATAGAACCATCAAACGTGCTAACGGATATTCATTGCTGGAACTTGATCTGGAAACAGGACGAAAGAATCAGATTCGTGTGCACATGCAGGATTTAGGACATCCGATCATAGGGGATGGAAGATATGGAGGCGAAGACTCGCCCAACCCGATCGGAAGACTGGCACTCCATGCCTTCAAACTTTGTTTTTATCATCCGGTGACGGGAGATTTGATGGAATTTGAAACACCTTATCCGGGAGAGTTTAAGAAGTTGTTCTTGAAAAAATAAAAAGGATATAAAAAAAGAAGAGATTGAATAATTCAACCTCTTCTTTTTTATATTATCTCCTCTTGCCAATTAATAGTCTTCTTCAAGAAAGCTCAATACATTAACCGTTATTGCATGTACAATTCCACATCGCCATAATAGAATCCATTAATATATAAAGTTCCCGTCATACGTCCATGACTAACATATACATTACGCAGTTCACGCGGAGGAGCAACATTACCATAATCAATATAAAGGGTACCATTTCCCACACTCCATTGCAGTCTTAGCGGTTTTCCATAATACTCACCATTATCATAATAGCATAGCTGGTCCTCTCCAAACCCATCCACACCTAAGTAGATACCACTTTCCAAAGGATCATGATGACGGTCAGATTCAAATCCTAAATCACCAATCCACGTACGTCCTACAATTCTATCGAATATTGTTTCATCGTCTTCGCACGAAGTAAAGCCGACCAATAAGGACAGCAGCATCAGAACACCTACGTATTTTTTCAAATTCTTCATAATTATCTAGTCTATTGCATTAATTATTGCAAAATTAACGTTTTTATTTTACTATACACCTTAAGACGCAAGTTTTTTGTACCTTTGCCCCAGTAACAGTAACATTTCCGTATGAAACTTCTTTGGCTTGATTTAAATAGCTCCTACGCGCACTCTTCGCTGGCATTGCCGGCATTACATGCACAAATAGCAGACGATACTACTATTGAATGGTGTACAGTATCAGCAACCATCAACGAGAACACCGGAATGGTTGTCAATCAAATCTACCGTCATCAACCCGACATTATCGCCGCTACCAACTGGCTATTTAATCATGAGCAACTGTTACATATCGTTTCACGCGCTAAAGCTTTGCTTCCCCATTGCTGTATTGTTCTCGGAGGTCCGGAGTTTCTGGGAGATAACGAAGCCTTCTTAAGAAAGAACAAATTTGTCAGCGGAGTGTTTCGTGGAGAAGGCGAAGAAGTGTTTCCTATCTGGTTAAAAGTATGGAATCATCCAGTAAGTGAGTGGAATCAGGTATCCGGTCTTTGTTACTTAGATGAATCTGACCGATATCAAGATAATGGTATCGCCCGTGTCATGAACTTCTCCCAACTCGTCTCACCGGAAAAAAGCAGCTTCTTCAACTGGAGCAAACCTTTCGTACAACTGGAAACCACCCGAGGCTGCTTCAATACCTGTGCATTTTGCGTCAGCGGAGGTGAGAAACCTGTCCGCACCATTTCTTTGGAGGCAATCCGCGAACGATTGAATGTTATTCATCAACATGGAATCAAAAATGTGCGCGTACTCGACCGTACTTTTAACTACAATAATAAGCGAGCCAAAGAACTTCTGCATCTTTTCCGTGAATATGCACCGGATATCTGTTTCCATCTGGAAATTCATCCGGCACTTCTCTCCGAAGAGTTGAAAGAGGAACTCGCTGTTTTACCTAGCGGTCTGCTACACCTTGAAGCCGGTATTCAAAGTCTTCGGGAACCGGTATTGGAGAAAAGCCGACGCATCGGAAAATTATCTGATGCCCTCCAAGGTCTGAAATATCTTTGCTCTCTTAAGAACATGGAGACTCATGCCGACTTAATAGCCGGACTTCCTCTCTATCATCTGTCCGAGATATTCGAAGACGTCCGTACACTTGCCGAATATGGCGCAGGAGAAATCCAACTGGAATCATTAAAACTACTTCCCGGCACAGAAATGCGAAGAAGAGCGGAAGAGTTAGGAATCCAATACTCCCCTCTGCCTCCATACGAAGTCCTGAGAACCAAAGAGATTTCTGTAGAAGAACTACAAACAGCCCACTACCTCTCCCGCCTTTTAGACGGATTTTATAATACTCCCACTTGGCGGAGTATCACCCGAACCCTTATTTTAGAGAATCCGCAATTCTTACATGAGTTACTCGACCATTTAGTACAAACAGATGTAATTGACACTCCTTTAAGCTTGGAGAAAAGGGGACTTATCATCTATGATTTCTGCAAGAATCATTATCCAGACTATGTGACACAGGTCAGTATTGCATGGATAGAAGCAGGTATGTCGTTAAAGAAAATCCCCGCTGAAAGAGTTAAAACAAAACGGCAGGTTCCTCCCGATAATTGGGAAATTATATACGGCGCATACCGTGAGAATCTACGATTATGTTTTCTCCCTGTTGACGAAGAAGGGCATGGTTATTGGTTCGGATTTGAATCGGAAATTCAGAAGATAAAACCTGTGTTCAAGGCAAAAAGATTACCTTAACAGGAGCACAAAAGTTGTGTTGGTTTTGTATCATCTATAGATGCGGCAACAAAAAAAGAAAAGTATTCTCATATTATGTGAAATAAATACTATTTATTCATTACACAAAGCAGCATTTCCCATTTTTCACCGTCCATACAATAAACTTTACTAGCACATTGTATGGACATTTGTAAATATCAGTTAGGTACTCTTTGTCTATTATTGCTTCCTTTATCTGTGGCAGGACAAGAGTGGAGCAAACAGGATTCATTGAGATTACAGCAGTTATTGAAATCCGATCAGGAAATTAATATAAACAGAAAGTTCGTTGAGAAAACAGAACAGAATATGTTGTATCATACAAAATCGTTTGTTGACTTTGATCCAACACTGCCGGCTTTAAAATCACCGATTATGTCTCCGAAATTGTCCCTATATACTCATCATGTTTTCCGACGCACTAATTCTGTCTTCTTGCCCACTTATTCTTGGTTTAAAATACACAAGAATATTACTTTGCACAGTAAAAGTAACTTTGGAGAAAATCCGGACCATTTTCATGTTGAAGTTCAGATGGATTATAGCATCTCTAAAAAATGGTCTCTCAGCATATATGGTGAACAAAATCTGGATGCCCGAAGATATCGGGGACTTTCATCTGAAGTGATACCAACTACTTTGGGCAGCAACATTATCCTTAAAATAAATAAAGGCTGGAAATTGAAGACCGATGTGCGGTATCAATACAACACCATACGAAAGAAATGGGAATGGGTACCTCAGGTAAGTATTTCTTATGAGTGGTAAAAATGGATCATCTTCATTATTACGCAAACTATAATAACAGAATAATAAAAAGCCAAAACTACTATTCATCTAGTAATTACACAAAACAATATTCCCACAATCAATAAAGGCCTACAACTGTATTAATATGTGTACCTTGCAGATTCAAAACGTAATTTGAACCATATATAAGAGAAAAGTCTTATATATTATTAACAATTGAAATATGTCTCAAATTTTGCTAGGTACAATTAATACCGGATTTGGGTGTATATTTCAGCGGGAAAAGCAGGTTTCAATTCCGCTAGGTACAATTAATACAGCGGTTGACAATTTACCTACTAGCGTTGCAGGAGTGTTTCAATTCCACTAGGTACAATTAATACATCATAGGTGAGGTGATGTTACGTGATATCAGATGTTTCAATTCCACTAGGTACAATTAATACAACAAAGGTTCATTGACGCCGGCTACTTCGAGATGAGTTTCAATTCCACTAGGTACAATTAATACTGTTATATGTGTGTCTCTCTTCTTAGCTGAAGGAAGTTTCAATTCCACTCAATTAATACTGAGTTTGAGAACATGGGCGAACGTGATGGTAACGACGTTTCAATTCCACTAGGTACAATTAATACGGAACATTATTCACTATTGCAAATTCTTTTTCAACGTTTCAATTCCACTAGGTACAATTAATACCGGTACATGGTTCGTGAGAATAGTGTACCTTTTTTAATGTTTCAATTCCACTAGGTACAATTAATACCATACGGAGGTCTGATACCTTACGGGAAAGAAGAAGGTTTCAATTCCACTAGGTACAATTAATACCTTCCGGAAGGACATATACTCTCTCGGATACTCTTGTTTCAATTCCACTAGGTACAATTAATACGACAGTGCTGGAGTCGAACCAGCCTCACGGATTATGTTTCAATTCCACTAGGTACAATTAATACTTTTTACTTGCTAAAAATTGCGAATCGTTTAGGCGTTTCAATTCCACTAGGTACAATTAATACTATCCATCAGTTCCTTTATAGATTAGACTTAACATGTTTCAATTCCACTAGGTACAATTAATACTGAGGATGATAGAGAAAAAACACATAAGCTATACAAGTGTTTCAATTCCACTAGGTACAATTAATACCAGGAATGGCTGGCTCCTACGGGATGCATAGCCAGTTTCAATTCCACTAGGTACAATTAATACGATAATGAAAAAATGGACTGACTTTTCTTATATAGTTTCAATTCCACTAGGTACAATTAATACTTCGAGTCTGATTTATCTTTCTCTGCATTAGTCGAGTTTCAATTCCACTAGGTACAATTAATACTAATAATGGTACTGGCGCGGGAACTAATCCTTTTTATGTTTCAATTCCACTAGGTACAATTAATACACCAGAGCACATCTTCCCAGTATGCTTCATTGGTGTTTCAATTCCACTAGGTACAATTAATACGCTTCCTGTCCAGGCATGTTCGTTGTCCATGTGATGTTTCAATTCCACTAGGTACAATTAATACCATTCTCATATCTCGCTACTGCATTGCCTATCGTGTTTCAATTCCACTAGGTACAATTAATACAAAATCGGAAAGACATAGGGATTTATTTATGAATGTTTCAATTCCACTAGGTACAATTAATACTTGTCAACCGCATAAAGCTCCATGGCATATTGGTTTCAATTCCACTAGGTACAATTAATACTTTGTAGGAGGTCACAACATTCAATTGAATAACATGTTTCAATTCCACTAGGTACAATTAATACTTTCACCGCGGTAGTAGTCTCAACTCTTAATCCCGTTTCAATTCCACTAGGTACAATTAATACGTATCGGTATGTATGAGGTCTGTCTTGAAACCATGTTTCAATTCCACTAGGTACAATTAATACTGATTTGATTTCACAGGCCGACGACCGGTATCACTGTTTCAATTCCACTAGGTACAATTAATACCACATACGCAGACAAAGGTGTTACTCCCTTTATTATGTTTCAATTCCACTAGGTACAATTAATACCAACAGTGGTCAAAAGAAGGACATCTATATTGACGTTTCAATTCCACTAGGTACAATTAATACATATATACCCCAATCTCCTTTGCCGTTGATAAACATTGTTTCAATTCCACTAGGTACAATTAATACTTGGGTGCGGACATCCCTGAACACACTTCAGATATTTGTTTCAATTCCACTAGGTACAATTAATACACGTAGGAAAATGCTATCTTTGTAATATCTCAACATGTTTCAATTCCACTAGGTACAATTAATACATCTCCAACAACATCCCCATGTTTACCGATGCGTGTTTCAATTCCACTAGGTACAATTAATACCAAGTGTGCGGGGGAAGGTTCCGTCAGCGTTAGGCGGTTTCAATTCCACTAGGTACAATTAATACAGCATGGAGGCTTGCTCTTCCAACTCTTCTTCTGAAGTTTCAATTCCACTAGGTACAATTAATACTCTGTATTCATACATAGAAGGAACCACCGTACGTCGTTTCAATTCCACTAGGTACAATTAATACGCAATAATGTCCTTGAGGGTCATTTTCTTTCTTCGTTTCAATTCCACTAGGTACAATTAATACGACGAGTACCTGAAAAGAAAGAAGATAGCCGACGATCGTTTCAATTCCACTAGGTACAATTAATACCGCCCTGCGGTATTCCTTGAGTTCATGCCTTACAAAGTTTCAATTCCACTAGGTACAATTAATACTTCCTCCAGAAAAGGAAGCAAATATCAGCTCCAGACACGTTTCAATTCCACTAGGTACAATTAATACAAAAAGACGCAGAATCAGATGACGTTATCATTACTATGTTTCAATTCCACTAGGTACAATTAATACATAATACCATCAAGCGTAACAAATTACAAAAATGCAGTTTCAATTCCACTAGGTACAATTAATACTCATAAGCATCTTACTGAATAGTACAGCAGCGTTGTTTCAATTCCACTAGGTACAATTAATACAAAATGGCAATTAACAAAACTATTATACGAAAATGTTTCAATTCCACTAGGTACAATTAATACTTCATAAAATCCCGGATAGATCGTATATTTGTACGGATTGTTTCAATTCCACTAGGTACAATTAATACTCTGTTGTCGACCCCTTTGTTCTTGCCGTCATCATGTTTCAATTCCACTAGGTACAATTAATACCTTTGTATGTGATAATTGTCTTTTCTTTATCCCATGTTTCAATTCCACTAGGTACAATTAATACTCAGATGACGTTATCATCATCATTGGTAATCACTGTTTCAATTCCACTAGGTACAATTAATACTTCATACTCCCATGCTTGTTGCATTAGTTTTTGTGTTTCAATTCCACTAGGTACAATTAATACGTTGTAGTTTGAATGATCCGAATAGAGGCCCAAGCGTGTTTCAATTCCACTAGGTACAATTAATACTGTACCACTTCGCCGTATATGCGGAAAGATCGGATGTTTCAATTCCACTAGGTACAATTAATACCTCGATACGCGATTCCTGCCGGTTGGTCTTTGGATGTTTCAATTCCACTAGGTACAATTAATACTTTCTTTAGTTCTTCACAATGTAACTTATAAGCATGTTTCAATTCCACTAGGTACAATTAATACTATTATGCCGTGGATTGTTACTATACGGATGAGATCAGTTTCAATTCCACTAGGTACAATTAATACTTTATGGAAAAATTCAGAAATATCCTTATCCTCAGTTTCAATTCCACTAGGTACAATTAATACTTGTTCAGATAGTTGAAGTAAGGCTCAATGATCTGTTTCAATTCCACTAGGTACAATTAATACCACCACGAATTCGGAAGCCACCTCTTCTGACCATGTTTCAATTCCACTAGGTACAATTAATACTAATTCTCCATTTTGCCATTCTCCCACACAATAGTTGTTTCAATTCCACTAGGTACAATTAATACTAAACACAACAGTCTGCTCCCTGTCGAGTCCTTCGTGTTTCAATTCCACTAGGTACAATTAATACATACTCGTACTCCTGAGCAAAAAGCCGCATTACGCAGTTTCAATTCCACTAGGTACAATTAATACCTCTTGTGCAGCTCCCGGCTTCGATCCGGGAATGAGTTTCAATTCCACTAGGTACAATTAATACACACTGCGGATGGGATCACCCCATTTTGAAATACGTTTCAATTCCACTAGGTACAATTAATACTAAATCCGGATGGCTAAAAATAAATGTGCCTGAGATGTTTCAATTCCACTAGGTACAATTAATACGCTGAAGGAAGAAATAACACCTGAACCCTCCTTTGTTTCAATTCCACTAGGTACAATTAATACCAGAAACAGGTACGGCAGGATACGCTGCCACCTCGTCTGTTTCAATTCCACTAGGTACAATTAATACCCTGTATGGAAACAGACGCTTTCCTCCCTGTTCTCCGTTTCAATTCCACTAGGTACAATTAATACCCTTTACCGGATGGACCGGCACTTCCTGTCACACAGACGTTTCAATTCCACTAGGTACAATTAATACATTTTTCAATTCCACTTATGCGCCATGACTTATGAAAGTTTCAATTCCACTAGGTACAATTAATACCTGGCGGATACGCCTGATATGGAGTATATCTTCCGCGTTTCAATTCCACTAGGTACAATTAATACTGCCATGCTTACAGCAGCGTTGATACAGCTGCTATGTTTCAATTCCACTAGGTACAATTAATACCTTTCCGCCCAGGAAGGCGACTATTCATATTCCGAGTGTTTCAATTCCACTAGGTACAATTAATACACAGAATATTTTCAAACAAGATTAGGAGGATAAAGTTTCAATTCCACTAGGTACAATTAATACTGTAAGGTCCTTGGGTAATGCAGCTGCGAGAATGGTTTCAATTCCACTAGGTACAATTAATACACTTACCGCAGTAGCGCGGCAGACACTCTCCCGAGTTTCAATTCCACTAGGTACAATTAATACTCGACTAGGCCCCGCTGATTATGCGGGGCTGCATGAGTTTCAATTCCACTAGGTACAATTAATACATAATTACCAACATTACGTTGATAATTTCCCATTGTTTCAATTCCACTAGGTACAATTAATACCAAAATGGCTTTCTCTCTTAATGAAACAGGTTTCACTGTTTCAATTCCACTAGGTACAATTAATACCACTCCCAAGAGAAAATCCAAACATGATTCCGTTGTTTCAATTCCACTAGGTACAATTAATACTTTTAATTCATTTGCCATAACGTTCGAATTAAGTACGTTTCAATTCCACTAGGTACAATTAATACACAATCAGCCACGGAATCATATTCTGCAATGACTGTTTCAATTCCACTAGGTACAATTAATACTGCTTTTGGTGGTAGATGATAATCTCACTATGTCTATGTTTCAATTCCACTAGGTACAATTAATACTATCCAAGGAGCATTGTTTAGTAAATATGTGATTACGTTTCAATTCCACTAGGTACAATTAATACTTGGATAGCTGTTATAGTATTAGCAATCATTGGGAGTGTTTCAATTCCACTAGGTACAATTAATACTCTACCATCAATCCCCCAAAGACCACTTAAAATGAATGAGTTACAATCCCCCAAAAGATATTTAAAGGTCAAAAATAGTGTCGATCCCTAAAAGTACAAAAAGTGCTGGAGATCGACACCACACTTATATTGCTGTAAATCAACAAGTCAAAGAACTCTTAAGAAGAATTTTCCTTAAAAAGGAAACATTACTAAAGTCTCCGACAACTAAATTACAGAAAATTATCTATACTACACCGTTCTTTTCCCACTACTTCTTTTTCCAAAGAGCTATGATTAGGTCCTTTGAAAATAATAATACTATCTTCAGATTCATCCATAAATTCTTTAGCTGAATATAGAAGTTTTTTTAGGCGTACTTCAGATATTTCACCCTCAAAAACAGAATTCTGTATCCAATTTAAATATTTACGACACAGTTTCAACATTTTAGCCACCCTTCTTTCACCACAATCATATACTAAAATGACATACATACTCTACCAATACATCTTAAAAGGTTTATACTCTTCAATTTCCAATAAGTGTTTTGCCAACTTATAACACTCCAATTTTATCAAGTGCCGATAACTAACATTACGATTCAACGTCCGATGTTTTATCGTTTCTAATAATTTATCTTCTATAGCTTTCACAAATATCTTTTTTCCTGAGTGATTAAGCAGACATTTATTCAACTTTTTATCAAAATGTTTTTCCTGAATTTCTCTCTTATTCAGTACTTTAAAAATAACTCTGTCAATAATTACAGGTTTAAAAACTTCCGCAATATCCAATGCCAAGGAATAACGTCGCTCACCCGGAGTGTGCAAAAAACTAATGGTCGGATTCAACTGAGTTTGATGAATAGCCCTCAAGCACAAAGTATAACACATCATATTTCCAAAAGATATCAGTGCATTCACTTCATTTTGAGGAGGCTGTTTTGTGCGGTTACCCATTTCGAAATCATTTAAGATCAAGTTAAAAGCATCATAATAGGTCTGTCGAATCATACCTTCAGTCCCCATTAGCTCGTCTACAGAAACTGTTTCCCGAAGTTTTGCTGCATATCCTTTTATTATATCGATTATATCTTCCATATCCTTCCCCCGACGATTATAATATTGCAGATTTTTAATCATATTATAAGCGGCGGATTCTATGAATTTCTGAGCAATCAAAAGTCGTTTTTTCTTATTCTGAAAAGCAGATGTTTGTGCAAGAAGCATTCTACCACTCAACAAGGAATCTTTAGGCATAAAGGATCCGGTATAATTCTCATAATAATCGAAAAAATGTACAGCAATATCTTTCTGTCCTAAAAAATTAAATAGCGAACTATTAGCTCGCAAAGAACCGAAAACATAAAACTCATTAATATCCTCGACAGGTAAGTATCGCGGTGCCCCGACAGACTCTTCGCCATTACCATCTTCAACGACCGGAGTAAATTTCAGAGTATTATCTTTTCGTTCTAATTGTCCCGGATTAAATAAATAATATGTTTTCTTCATTCTTCTTCCTCTCCACTATAACAAAAATCTATGTAACTACAATTTTTACATACCCTCTTCTTTTCCAACGATGGACAAGAATCCGATTCTATTATCTGCAAAATATCATGTTCCATTTCGCAAATCATTTCACGGTCAATATCACTAAGATATATCAGATCTTTTTTGCGTAAAACCGGATATTCTAATATTCCGGTTACTCCTTCCATTCCATTCCGCTCAAATATGTATATATAATATTTCAACTGCCATTCATGAGCCCGTTCTATCTTGTCTGACTTTTTGATCTCATGAATTATCTTATTTCCGGTATCATAATAATCAACTTTAATGCCATCTATCTCAACTTCTTCATACTTGGCCGAACGTTGTGGATATGATTCTTCATGAATCAATTTCCCCTCATAGACTAAATCTGAAGTATGCTCCATTGTTATACCATTAGCAAACAACCAAAGTTTACGTTTACAAACTTGATAATAATTAAAATGAGTACCAGTTATTTTCATCTTCTACCTATATTTTGAAAAATCAGGCAGAGTAAAATGCTCTGCCTGAAAAATAAAGAGTATTATTTTTGATTCTCATAATCAAAAGCAGATAGTAATTCTATCAAGTGTTCTTCCGCCCTTTGTAATGCATCTGCAGATTCAGTTTCAGTCACCATATATCCGGAACACGGTAAAGTAACAAATAACTCAGCCCCAGCCGTTTCATCCACTATTGGCTTGGCTTTTGCTTTTTCCGAATCGTCAATTAATTTAGCACGTATAGCTCCAGCCAAAGAATTCGCATTATCACTAATTGCAATGGCTAATGTTTCCATCAGGCTAAACGTTCTTGATTGATTACTGGAAATCCGCCAATTGATTAAGGCCTTTGCTATAGCTAGTATTGCTTTATCACGATTCTCTTTAGGCATAATCAAACACTCTCCAAATACATTTCGGGAACTTATCCATCCTTTCTCTTTCAATTCTTCAACTTTCTCCTTTGTCAATTCCGGTTCCATTTGATTGACAGAAACGGCAAACAAGGTTCGTAAATCAATGGCTACATCATAAACAAACAATCCGGTAGCTCTTGCGTTATCAGGAATCCATTTACGATATAAGCTCCTGTCTGTACCTGCCAATAATTCTTCTATCGCCTCTTCAGACATCGGTTTACCGGATGCGTCTCTTACAACTACTTTATGAATCTCCGGTCTGTCACTCCGATCAAAAGTAGCATTCTCTGAAAATCGTCCGCCTAACAAAGGATGAAGCAGGCGCATTGCAGAAATAGAAAATGGACTTCTTCTTTTAAGAGTTCTCTCTTTCCCTCCCTTGGCAGCTTTCATCCAACCTCCAAGAAGTTGGTCATAGTATTGAGGATCACAAAGCGAAAGAACTTCTCCTTCTCCCAAAGCTCCCTTATTGTTCACATCAAAAACAAAAGTTACCGAAGAAGGATCTACCAGCAATTCACTGTTAATAGTATCCAAGATACTTCTTTTCACTTGTTGACCACTAGAGAAAGGCACCTGCACTTTGAATACAGGATCCCAATATGATTTTTGACCACTCTCTACACAAAATACGGATAGGTCTATATGACGCAATCCCCTCAAATAAATGTAAGGTTTCATAGTAATAATATTTTTATTTATTCAGTAATGCATATTGAAATCTAATGAGCGTATTAAAATACGGAAAATTATCCTTTGGCATCATATTTACCATTTTCCCCATATTTTCATATCCAGTTCTTTCTTCTTCATCTTTTACAATAGGTATAAGATTCAAAAGAAACTGTTTTGTCGAAACAGATTCAAGCAGTTGATTAACATTATTTGTTCTATCCTTTCTGCCCTTTCCGGCACCTGCTTCATATTTTAAAAGCATTTCTGCAAATTCACGGGACATATCCCATAGCTTTTCGTTGTTCAACATGGCTAATATCCAAATTAAGTAAGTATTAAACGTTATTTCTTGTTCCTCGTCACCTTTATATGAAATCTTTTTCATGCCTTTCTCTGTCGGGAAAAAAGCTCTAAGTCCTTTAGGTTCCATAGCAGGTATCCCGATACATCCGGCTTGGCACGCTACCCTAAGCCCTATGGCAGTTCCATATAATGCCTCTACCTTCTTCCGGTTTTGAATCCAGACAGATTCACCAAATACCTTCGCATATAACTGACTGGGGCGTATTATATCTTGAAGTTTAAAAGGAATAAAACCAACGGTAGTATTTGTCTGTCCGATACTATACAGATATCCCACTATATTTGACGTCGGATTATTTCGGGCAATCCCTGCAATTACTTCAGCCCAGGGAACCGTCTGCAAATTGAACAATCCATCGCTCATCGGCACCAAAGGATTAAAGTTCATCAACGGATCATCCAAATCATATTCTCTATCATAACGATGTGAAATCCAACGTCCATTCCATGTATTTATCTGATTACCTTTCAGTAAAGGGTATCTCTCCAAATATTGTCGATAATAATGCCAACCTTCAAATATATCCAATAGCAATTGTTCATGATTAAAGAGAATGGTTAATCCACCTACAACCCCAATTCCTAGCCCTGCACCAATCCATGAGAGATAAATATCTTCCTTATTATCAGGAAATGCAATACTTGAAATTTGTCCGGTGGTAGCAGCAGTGGCATCAACAACTCCATATCCAATAGCAATGCTGGCATCAGCTTTCTCTGTTTCTATCTTATGAATCATTTTACTGATTCTCTCTTGTCTACGCTCTGGAGTCTCAAAAGGCTTTTTCCCCTTAATCATATCATCCCAACTTAACTTGGGATTCTCCAGTGGAGAATTACCGGCAGTCATCATATATTTATGATGGTCAAAAAATAACGGCACAAACATGTCTTCAAAAAAAGACCTTGCCGTATATTCTGTTTTAAACTTACAATTATAAGCTTTTAAAAATGTGCGTCCTATAGTTGTTGCATACATAAGCTACCATATTTGATAATTAGTATCGTAATTTTCTGCTCCGGTTTTAGCTAAATCCAATCCTCTCTCCGAAGAATATGCAATATCCGGAACGACAAATGGATGAGCACCAATATCCAATTGTTTCAATCTTTTCCATCGTAAAGAACTATATCTGACCGGAATTTCCATTAAAATTCGTTCTTCCTTATCAGCCTCTCTATACTTACCACTCTCATCATCTTCCTGTGTAATACATACTACAGAATCGATATCAAGTTTTTCAATCAGTGCAGACTTGGGAAGATGCCAAAGCTCTTTTAATCTCCATTTACCATCTACAAATACGGCATCCAAATCAATATTAAGCATCTCTACTTTAGGATATACCTGATTTATTAATGACTGTAGTTCTGTCTCTCTCAAAAGCTCACCACCATCTGGCAATACCTTAAAGCTATCCCTTAATATTTTAGGATTATAAGGCAAACAGTCAGGATCTTTTTGGGGTGGTGCTATTATGTAAATCGGTTTGTACTTTCCAATGGTTTCAGCAGTACGTTTCCTGTTTATTCTTCCAAAACGCTGAATTAATGCATCAATAGGAGCAGTTTCTGTTATCATCAAATCAAAACTTATATCCAGACTAACTTCAACGACCTGTGTAGCAACTACAATACAAGCATACGGACTCACATTGTATTCATTCTTCAATTCTTTTTCAAGACGATTTCTATCGCCCCGTTTGAAGCGGCTATGGATCAGCATCTTTTTTGTTTTAGGATAGAGTTCTTCTATTTGTTCAAAAATGACTTGTGCATTAGCAACCCGATTGCATACTATTAAAATTTTCTTCTCCTGTTCCACAGCTTGTTGAAGAACAGGAAGTAAATCAGTAAATGCTTCTGCCTTATATATTTCGTGTCGATTGAACAAAGTCAATACCTCATCTGATAATTGCACATATTGCACTTGCTCTTTTCCTAAAATCTCAAGAATTTCTTTCTCCAAAGCAGAAGGTATTGTGGCAGTTCCTACATGAATCCGGCAACCTACATGATTCAACACTTCAATCATCTTCAAAACAATAGCCTGCATTATATCCGAATAAGTATGAATCTCATCCAGTATAATATCACACCCTTGCAAATCAAATAAAACAGACTCATATCCCCTTATACCAAAAGCAATGGAAGCAAGTTGATGCGGAGTCAGCACTTTTATCGATGCACCAAATTTATCCTGTATCACTTTTTCTGTAATACGTTCCTCACCGATAAGAAGTTGTGATATAGAATGCAGCAAACGAATATCCTCCACATGATCTCCCAAATCATGAAGAATACGTTCATACATGGCATTGATAGAAGCCTGAAAAGGCAATGTATAAAAGATACGCCCTCGACAACGCTTGATAAGAAAGTCTGTTTTCCCTGCCCCTGTAGGTGCTTTCACAAAAGTATGCTTCTTAGTTCCATCCGAATCAATAAGCGATAACGGATACAACTCACCCTTTCTATTATAAAAACTGACATCAGGATCGGCAAACAATGCCGGCACCTTCTCTTTAAAGTCTCCGACAGCGGAAGCTATATGATCAGCCCCCATCAGCAAGCCTTTCCATTGAGACCATCCCTTTTGTCTTTTCCTGCAATGATCCAAAGCAAAATAATAAGCTTCACGTGCATCCTCTTCAGTAATCACTGTTTCATGAGTAACTCCGGGAAATTTTAATTCCGCCAAAATTCCTATAGCTTCAGAAGCCCATAACGAAAAGTCAGATAGATGAAACTGAAGAATATCCTCTTCATATTCATTTTCCAAATCTATAATTCCTGTCCCCGAAACATCTTTGTAGATCGATTTGTGGTGGGCTACGATCATATCTATCATAAAAGGTTGCAAATCAGGAGACACGAGTTTCAAAAAAAACAAGGAAGCTATTTCGTGCCGGAAAGGTAATTCTAATGGAGACGGTTTACTTCTCAATCTCTTTTGAAACACAACACTAGCTTTACCAATATCGTGCAACAATGCACCCTGAAGGGCAACCTCAGTATCCATTCCGGCATAACGGGCTGCTACAACTGCAAAATCAGCAACAGACTCCAAATGTGATTCCAAAGTAGTAGCTCCGTTTTCTACACTCTTGGCTAAAATATGATTATAATTGTTCATACCTTTCTTTTTGGACAGGATTGCCGACTATTTCAATATACCCCACCATTTCTTCATTTTCTTTGAATCGGTTATATCCGACAAGAAATGAATCTGAATTTGTCTCAAAACGAAGTTCATATCCGTCCAGCCGATCAAATTCCTCTTGAGTCATCTCCTTAATTGAAGCATCCGGTAAAAGCACATCTTCATTTCTACATAAACAAATATGTTGTAGTGCTGCTCTTTCAGCATCATCCGAGTACTCAAAAGCTAGATATAAACTAGGGTAAAGCATTACGCCACGCTTAAGAATAGAACGTTCTTTTATATATTGTTTTCCCTTTTTACTCCAAGCTTTAGCTTGAACTACTTCTTGTTGTACATCGATACCGGCATAGATTAACCTATGCCTTAATATACTTTTCACTTCAAGTTTTTGCCTGATCCCTTCTACTATGGAAGGAGTCAGAAATTGCTGAGAATAAGTTTCACCACCACTTGCATCCCTAACTGCGGTCCAAGGCTTGATAAAGCCAAAAGGACCTGTAAATTTAACTACATAGTATTTCATAACAGATAGTTTTATAACAAAGAACCGAATGAAGAACCTGTTGAATTTCCAAGACCTACTGTCCATGCAAATAGTTTACTTTGCGGACTTCCGTGAATAATGACAGGACACATACTGGCTTTACTTTTGATACCATGTATTGTCACCATTTTAACTTGCTTCTTAGGATAAGTTAAGTCAAATTCTACTTTCAGAGTTTCATCTTCAGGCAATCCAGCCTCTTGCATCTTATGCCTTAGCGTTTCCGTCATTAGCATATTACTGTCCACATCATCATACAAGTAGAATTTATAATTCTGAATCCCATCTTGAAATCGCTTAATAAAAACAGGAGAAGCGAGTCTGAAAGATTGTGCATCTTCTGAAAATAATGGTTGATTGACCACAGTTATATCTCGTACTTCAAGTCCACAAAACATTTCCGGATCAGACAGAATAGTTCTTATTAATATCTTAAGATATTCTTCTTCATAAAAACTAACAAAAAAATTTGCGCCTTCAGAAAAAGTAAACCCTTGATTTTTAATCATTTTTCCACCTAATAGCCAAGAATAAGAATACAAAGAAATCTTATCATGTATCTCATTATTTCCTAACCATTTATGAATGGTTCCTATGAGCTTCTGTTGATAATCAAAAGGAAGTACAGAAGAATTTGGAGTGGTTCGTATGTATATTCTCATATTCGTTTTATTTTTACGTTGCAAGTAAAAGATTTTATTTTAAAATCCAGTATATTTATTCCTCTTTTTTTAGATATATGTTCAGAAACATAAAAGGAAAACCAATATCACAAAGTAAAAAATTACGTATCCTATTTATAAAGATAACAAAGTTTTAGAAAGCCGGAAAGAGTATCTTCCATTTATTCTCGTACCTTTGTAGTACGATTAAAAAACATCCTATAATAATGAAGAACTTTATCAAGGGATTCCGGTTTACTCCCTCCAATTATCCGGCTGAAGTAGAAGCGAAAATACAGAAATACAGAAAACAAGGTTACAAGCTCCCACCGCGTAAAGTGCTGCGTACACCCGAGCAACTGGAAGGAATCCGTGAGAGTGCGAAGATCAATACTGCCTTATTAAATTATATTTCGGAAAATATCCGCGAAGGAATGTCTACTGAAGAGATTGACGTTATGGTATATGACTTCACCACAAAGCATGGTGCTATCCCTGCCCCTCTCAACTACGAAGGATTTCCTAAAAGTGTCTGTACCAGCATTAACGATGTAGTGTGCCACGGCATTCCCAGCAAAACGGAAATACTACAAAGCGGAGATATAATCAATGTAGATGTTTCCACCATTTACAAAGGATATTTCTCCGACGCATCCCGCATGTTCATGATTGGTGACGTGAGTCCCGAAATGCGTAAACTGGTTCAGGTAACTAAAGAATGCATGGAAATAGGCATAGCTGCTGCACAGCCATGGAAACAACTAGGAGACGTAGGCGCTGCTATTCAGGAACATGCAGAAAAGAATGGATTCAGCGTAGTACGCGATCTTTGCGGGCATGGCGTAGGTATGCAATTTCACGAAGCACCGGATGTGGAACACTTCGGACGTCGTGGAACGGGAATGATGATTGTTCCGGGTATGACCTTTACCATTGAACCGATGATAAATATGGGCACTTACGAAGTGTTCGTTGACGAAGCTGACGGATGGACGGTATGTACAGATGACGGACTACCCTCTGCCCAATGGGAAAACATGATTCTGATTACTGAAACCGGAAACGAAATTCTGACTTATTGATGGAGCTGATTCTACTTATTGTTATTGCCGTATTAGCAGTAATCTCGATTGTACTATCACTGGTAAAAGGAAATAACCATGCCCAAGCAGAGCAATTGCAAACAGCCTTGCGCCAACAAATGCAAGAAAACCGTGAAGAACTAAACCGCAGCATACGGGAACTCCGCATGGAAATGACCCAAACACTGAATCAGAATATGCAACAACTGCAAGACGTGCTGCATAAGAATATGATGACGAGCGGAGAACTGCAACGCCAAAAGTTCGACACGATGGCACGCCAACAAGAGGTTCTGATAAAATCGACTGAAAAACGTTTGGATGACATGCGGCTGATGGTGGAAGAGAAACTGCAGAAAACCTTGAATGAACGCATTGGCCAGTCCTTTGAAATCGTCCGCTCACAATTGGAAAATGTACAGAAGGGACTGGGAGAAATGAAATCTCTCGCACAAGATGTCGGTGGACTGAAGAAAGTCTTGAGCAACGTGAAAATGCGCGGTACATTCGGAGAGGTTCAGTTGGGAGCACTGCTGGAACAGATGATGAGTCCGGAACAATATGACGCTAATGTAAAAACCAAGAAAAGCGGAACCGAATTCGTGGAATTTGCCATTAAGCTTCCTGGCAAGGATGATGCGAACAGCACTGTATACCTGCCTATCGATGCCAAATTTCCGAAAGACATATACGAGCAGTATTACGACGCTTTCGAAGCCGGAGATACCTCATTGATAGAGTCATCCGGCAAGCAGCTGGAAGTAACAATCAAAAAGATGGCGAAAGATATTCACGACAAATATGTAGACCCGCCTTTTACGACAGACTTTGCGATTATGTTCCTGCCTTTCGAAAGTATTTATGCGGAAGTGATCCGAAGAACAAGTTTGGTAGAGACGCTGCAAAAAGAATATAAGATTGTTGTGACGGGACCGACTACTCTTGGAGCTATTCTGAACAGTCTTCAAATGGGATTCCGCACACTGGCTATTCAAAAGCGTACCGGAGAAGTATGGACTGTATTAGGAGCAGTCAAAACAGAATTCAGCAAATTCGGAGGTCTGCTCGAAAAAGTACAGAAGAACCTGCAAAGTGCCGGTGACCAATTGGAAGAAGTAATGGGAAAAAGGACTCGCGCCATTGAACGGAAACTACGCCAAGTAGAACAATTACCGCATGAGGAGAGTCAAAAGATTCTACCGATAGCAGATGATGGGGATGACGAATAAAATAGCCATTATCAAACTTTTAAAATGGTGTCACTATCCGGTCGGGATAGTGTAACTATGCAGATTGGATGAGGTTGTGTCAAAACGTTGGCACAACCTTTTTTTTAC
>ULUW01045873.1_pt1 | contig 21064 bp, 20 predicted proteins | sample 1959041 | NCBI WGS metagenome assembly ULUW01 (sample SAMEA4835775, study PRJEB28245) | human gut metagenome | biome: gut microbiome; material: fecal sample | place: Denmark | collected 2008
ATCGACGAGGTTTTTCCCGGTGCTGACACGTTCTTTCCGGAGTGGAAGAGAGACGAGTGGACAGAAACAGAACGGGAAGTCCATGATAAAAAGAATAATAATAAATATAAGTTTGCCTTTGCTCATTATGTAAAAAAATAAGGAAATACTCGGGAATTTACTTATATAAATTCGATTGACATTAGCAATCTGTTATGTTACACTAACAAAAGAGCTATAAGGTAGCACTTGCTATGGATAGCTGTAATTGTTTTGATTTTTAGGAGGATTTATCATGCACGGTAAAGTAAAATGGTTTAGCGCAGAAAAAGGTTATGGCTTCATCGAAAGAGAAGACGGCGGCGACGTTTTCGTTCATTTCTCTGCCATTCAGGAAGATGGTTTCAAATCCTTGGCCGAAGGTCAGGATGTTGAATTCGATATTGTTGAAGGTGCGCGCGGACCGCAGGCAGCTAACGTAGTTAAAGCTTAATCGGAAAGTAACACATAGACCTTTTGGACCGGTAATCATCGTGATTACCGGTTTTTTGCGTCTCCGAAAGTATATTGCGCTGTATGAAATTGATTTATATGTATAAATTAAAGAAAATTACGTATAAATACTTGATAAAGGAAAGGCCTTGTGCTATGATATAGCCATCAACAAGTTATAGTCTTACAGGATGAGAGGATGGATATACATGAAACACGCTAACAGCTTTATCGATTATACAGCCGAAGAATTGAAAGGCATCTTATTATTAGCCGATAAGATTAAGAAGGACCAAGACGCTTACAGCCATATTCTCGACGGCAAAAAATTATATACCTTGTTTGAAAAGACGTCGAACCGGACTTATTTGTCCTTTTCCATCGGCATGGAAGAATTGGGCGGCAAGGCCTACAATCAGCTCTGGAAGGACAGCAACTTCACCATTGGCGACCTCATGAGCGAAGTCAAGTACGTCTGCCGCAACGTTGACTGCATCATGGGCCGGTTCAAGAAGGCCGAAACGACGGAAGGCTTCATGAAATATGCCACGGTTCCCGTCATCAACGGCTGTGACAATACCTTCCATCCGTCTCAGGCCCTGGCCGACATGCTGACCCTCTATGAAAAGACGGGACGTTTTGAAGCCAAGGTCCTCTATATCGGGGCTAAAAATAATACCTACAACTCGCTCAGTGAAATCGTCGTCAAATTGGGCGGTACCATGTACGGCCTGACGCCATTCAGTCAGATCACTAACGTGCCGGCTGACTTTTACGACACCTTGGCAGCGACGGGCCATTATAAAGAATTGCCGACGGATATTTCTAAAGAAGACCTCAAGAAAGTCGTCGCCGACGTCGACTGCGTTTACACCGATACCTGGGTCGACATGGAATTTTTCACCAATCCCGACTACGCCGAAAAGAAAGACAAGATTATCAACATGATGATGCCTTATCAGATCGATGCCGACCTCATGGCCGGAACGGATACCATGGTATTTCATGATATGCCCATCCATCCGGGCTATGAAATCAGCCAAGACGTCATGGAAGCCCATTTGGAAACGATCCTCGACGAAGCCGAAAACAGACGGCATGCCGAAAAGGGACTCTTGGTCTACCTCATGACGGGCAAATTGGACTGGTAAGCCTCGTATCCGTATCATCATCCTCACTTTTTTGTAAAAATGCATACATGAACTATAGCGGGGAAACCGTCGCCGTCAGGGATTCTGTCCTTGACGGTGATTTTTTATGCGCCGGCTGCCTTATTGACAGGTCGTCGTATTTGAGATACAATTACTTAGGAAACTAATAAATAGGAGGGCGCCATGATATCGAATAACCGACATATTGGAAGTTATGTCAGCAAATTGTCCAACAAGCTGCGCCGAAAGTTAGAGATGCTTCCGTCCCGCGGTGAATTCAGCGGCTCTCAAGGGCGGACCCTTCACTTTTTGCTGGCCCAACGGGAGGACGTCTTCCAAAAAGATCTTGAAGAAGAATTCGGCATCCGGCCGTCGACGGCAACGGAGCTCTTAAAGCAGATGGAAAAGAACGGACTCATTACCCGTGAGGCGGCAGCCCATGACAACCGCTTAAAAAAGATTGTCTTAACGGAAAGGGCCTTGCGGTATCGGCAGCAAGTCATAGACGATTTGACGGCCTTAGATGAAAGACTGATCAAGGACATTTCTAAAAAGGACCTGCAAGTCTTTGTGAAGGTCGTTGAGAAGATGATGGATAACCTGTCTGACTGAAAGGGCAGACGCGTTGTCCTTTCTTTTTAACTAAATACTTAGGAAACTAAAATATGATAGAAAGGCGAAGCACTTTAATATGAATGAAAAAAATGATTTTTCGACGGGAAAGCTCTTTCCCATGATTTTAAAATACTCCATTCCGGCGGCTATTTCTCTTTTAATTACAGCCATTTATAACATCGTCGACCGGATCTTTGTAGGCAACTTCAACGGCACGTCGGCCTTGGCCGGTCTTTCGATTTGCTTTCCTCTTTTCTACATGATGATGGCTTTCGGCCTGACCTGCAGCGCCGGCGGATCGTCCCTGTTCAGCCTGTTTTCCGGAAAAGGGGAACAGGAGAATATGAACCGTTCCTTTGGCAATGCCCTGATTTTAGTCATCGTCTTTGAAGTGCTGCTGTCCGTCTTTTTGCTGCTGTTTGCCGATCCTATCCTAACGGTGTTCGGCGTTACCGAAACGGCTTATGAATACGCCCTCGCTTATTACCGCATCGTGGCCCTGGGCTGCCTCTTTCAAGGACTTAGCCAGGTTTTTTGCGACTTTGTCCGCGTTTCCGGAAAGCCCGTCCTGGGGATGGGCGTAACGGCTGTCGGGGCCGTGACCAACATCATCCTCGACGCCGTGTTTGTGGCCGGCCTCGACTGGGGCGTCACCGGCGCTGCCTGGGCGACGGTCATCGGTCAATTCCTTTCGGCCTTTTTTGGGGCTTACCTCGTTTGGAAAGGCCATACGAAGGTCGAGATCAAACGGGATACCTTTACCTTCGATGCCTGGCTGTCGCGGACCATCATTTCCTGCGGCTTTGCCTTTTGGATTGCCCAAATGGCCATGGGCCTCATCAGCCTCGTCTATAACAGCCAATTAGGCCAATACGGCGGCGATACGGCCATCAGCGTCTACGCCGTCGTCTCCAGTATGATGACCTTTGTCATCATGCCGGCCAGCGGTATCAGCCAGGGGATTCAGCCCATCGTCGGCAACAACTTCGGAGCGAAACAGTACCATCGGGTCATGGCCACCTTATATCAGGCCTCCGCTTTTTCGGTCGGAATTACCTGCGTCATTTGGATCGTGATCATGGTATTTCCCGAAGCCATCCTGGCGGCTTTTGGGGCTACGGAAGATATGCTGGCCATCGGCGTTCCGGGCCTGCGGGCCAATTTCTGCATCACCCCGATCCTGGGCTTTGTCATGCTGGTGACGACCTTCTTCCAGTCCATTGCCAAACCGATGCCTTCCATCGTTATCACCTTTTTACGGCAGATCCTGTTCCTCATCCCGCTCATCTATATTCTGCCTGTACTGTGGGACATCAATGGTATCTTCATGGCCCAGCCCATCAGTGACGCCTTGGCCCTTATCATTTCCATTTTCTTCGTCATAAGGGAACAGCGGACCCTATATAGTCTGTCCGACAATCCGGTACAGGCCGGTCCGATGGCTTCGTAAGATGTTTTATCGCAGCCGGGAGACTGTGACTGCGGCGATACGCTGCGTTTCAGCCCGGTCGGAGCCTTCGCATGTTGCCTGCGCGTAAGTTTGACAAGTTCATGAATTAGGTTGTCTACACGAAAAAAGCTGTCCTCATGGGACAGCTTTTGTTCTGCGTGAAATTGAGTTAGCCGAAATAGAGGCAGACCAGGGGCAGGGTGAAGATGGAGCAGATCGTCGTCACTAAGGTCATGCCGGCGGCATATTCTCCGGCGGACTGCTGGTTTTGAGCCAACATGACGACGGCAGCCATAGTAGGAAGGGCAGAGAGGAGGCTCAAGGTGATGACGATGTCGTTCATAACGCCTAACATCATGCCCAGTTCGTAGAAGAAAATGGGAAAGAGGCTCATCTTGACCAGGACCGTGCCGTAAAATTCTTTTTTGCCAATGTATTTTTTCAGGTCGATGAAGCAGAATAAGCCGCCCATGTAAATCATGGCCAGAGGCGTCGTCACGGCACCGGCTTTGGTCAATGGGACATTGATGGACTGTGGCAGATGGGCATCCATAAAGATGCCGATGACGGCTAAGGTGACGGCAATCGTAGCCGGATTGACCATCTTTAAGAGGCGGCTGACAATGGACATGGCGTTTTCCTTGTCTGTCGGTGCCGTTAAATTGACGCCTACCGTCCACAGCAAGAGCTGGTCGACGACGGTAAATAAGGCGATATAGAGCATGCCTTGTTCGGGAAAGACGGCAGCTACGATGGGAATGCCCATAAAGCCGATGTTGCCGAACATGGAACAGGCGCTGTAGACGTGATTTTCATTGCCCTTTAGGTTGAACAGGCGTGCTAAAAGTCGGCTGAGGGGGTATAATAAAAAATAAAGCAGGGCCGTTACGGCCAAGACCGGAAGGTCGTCGACGAACTCTTGGCGCGTCGCCCCGTTGAGGGTATTCGTGAATAAGAGCAGGGGCAGGGATATCTTGGTAATGAACTGCGATAAGACGCCGAGCGAACGAGGGGTCAAGACTTTCATCCGTACGCCGGCAATACCGATAAGGATGTAGATGACGAAGCCGATGATTTGCACAAGGACGATGGAAAAGTAATTCATTGGCAAGACTCCTTTCTGAAAACTTCCTTATTTTATCATGCCTGATGGGTCTTGACTAATGAAACCTGCGGCCTTTGCCATGAAAAAAAGTGATGGATGAGGAGGATGGTCATGGATCTTTCCAAGATACGGTATTTTTTAGAAGCGGCCAGGCTGAATAATTTTACCCAGGCTGCCCATAACTGCCACATTGCCCAGACGACGATGACAAAATATATTACTAATTTGGAACGGGACCTGGGGTGTCCGCTTTTCTACCGGGAACACCGCGGTGTGTCACTCACGGCAGAAGGCCGCCGTTTTTACGAGGGCATGAAGGGGATTTGCCGGTCTTATGAAGCGCTGCGCGATTCTCTGCGGCGGAAAGGTCATACCGAAATCCGTCTGGGAATGGCCATGCAGGAATACGTCGAAGCCTTATGGCTGCGCCGGTTTGAAGAAGCCTATCCGGAATATAAATTGTATTTCAGTTTTGATGACGTGGCCGACTTAGAGCGTCATTTAGCAGCCGGTCTCCTCGACGGATTCGTCTTTTCTGACGCCCAGGCGGTGAAGGACTCCTTTACGTATCGGCCATTGTTTTCTATTCGTCAGTCCTTTGTCTGCGCCAATTCCCTGTGGGAACGATATGGGGACATCGAAGCCGTCGTCGGCCATGCACCCTTTGTGACCAAGTCGGACAGCCCGGCTTATGTCGAGAAGATACGGAAGAATTTTCGACAGGCTTTTCATCAGGACTTTGAAGAAATCCATCGCTGTAAGAACTTGTCCGAGCAGCTCTTGACGGTCAGCATGTCCCAGGGCTTTGCCGTCCTGCCCCTCCATCAGGGCGATGCCTATCCGGGGCTTCGAGTCATTCCCTTAGCCGACGCTTTTACCGAATATGCCGTCCTGGCATATCGACAGGACGGCATGACCGAGGCGTTACAATGCTTCTTGTCTTTTTTTGCGGGGATGCCATAATTCACTCAAGGCGACGCCGCCGAGGATGAGGACGGCGCCGAGCCACTGCATGGGCGTCAGGATTTCACCGAGAATCAAGGCCGACAAGAGGAGGGCCGTGAAGGGTTCGAAGTAGCCGCAGATGGAAACGCTCTGGGCCGACAAATGCTGAACGCCGGTAAAATAAAGGGCATAGCCGAGGCCCGTATTGACGATGCCTAACAGGGCCATGTAGGACAGGTCTTGGAGGGTTAAATCGACGGCCGGAGCCGGGATAGTATAGGTGACGGCGCCGACGAGGAGTGAGGCGACGACGAGCTGACAGGCCGGGGCAAAGAATCCCGTCATGGGTTTTGCTTTTTTCATGACGATGATCAAGAGGGCAAAGCAGACGGCGCCGAGAAAGCCGCAGGCGACGCCCCAAGACAGGCCGTGGGCCTTAAAGTCGGCTCCGTTGATGGCCATGATGCCTAAGGTGACGAGGACCATGGCTGTGATTTTGGGAAGGGTGAAGGGCTCTTTAAAGACGAACCGCGACAGTATCATGATTAAAATGGGCCCGATATAACACAAGAGAGTGGCCAAACTGACACCGATATGCTGGTAGGCTTCGTAGAGGAAAATCCAGTTCCCGCCCAGAAAGATGCCGGCCAGGACTAAGAGCAGCCATTCCCTGGGCGTCATCTGATGGAGGGTACTCCATTCATGGCGGAAGGTCGTCAGGACCATTAAAAACAGGCTGCCCAGGACCGTTCGGGTCAGGACGATTTCGTAGCTCGACAGCGGAATGTGGCTGGCAATGATGCCGTTGGTACCGTAAATAACCGTTGCCAGCATAAATTTTACATAGGCGTCTTTCATTGAGAGGCCCCCCTTCACAGTTGCTGTTTTTACTATAACATATCCGTTCTTGTCTGTCTGTAGGTTGTAAAAGGTCAAACGTTTATCTACAAGAGATTTTCTATGGATGCTACGAGACTTTCAATACAGGATTGGACTGTTGACAATGGAAAATTTCTGTGATAAAATGCCTCCCGTAGAAACATGTTAACTGCATATATAGATTACCGCCGGGTACGCGATACGATTCCAGTAGGCCTTTGTTGGAATCGTGCAGCGTACTTTTTTTTAGAGAAGGAGAGGATTTGTATGTCTTGGATTTACTTATTGATTGCCGGTATTTTAGAAATGGGCTGGGCCGTGGGCCTGAAATATACTCACGGATTTTCACGGCTCGTGCCCAGCGTCCTTACGTTGGTCGCCATGGCCGGCAGCTTCATCTTTCTGAGTTTGGCCCTGCGTCATCTGCCTATCAGCATGGCCTATGCCATTTGGACGGGTATCGGCATTGTCGGAACCGTCATCGCCGGCCTGATTTTCTTTCACGAATCCCTGTCGCCCTGGCAGGTCTTGTCGGTCGCTCTCATCGTCGCCGGTATCGTCGGACTGCGTGTGACCAGCGGTGCTTAGAAGGCTTCCTTTGAGGCCGACTCCGGCCGTATGCCCGGTCTTATGATTGTGGTATAATAAAAAAAACGCCATCTACGGTGGCAGAGAAGAGAGGTATTCATCATGAGTATGCAGCACCAAGAAGAAATCACGTGTCCTGCCTGTCAAAAGGCCGGGAATTTTACCGTTTGGGATAGTGTCGACATCGCCGAAAACCCGGAAATGAAGGACAGCATCGCGTCCTTAGACGCCTTTCACTATCACTGCCCGCACTGCGGCACGACGGTGAATATCGACTACGGTTTCTTATATCACGACGCAGCGCGCCGCTTCATGGTGTTTTACGGGCCGACTGAGAATGACGAACAACGGGCTGACCGTGACATGGCGGAAAATCACCAGGTCTTTGAACGCATGAGTGCCAATCAGTATATTTTCCGCCTGGTCCGGACGAAAGAAGATTTGCTGGAAAAAATAACAATCTTTGAATCCGGCCTCGATGACCGCTTGATGGAATTGACCAAAGCCGCAGCCTTGGCTCAATTTAAGGAACAGGATAAGGACTTTAAGGTTACGAGCTGCCACTTTGTCAGCCAGGATGACGGTGCCCTTCGCCTGGTATTCTTCGACAAGGCCTCGGAACAGGGCGTCTATATTGATTTTAAGGACGGCCTCAGCCCCTTGTACAACCAGTTTGAACAGTCTTTATCGGAAAATCTGCCGAAAGAAGAACCGGTGCTGGCCCGCATCGATCCGGCTTGGACTCAGGACTTCTTGAATACCTACGTATATAACTAAAAGGAGGGAACCTTATGTCCCAATTAGTCGTCGTCATCCAATGCGATATCGTCACCAAGCGCTGCAGCGGCTACGCCTGTATGAATACCTTCGCCAACCGCGTGGACACCATGGCTGATTATCCCGCCGATACGCGGTTTCTCATGATGACCTGCGGCGGCTGCTGCGGCGCCGGCATTTCGGCCAAGCTCGAAAACTTGGCCCGGAAGATGAAGCGCTACGGCGATGATAAAGAAAATGTCACCATCCATTTCGCCTCGTGCGTCGTATCCGACTCGTACCATCGGCCGCCCTGTCCCTTCCGGAATTACATGGCCCGGATCATTGAGCGCAAGGGCTATCCCTTAGTTCTGGGGACGTATATTTCTAAATCTACGGAAGCTAAGCGGAAGAAGGGCATCTATCGTGAATTCTAAGCTGAAAAGAGGCCTTTTGGCAGGCCTTATGGGGGCAGCGCTCTTGGGCCTGCCCTTTTTCGTGTCTCTTCCGGTTCAAGCTAAAATCGGCGTTGACAAACAGGCTGTCGAGAAGGCTCACTGGCAGATGCTGCCGCCTTATGATCGGCCCTTCCTCGACGTGCCGGAAGGCTCCGATACGATCATGGGGCCGGCGACAGTATCTCAGGCGCAGATGGTCCGCTTCATCCGTCAGCGCAATGCCGATCCTAAATTAAACGCTCCCTTAGAAGACGTCGTACAAGCTTATTACGACGAAGCCGGCCGCGAAGGCATCCGTCCCGACGTTGCCCTCTGTCAGGCCTTGAAGGAGACGGGATACTTTGCTTATGGCGGTGACGTGTCGCCTGAGCAGAATAATTTCTGCGGCCTCGGTGCAACGGGAAACGGGGCCCCCGGAGCCAGTTTTGCTACGCCGCAGCTCGGCGTTCGCGCCCATATCCAGCATCTTTTGGCTTATGCCAGCACGGAACGGCCCAAGACGGCCATCGTAGATCCCCGTTATGAACTCCTCGTTCAAAATCATCCCGACCTCTACGGCAAGGTGACGAATTGGACCGGCCTCAATGGCCGCTGGGCCGTTCCCGGCAAGCACTACGGTCAGGAAATCCTATGGATGTGGACCGAAGCCCAGACGCCGGACGGGAGCGGCGACGATTTACTGACGGGCTTTGAAAAAGTCATCCTCCACAGGGACGACCCGACGTCCTATCTCTATCGAGGCATCGTCTTCTTCCATAAAGGGTATTACTGGCTGGCCGAAGAGGATTTTCGCCAAGCCATAAAGCAAAATGAAGAGTCTTCGGCAGCCTGGTATGATCTGGCCTTGACCCAGCAAAAAAGAGGGAACCTCGACGATTCCCTTACAAGTTATGATAAGGCCATTGCCCTTCGGCCTGAATTTTTAGAGGCCTGGTATAATCGCGGAATGCTGACCATGGACCTCGGAAACGATGCAGAAGCATTGCGTTCCTTCCAAGAAATTCTCCGCTTTTCACCGCAGTCGGCAGATGCCGCCAATGCCATGGCCGTCCTGTATTTTCGGCAGGGAAAATATGAGTCCGGTCGTCAGGCTTTGAACAAAGCAGGACAAATCAACACCATGAATGAACGTGTGAAAGCCAATCAAAAACAGATGCAAGCCTACGAATAGGTCTGCATCTGTTTTTTTATGACTTCAGTGATATGTCTTTATCGATAATCTTTTCGATGATACCGGCGTGGTGGGTCGCTACGATGAGGGTTTTTCCGGCTGCTTTCAGGCTGGGCAGGAAATCTTCCAACCAGGCAAGGCCGTCGGCATCGAGGTAGCTTTCGGGTTCGTCCATGGTCCAAATCTGGGGATTCATGGTCAGGATGGAGGCCATGGCCGTCCGCTTTTTTTCGCCGCCGGACAGGGAATAAGGGGCCCTGTCGGCCAGTTTCGTCAGGCCCAACAGATCCATAGCATCATCGACGCGCTTTTTGATTTCATCGGAAGGTAAGCCCATTTGGACGGGACCGAAGGCCAATTCTTCGCGGACGCTGCTGCAAAAGAGCTGCGAATCAGGATGCTGCCAGATGTAGCCGATGCGCTGGTGAAACCATTTGGAATAGCGGTGGTCGCGCATCTTGGCTGCCGTAATGACCGTGCCGTCAAAGGTATAGGTCCCCAGCTGCGGGAAAATCAGGCCGTTCAACAGCCGCAGGAGGGTCGATTTGCCGGATCCGTTGGGACCGGTGAGGAGGACGGCCTGACCGGGTTCAATCGTCTCCGTCAGGTGACTGAGAATGGGTCTGTCGTCGTAGGCAAAACAGACGTCGTCGAGAATAATCATGAAAGAACTCCTTCCAAACGGACGAAGAGATAGACGTAAGATAAGAGCATCAGGAGCAGCACGCTCGTAGCCGGTGACAAGAAACGCCTTTTTCCCTCATCATAGACTTGGTATTCACCGGTAAAGCCGCGGCAGCGCATGGCTTCGTAGAGGTCCTGAGAGAGGCGCTGGGACTTTTGCAGCATCATGCCGGCGACGCCGCTGAGGGCCGCTTTTTTATCGGGATTGTGGCCGACGGAGCGCAGTTTCAGGGCCGTCAAGAGTTCTGCCGATTCCTGGCCGAGGATGGCGATATAGCGAAGGGTCGTATCCAAAATGAAAATGACCAGGGACGGGACGTGAAAGGCCCGAAGGGCAGCCGTCAGTTTGTGCCACGACACGTTTTGCTGGAGGAGCATCAGACAGAGGACGGTGAGACAGGTCTTGCAGGGCAGGAGAAAGACGTGTTGGCCGTTGTCGAGGAAGAAGGCCGGGGCGACGATGACGGCACAGACGGCGGATGCGGCAAGGGCTGCCGCCAAGGTCGTGCGCAGCTCACGTCCCGGATGGAAGGCCAGGAGAACTAATTCACCGGCCAGGACGGCCCAGAGAAAGGCCATGGTCCGACAGAGGACGATGAGGAGAATCATGAGTAAGGCTGTCATCAAGGCCGGACCGGCCGCGACAGCCCAGCGAGAAGGCCCGTGCTGTTGGCGCAGGGCCTTCAATATAGAAACTAAGCGCAGGAGAGAGCGAGAAATGAAATAATCCCGGTCACGGCCGGGATTATAGTTTTCTTCACGCTGCGCCCATTCGGGGAGCTTCATCGTTCAGGCCTCCTAATGCTGAGACGGCGTGTCAAAGGACGGTTTGGCCGGCAGGAAGGACGCGATGACTTTAAAGATGATGATCAACAGGGCCGTGCCGACGAGGGCAGAAATGATATAGCCTAAAACGTCGGGGAGCCCTGCAATGGCATAGTCCGGCATGAGGACATCGAAGGAGAAGCCGTTTTCCATACCGGCCGGCGTATAGCCTAAGGCCGAGCCGAAGAAGTCTGTTTCCGCCAGTTCTTCCGCATCCCATTCGCCCCAAGCCGTACCGGCAGCTAAGAGCCCTAAAGGCGTGGCCAAGATGAGGGCGCCCAAGAGTCCGAACAGGGATTTACTCGACGAAGCCGGAGCCGTCATTTGGAACAAATCGGGAGAGGTTTTCTTGAGATAAGCCAAGACACCTGTCGTGAAGATGACTTCGGCCAAGCCGAAAATCGTGATGTGGCCGATCATCATGGCCGGAATGGAAATCGACAGAGGGTACGGGCAGTATAATGCCTGACCGGCTGCGTCGGTGAAGAGCAATGGCTGGATGCCGAACTCAACGGCAGCGCAGAAGGCGGCGACGTTGATGCCGACATAAGAGCCGATACCGGCAGCGATGATATCCGAAGAGATGAGGCGTTTTACGCCGTGATAGACGAAATATCCCGTAAAGGGCAGGGCAAAGGCCATATTGAAACTGTTGGCGCCAAAGGCTAAGATGCCGCCGTCGCCAAAGAAGAGAGCTTGGATGAGAAGGGCCACACTGACAGCGAGACAGGCAGCGTAGGGTCCGAGGAGGATGGCGATGAGCGTTCCGCCGACGGCATGGCCTGTCGTGCCGCCCGGAAGGGGAACGTTGAACATCATGGCCAGGAAGGAAAAGGCCGCAGCGACGCCGAGGAGGGGCAGCTTTTCACGAGGCACCGTTTCCTTGACCTTGCGGATGGATAACAGCCAAATGGGGACCATGACCGCCCCCAGGACGCCGCACGTCGAAGGGCTCAGATAATTCTCAGGGATATGCATTGATAATGACCTCTTTTCCACGAATAGTTTAATATAGTATTATTTTACTGAAAAAAAGGAAGAAATATAAGCCCATAGGGGGGATACAAATTTCCTCTTCTTCTTTCCCTGTAGCCGCGAAGTCTTGAAGTATGGTATAATTTACTTAAAAGTATTTTTAGTCGGAAATGAATGAGTCATGAATTTCCGACTAAAAATAATATGACTAAAATAAATCTGAGTAAAGGAGAAAATATGTTTATTGGCAGACAGGATGAATTAGCGAAATTGGCGGAAATGTACCATTCGGACCAACAAGAAGTCGTCCTTATTTATGGCAGACGCCGCGTAGGGAAAAGTGAGTTGATAAAACAATTTTTGCAGGGCTGTCAGACAAAAGGACTGTACTATCAGTGTAAGCGAACGACGGAGATGAATAATACCGAGAGCTTATCGGCTTTGTTTTCCGAAATATATGGCTATCCGCCGCTGTCTTTTGACAGTTTTGAAGCTTTGTTGGATTTTTTCTTTCAGCAGGCTTGTCGGGAAAAGAGTGTACTTGTTTTGGATGAATATCCCTATTTACGTCAGACCGTAAAAGGCCTTGACAGCATCATTCAGGCGATGATTGACAAATATCACGGCCAATCGCAGTTAAAATTAATCCTTTGCGGTTCCTTCGTGGACACGATGAAATCCTTATTATTGGAAGAAAATCCACTGTACGGCCGATTGACCATGACGATTCATTTGCATCCCATGGACTATTTTGAAACAGCGCAGTTCTATCCTTCCTTTTCTCCCGTCGATAAGATTCGCTTGTACAGTGTTTTTGGCGGTATTCCTTACTATAACCGGCTTGTCGATGAGACTACGAGCGTTCGTGACAATATTCTTCGTCTTCTCGTTGTACCGGGTGCGCGGTTAGAAAATGAGGTTCAAATGTATTTATTGGGAGAATTGGGGAAATTTGTCAATGCTAATGAAGCCTTTGAAGCCTTAGCGCGAGGTTTTCGGCGGTATAAGGATATTTTGTCCCAATCTCATATTTCCAGCAGCCCGGTACTGGCTGAGGTATTGAAACGACTGATTTTGATGGAACTGGTGGAAAAGACGGCTCCTATTAATGATGCTCAAAATGCGAAAAAAACCAGCTATCATATTTCAGATAATATGGCTGGCTTCTATTACCGATATCTTTTCCGATATAGTTCACAGCGGCGTATTATGTCGCCTGATGCCTTTTATGATCGATATATTGACACTGATTTTGAAGAACAGCTTGTTCCGCATTGTTTTGAAGATATTTGTCGTCAATTCCTTATCCGAAAAAATAGAAGGGGAGAGCTGCCCGAAATATTCGATGCCATTGGCCGCTACTATTATGATTTACCGAAAGAACATCGTAATGGCGAATTCGATGTCGTAACCCATGACCGGAAAGGGTACATCTTTTATGAAGCGAAATTTCGTCAGTCTCCATTGACGGACGCCATGATAGAAGAGGAGATACGACAGGTACAGCAGACGGGGTTAGCCTGCTATCAATACGGATTTTTTTCCCGTTCCGGCTATCAAGTTACGCCCCGGCCGGACGTTGTTCTCTATCGCTTAGATGATTTGTTTGAATAAGGTGGTTCTAGTTCGGGGCGGGGATCAACTTTTTCTTGTACCGCAGTGGATTTTGCGTTACAATAAGGAAGTATTGGGGCATTAGCTCAGCTGGGAGAGCGCAAGGTTCGCAATCTTGAGGTCAGGGGTTCGATCCCCCTATGCTCCACCAATTTGAAAGACCATACCCACGCAGCTCGTGCCGCGCGGGTGTTTTTTTACGGTGTCCGTGCCGTCCTTTTCGCCGGCTTTTAGGCGACAGAAAGTGAGTACAGACGATGATCGATTATCATGAAATTTTATCCCGTATGAATCCGAACCAGCGGATCAACTACGATACGGTGTACCAGAAGATGGCCAAGCGCTGGCAGCAGGACGGCGTTAAGCCGCGAATTCTGCTCCACTCCTGCTGCGGTCCCTGCAGTACGGCCGTCTTGGATCGCCTGGTTGAGGTTTCCGACGTAACGGTGTACTTTTTCAACCCCAATATCCATCCGGAGGCTGAATACAAGCGGCGGGAATGGGTACAGCAGCAGTTCATTGCCGAGTATAACGAAAAGACGGGCCACGACGTCCGCTTTTTAGCCGCCCCATATGAGCCTAAATCTTATTTTGAAGCCGTAAAAGGCCTGGAAGACGAGCCGGAAGGCGGCGCCCGCTGCCGCGTCTGTTTTGAACAGCGCATGAAGGCCGCTGCCGAAAAGATGAAGGAGCTCGACTTCGATTACTTCACGACGACCTTGACCGTCAGCCCTCATAAAAATTCGCAGGTCATCAATGACGTCGGCCGCGAGATTGAAGAAGCATACGGGATTTCCTACTTGCCTACGGACTTTAAGAAGGGCAACGGCTTTCTGACCTCGACTAAGATGGCCGAAGCCTACGGCCTCTATCGCCAGCCTTACTGCGGCTGTATCTTCGGTGCCCGAAGCCAGGGCCTCGATTTAGAAGATGTCCGCAAAGATGCCGAAGCCTTTTTGGCGGATAAAGAAGGGCTGTGAGACAGTGGAGAAACATTTCTTTTCCGTTGCCGGCAGAGACTGCGTTCTCTATGAAGGGGCGTCGCCGTCGTATTTGCTGATCCAGCCCGTCGACGAACCGGATAAAGCGGCGCTGGACAAGGAAATGCAGGCCCTTGTCGATGCCGTGGACGTGCCTTTTTCCTTACTGGCCTTTTCCGTGGCTGAGCCTTATGAAGAATTGTCCCCCTGGGACGCGCCGCCTGTCTTTGGCAATACTGCCTTTGGGCACGGTGCAGGAGAAACCTTGGCCTTTATCGAAAAAAAGCTCGTTCCGAAGGCAACCGAAGAATACGGACTGCCTCAAGAGCTGCCGATCATCTTAGGCGGTTATTCCTTGGCCGGACTCTTCGCACTGTGGACGGCGTGGCAGACCGATGCCTTTTCAGCCATTGCTGCCGCGTCGCCGTCGGTTTGGTTCCCCCATTGGTCGGACTATGCCCGGCAGGACCGGCCTAAGACGAAGGCCGTCTACCTCAGCCTCGGCGATCGCGAATGGCGGACCCGTAATCCCGTCATGGCCACCGTCAAAGACTCCATCTGCAGCCACTATGAGTATCTGAAATCTCTCGAAGGACTGGAAGCCGCGCTCGAATGGAATAAAGGCAATCACTTCCAACATACGGATAAGCGCTGTGCCAAAGCCTTTGCTTGGTGCCTGACAACCTTGTCCAAAGGCGCAGGGAAATGAGGTGTGTGGCCTTTTATTTTGGGATGGAGTGCCCTGAACTGCGACCGTTTTAAATTTTCTGTCTGTGAAAGACAATCAAAAAGTGAATACCTGAATCCCGATAGCAACGATAGCTGCCGGGATTTTTTTTGAAAATTACAATAAAGGTCATGATCGTCGATGCCGGTCCTACGACGGAACTTAGCCACGATGGGAGCTTGTGGTTTCAGTTGGCGCTTCCATTAAGGGAAATAAGGGAAACAATTGAATACATAAACTATTATCCCCGATATCAAGCGAAATATCTTGATATCGGGGATTTTTTCGTTCAAAAAAATACATATATCACAGAAACTTATCGATAAATTGATCGTATAAACATAAAACTTACACATATTATACAGATAAATGACCATTCTATTACAAAAGTATATAGATAAATGACAGAAAGTAATTTATACTTGAATAAAATGAATGATTTTCGGATTTTTTATGTTTGGAGAGGATACGATGAAAACGGAGAAACGGAATGTATTGCGAGCCTGTATTTTGACCATGCTGCTGGCCATGCCGGTAGCCGGTTCCTATGCCAGTACCACGATTTGGTCAAATGGGGAACCGATATCTGGGGAAGTTAGCGTTCTTTATGGACAAAACGGGATTACGGTGGATCAGGCTGAAGAAGAAGTCAAGGCCACCGGAGATGTGACAATCAATAACAACGATAATAGCGATAGTTGGCCGATTATTGGTGCGAGTCGTCAAGACCATAAGTCCTTTACCCTTGATATGAATGGACATTCTTTGACCACCGGAGACCGTGGCTTTTTTATCAATTTTTCAGGCGGAAATGATAATAAAGTTACGATTACCAATGCTGACAATATAGTTAGCAAATTCCATAAGGTTTCTTCTATCTTTTCTTGGGGAACAGGACAGAAAATTTCTCTCGATGCGAAAAACAATATTGAATTTAATAAGGTTGAAAATAATAATGACTATTCCCCGCTTTTTATTCAAGATAAGGGGAGTGTTCTTTCTCTAACGGCAGGGAAGGATGTCGTTGTAACGAATGGCAGCATGAGTTTTATCATAGAGCTTAAAAAGGCGGGAACGGCGAATATACATGCTGATCACGATGTGATATTGAATCAGGAGTATGGCCAGAATCCAGACTTTGGTAAGAATCAAATGATTCACTCGGCGGATCAGAGTCAAGTGAACCTATCTGCCGATAATGATATCCTCTTCAATAATAAAGGGGTGAATCGTGTTGTATTTGGTACGAATAAGGGCGAAGTCAATTTTAAGGCCGGGAACGATATTATCTATAATAATCAGAAGGAAAATGCTAACCCTGTTCATGTTTTAGAATCTGGAAGCAAGGTATCTATCGATGCCGGACATGATATTATCCTGAAGGATGCCCAGTCGGTAAAAATGTTTGACCTTAAGGAGGGGGCGTCTGTCACGGTAGGGGCCGGAAATGGTATTTCCGTCAGTACCAAGGCCGGACAAGATGTCAGTCTGATTGATACCGATGAGAGCAGTACGGCTGATATCACTGCCAATCGCGACATGACTTTTGATATCGGTGCAGCCGCGCCCGTCGTTCATGCAAAGGGCAGGGTAAACTTGAAAGCCGGTAACGATATGCGTCTTTCGACAGCGGGAGCGGATAGTCTGGCTCTGCCAATTGCCAATCTCTATGCCGATGGCAGAGAGGCTAATATTACGGCTGAGGCCACAGCGGGGACCCTGACCATTTCTAATCAGGGCGCTGTCGGCGCCTATGCAGATAAAGGCGGCAGCATCACCCTTGGCGGGAAGGTCGTCATGGATACGGCAGACGGAGCCGTGGTTACCGATGACGGAAAAATTATCTTTAACGGACCATCCCTGACCCTTAAGAGCAGTACCGTAGGCCTTACGGCTGATAACGGAAATATTACCTTGGACGGTACTGCCGATATCGAGGCTATTGACGGTGCCATCGCTCAAAACGGCGGAACTCTCCTCGTTAAAGGACCTTTGACCATACGCAGTACGGAAATCGGGCTTATCGCTGACGACGATAATAGTAATATTACCGTCGATGGGGGAGCTGTCCTGAATGGGGCCGACGGAGTCCTTGCTGAAGATGGCGGAACAATCCTCTTTAAGGGTCCCTTGACGATTACCAGCACGGCGACGGGACTTACAGCCGATGAAGGCAGTATCACTGTCGAAGGTGAAGCTGCATTGGATACGACAGACGGGGTTGTGGCTGTTAATGAGGGCACCATTCTCTTTAAGGGACCGTTGACGCTTAAGAGCAGCGCAGCGGGACTTACAGCCGACGGCAGTAACATTACCGTCGCTGGTGACGCTGTATTGGATGCGGCAGATGGGGTTGTAGCGGAAAATGAAGGGACCATTCTTTTCAATGGACCTTTGACCATTCGCAGTAGCGGCACGGCTTTACATGCTGTCGACGGCGGCGTCATCGAAGCGACCGCAGAGGATGCGGCTAAATACATTGAAGGCAATATCGTGGCCGACGGCGGCACTGTTTTGTTGGAATTGAATAAGGCCGGCTCGTACCTGACCGGGACGACGACCGTGTCTGATGGCGCAGCCCTTTCTCGTGCTGCTTATCGCAATCGAGCAGCAGACGGTACCGATGAAAGCACGGGGACGCTGGATTTGAATCTTGGGACGGGAACCGTTTGGAATGTGACCGGCGACAGCTCCCTGACTAACCTTACCAATAACGGCACCGTCAATATGAGAGACAGCAGCCGGACCGGTCAGCAGTTAACCGTCAATACCCTTTCCGGCACGGGCACACTGGCCATGGATTTGGACTGGCTGTCCAATCAGGGGGCTAAGAATGCTACGGCCAACAGCGATTATCTGACCGTCACCGACAGTGCCACGGGGACGCAGACTGTCGTTGCTGATTCGTCGGCCATGAACCTCGATAAGATGGGGGTTAATGATCGTTTGTATGTAGCGACGTTGAATAACAGCGACGCCGTCCTCACCAGTTCCATTCAGGGGCGCATCACCCATAAAGGTCATCTTTATGACCCCGTTATCGGCCTCACCCACGAAACAACGAATGATACGACGGACTGGTACTTCACGGCTGTCGATACGGTTGAAAGCAACGTCGTTCCGGCAGCTAAGGTGCAGAACCGCGCCCTCTTCGACTTGGCGACGAATATGGATACCCTCAATAAACGCCTCGGCGAAGCGCGTTATACTGATGGGGAAGATTCGGGCATGTGGGCCCGTTTGACCTATCGACACCTCGGCCGCGACAGCTATGACGGTCACAGCAACCGCTTCGAACTCGGTTACGATACGGTAACACCGAGCGATGACAGCACCCTTCGTCAGGGCCTGTCCTTCAGCTACCTGAAGAGCCGGACTTCCTTTGATGAAGGCAATGGAAAATACAAAGGCTATACGGGCAGCTTGTACCGGACTTGGTTCGGACAGAACGGCCATTATCTCGACGTCGTCGCCCGCATTGGAAAGATTAACGGCGATGGGACGACGAGACTCTTCGACGGTGACGAATCGAAGAGCTCCTTTGGTACCTGGTACCAGCAGGCCAGCGTCGAATGGGGCCGCAAGAAAGAATTGCGCGATTCGTGGTACATCGAGCCTCAGAGCCAGCTCCAATATACGCACATCAACGGATACGACTTCCGGACCCATGACGGCGTCGGCCAGGACTTCGACAGCGTCCACAGCCTCATCGGTCGCTTAGGCTTCCGCTTGGGCAAAGACCTCGATGCTAATAAATCCTGGTACTTCAAGGCTGACATCTTCCATGAATTTGCTGGCAACCGGACCTTTGATCTGACTTCTTTGGATGGCTCGGAACGGATTCGCTACGATAAGACCAACCACGACACTTGGTACGATATCGGCGCCGGCATCACGGCCGAACTCAGCCATGACCGCAGTCTGTGGCTTGAATTTGAACGGACCTTCAACGGCTCCTACGACAACGAGTGGGAACTCAATGGCGGCATGACCTGGCGCTTCCATTGATCGTAAGACCAGACGAAAACTGAACGAATAAAAGATATATCCCCGGTATCACGATAACTGCTGATATCGGGGATTTCTTTACAATGCCTGTATCAGAGGGAAGATTGCTCTTTCACCGGATTATCGAATTATTAGAAAACAATTATAATACAATTAAAAGTATAAATAATAACAAATATGTGTAGATTTATAATTCGATATGATTTACAATGTAATTAGATAAAAAAGTTCCGATATTTTAATGTTTACAGTGGAGACGAAACTATGAAAAAAGAGAGAAAAACGGTATTACGAGCGTGTATTCTGACTATGTTGATGGCTATGCCTGTAGCTAATGTCTGTATGGCTGAAGATTATCCCTTGTCCGGTGATAAAATCGGTGGTGAATACCATATTGAGGGGCGAAACAACGCCATTTTTTTTAGACAATCAAGAGATGTTGAGGCCGTGGATGATGTCATTATCTCTAATACGGAGGCTGCGGACGGAGATACCACTAACGATACGACCCGGTCTATTATTGGAGCTACGGATGGATCTGACAAGGTTTTTACCCTTGATATGAAGGGACATAGCCTTATTTCCGGGGACTATGGCTCGTTTGTTAATTTGACAAATGGGAGTAATAATAAAGTTATCATCAAAAATGCAAAAAATATCGTCAGCACGTCTCATCTCTCTAATGATATCCATGCTACCGGAACGGGACATGTCATTTCTGTAGAGGCTGCAGAAGATATTCAGTTAAATAGAGAAGATACGATTGAAGATAAATATCCTGTCATTTATTGGGGCGGTGATAACGACCTTTCCTTGTCAGCGGGGAACAATATTGTTATGAACAATAAAGACGACGTTGTTACTGTTTATGTTGAGAAGGATGGGAGGGCGTCTCTCGTTGCCGGTAATGATATCATCTTTAATAATGATGGGAATACCAATGAAGTAAATGGCCATCAAGCCGTGATAAATCTTGAAGCCGGTCATGACATTATCCATCATCAGAATCATGAAAACAGCAACCCTGTTTATTATTTGGGGGATGGGACGGAGGCTCATGTCAAGGCCGGCCACGACCTGATTATAGACAGCCTCTACTCGACCAATCTGTTTAACGTCAAGGACGGCTCTTCGGCAGACGTCGTAGCAGGCAATGATATCGTCTTTAAGGTGAAGACCTTGGCTTTGACTCCCAGTGCTTACAGCATGTATAATTCAAACCTGTCTCTCCAAAGCAAAAACTTTTTCAGTAATGCCCAGCGAACTTTGCGAACCCGCGACGATTCGCAATTGACGGTCCGGGCCGATCATGATCTCGTCTTTGATACGCCGGGGGCTATTGATGAGCTCAGTATGATTGCCGTGAATGCCAGGAGTACGGCTGACGTCTCGGCCGGTCATGATATGGTGCTAAAGGTTGGCGTCGCAGCCCCTAACGTCCATGTCGATACGAAGGGGACGGCTAATTTGACGGCCGGTCACGATATGATCCTTTCGACGGCCGGTAAGGATGGCGAAAATCCGCTCGAATCCAATCTCTATGCAGATAACGGCACAATTACGGCGAAAGTCACCGATGGGACTCTGTCTATTTTTAATGAGGGTGCTGTCGGAGCTTATGCCGATAATGGCGGCAGTATCACCCTTGATGGTCCCGTCGTC
>ULUW01058857.1_pt1 | contig 21005 bp, 12 predicted proteins | sample 1959041 | NCBI WGS metagenome assembly ULUW01 (sample SAMEA4835775, study PRJEB28245) | human gut metagenome | biome: gut microbiome; material: fecal sample | place: Denmark | collected 2008
TATCCGAAGGTCGTATAGCTTAAACCATATCCGAAAGGATAGAGCACACCGTCTACACGGACTTTTCCTTTGGAGTCAGAGCCCGGCTTGAATGGGAATGCAAAAGGAATCTGTCCCACTGATTTCGGGAAAGTGACAGCCAGACGTCCTCCCGGATTATAGTCTCCGAAAAGAACTTTAGCGATGGCATCCCCCATAAATTCTCCGGGGAACCAGGCATGGATAATGGCAGGAACGTATTTGTTTGCCCAGTTGATGGTTGCTGCTCTTCCGTCCACCATCACTAGAACGACGGGTTTACCTGTTGCATAAACCGCTTCCAATAATTGTTGCTGACGTCCGCAGAGGTCAAGATTGGTACGTGAGAACTCTTCCCGAACCGTTTTCTCATTTCCACCCAGTACAAGAATAGCGACATCCGAAGCTTTTGCTAATTCTACCGCTTCATGAATCATCGCCTGCTCTTGTGTATCTAATGGAACATTGTACAGTTCGCTCTCCGGGAAATACTTATCAATAATATCACAGCCTTTAACATAGCGAACTTCCGAGTTAGGCAGATATTCTTTGATTCCCTGATATACAGTCTTAATAGACGCATTGGCGGGACCATATCTGCAAGTCAACTCCTTCACTTCTTCCCCATTCGGACCAATCACAGCTATTTTGCTGAAGTTCTTGGATAACGGAAGCATCTGATTCTCATTCTTCAAAAGAACGATGGACTCTAAAGCGGCTTTCATAGATACTGCTTTATGAGCGTCGTTGTGTACCACTGTCTCCGGACGACGGTCATCACCGGGATACGGATTATCAAAAAGTCCCATCATAAACTTGACACGGAGAATTTCACCGACACGTTGATCGAGCGTGTGCAAAGAAACTTTGCCTTCGTTGATAGCACGGCGCAACGGGAGAATAAAATCTTGTGGCGGAGTAAAGTTAGTACGGATATTCAATCCTGCATTGACTACTTGTGCTGCCATCTCTTCTTCAGTCGGAGTGATACGATGTTTGGTATGCAGAAACTCTACCGCCTCACTATCCGATACTACATATCCCTTGAATCCCCATTGCTGACGCAGAATCTCCGTGAGGAAATGATAACTTCCGGAAACAGGCTCCCCGTCATAATCATTATACGAACTCATCACCCCTAGAGCACCCGCTTCCTGAATACCTTTGCGGAAAGGTTCCAGATAAAGAGTCTTCATCTCACGCGGGGCCACGTGCGGATCAGTACGCGTACCTCCGTCACGTCCACCGACCGGAATACTGTAAACGGCAAAATGTTTCGGAGTAGCAACGATACCTTCATTTTGCAGACCGAGAATCATCTGTTTTCCCAATTCGCCCACCAGATAAGGATCTTCCCCATAACTTTCCACCACACGTCCCCAGCGAGGATCTTGTGCTATATCCAGAATAGGAGAATAAATATTGGTATATCCCAATGCTTTTGCCTCATCTGCAGTGACTTTCGCAATTTCCCGGATCAGTTTTTTGTTCCACGTGGCACCTTGCCCGCATTGAGCGGGAAACATGGTAGCCCGGTCGTGACATAATCCGCGTATTCCTTCATTGGTAAAGTCCACCGGAATACCCAGTCGTGTCTGTTCCATAAACCAGCGTTGAATGGTGTGTCGGTTCTTTACGCTGTTGGCATACGGATAGGAGATTTCAGAACCGAATTTACCCAGTCCGTTCGCCTGCTCATCAATATTTCCGATACCGTCCTTCCAAATTTCCGCTGACCATCCGGCAGTAGGCCATGCATCTTTCAATACCCGTCCCGAACCGTAGAGAGTAGCCATCTGACAGGTTTTCTCTTCCAGTGTCATTTGCGAAAGCAAATCCGCGATGCGGGCTTCGATAGGAGCGGAGGGATCTTCGTATACATCCTTTATACCGTTTTTATTGAAGTCGATCCAGGTCTTTTTGTATATGTCCTTTGAGTTGTTGCCGGATTTGTTATCAGTAGGTTTGTTGTTTGCCGAGATACTTCCGGAGTAGATACTTCCGGCAGATACTAACAGGGCGAGACATAGCAGTTTCTTCATAATCTATTTTTTTGCAAGAGTACTTATCTATTTTATTTATGTTGCAAGTATACAAAAAGATTTTGATATGAGAGGATAGAATAGTCTTTATAATCACCTTTACCCTCACACCTGTAATGCCGATGGATAAAGAGATACAGACAATGGTGAGGGTGTGAGGGTAAAAGTGATCTAAACTTTTGTTTAGAGAAATTAGTTTGGAAATACTCTACAATGCTTGTTGAATACTCTACTCAAGTATTGTCGAAAGCCGGAAAACCGCTTCATGGCTTTTCGTTGGCTCGCAGACCGAAAACTTTTCCTGTCATCTGATCGATACGTACTTGCCATACTTTGACATTACGTACCGCAGGATCGGAATAGTTGAACTCACTATCCGTGTAATGACGCATGATAATATCCAATGCACGGCGTTTCTCATCTATTTCTTCGATGAATTCTACTTGCCCCCGACACATCGCGCTTTCCGAACGCATACTGTAACTGCAGGCTACCTTTTCGTGTTGGTAGACAAGTTTATGTCCAACGCTGAAAGTGATGCATACATTATTATTATGTTCCAGCATCTCCAACTTGCTGCCTTCAGGACCCGAATGAAGATATATGATGCCATTCTCATAACCGAAGTTCATCGGAACTACATAGGGATTACCTTCCAAATCAGTAATGCCTACAAAACAGGCATCGCAATGGAGAATAATGGATTCGATTCGTTGTTTATCTTCAATAATGACAGTTTTCATAATGGCTGTTTGGCTTACCACAGAGGACACGGAGTACATGAAGTCTTTTTACTTCCTGATTTCTTAGTGTACTCTGTGGTGAATTTACTTTTCTATTAATTCAAAATCCAATTGTTTCTTTTCCAGATTAGCACGAGCTACCCGAACAGTAATAGCGTCTCCCAGACTGTATATTTTGTTTTTGCGGCGTCCGCGAAGACAATAGTTCTTCTCGTCGAATTCGTAGTAGTCATCATCCAGATCACGAACAGGGACCAGACCTTCACATTTGTTTTCGTTCAGTTCTACATAAAGTCCCCACTCGGTTACGCCGGAGATTACACCGTCGTAAATCTGCCCCAGACGTTCGCTCATAAATTCCACCTGTTTATATTTGATGGAAGCACGCTCGGCATTGGCTGCAATTTGTTCCATGTTCGAGCTGTGGTCGCAGAGGTCTTCGTACTTGGCTTCGGATACGCTACGTCCTCCGTCCATATACTTCGTCACCAAACGGTGTACCATCATGTCCGGGAAACGGCGGATGGGAGAAGTAAAGTGAGTGTAATATTCGAAAGCTAGTCCGTAGTGACCGATGTTATGGGTTGAGTAACGTGCTTTCTGCATGGCGCGGATGGATACGGTTTCTATCAGGTTCTCTTCTTTCTTTCCGTGTATGTCGTCCAATAAATGGTTGATGGATTTTGAAATATCAGTCTTCGTTCCGCTTGTACGCACTTTGTAGCCGAAGCGGGCGATGAACTGTGACAAGTTCTCCAACTTCTCCGGATCGGGCAGGTCGTGGATACGGTAAGGAAGCACTTTGGCTTTCTTGTTCTTCGGCACACATCCTATCTTTTCTGCTACGGTCTTGTTAGCGAGCAACATGAATTCTTCCACCAGTTTATTGGCATCTTTTGACTCTTTGAAGTAAACGCTGATTGGTTTTCCTTTTTCGTCAATTTCGAACTTCACTTCGTAGCGGTCGAAGTTGATGGCTCCTGCAGAGAAGCGTTTTTCGCGCAGTGCTTTGGCAATCGTATCTAATGTGAGTACTTCTTCTTTGAAGTCTCCTTCTTTTGTTTCTATGATTTGTTGTGCCTCCTCGTAGGTGAAGCGACGGTCGGAGTTGATAACCGTATGTACGATACGTGAGTCTCTGACTTCTCCTTTTTCCGTAATATCGAAGATAACGGAGAAAGCTAGTTTTTCTTCGTTCGGGCGGAGTGAACAAATGAAGTTACACAGCCGTTCGGGAAGCATCGGGATGGTACGGTCTACCAGATAAACGGAAGTTGCCCGCTTTTCTGCTTCTTTGTCGATGATGCTACCTTCTTTTACGTAGTGTGTTACGTCGGCAATGTGTACGCCTACTTCCCACAATCCGTCCTTTAGCTTGCGGATGGAGAGTGCGTCGTCAAAATCTTTGGCGTCTTTCGGGTCGATAGTGAAAGTTGTTACCTTACGAAAATCTTCGCGTTTGGCAATCTCTTCTGCTGAAATCTCGGCAGGAATCTTGTCCGCTGCTGTCTCTACTGCTTTCGGATATACATACGGCAGACCGAACTCCGCAAGAATTGCGTGCATCTCTGTGGTGTTGTCGCCAGCCTGACCTAATATATCTATTACTTGTCCGATAGGATTCTTTGCCTTGTCTGGCCATTCGGTTACTTTCACAATGGCTTTATCTCCGGTCTTTCCGCCTTTTAGCTTATCTCTCGGGATGAAAATATCATTGGCTAATGTACGGTTCTCTGTCACCAGGAATGCGTATGACTTAGCTACTTCCAGTGTGCCGACGAAAGTATCGTTTGCACGCTCCAGTATTTCTATCACTTCTCCTTCTGCCTCTCTGTTTTTCCGTTTGGCATAGAAGGTGATCTTTACTTTGTCATTGTTCATGGCATGTGCCGAATTGCGTTCGGCCACAAATATCGGCTCGCCTCCTCCTTCAGGAATAAAGGAATTCTTGCCATTGCTTTTCCGTTGGAAAGTGCCTACCATCTCTGTTCCATGATTGGTGAGACGGAATTTTCCTTTTTCTATTTCAGAAATATAATCGTCAGCTAAAAGGTCATGTAATATATCGACGCATAACATTTTCTGCGGATGGGTAGTGAGACGCAGTTCTGAAAATATATATTTCATACTCAAGGTCTCGCTGGATTTGGCATGGAAAAAGTCTATTAATAATGCTGCCAGCTCTTTCTTACTCATTCTTTTGCCGGCCTTTTTCTCTTTCTTTTCTTTCTTTTTTGCCATAATGTTGTCTTTTAAAAATATGTAGTTACAAAGATAGACGATTATTTTCCTTATGGAAACTTTGCGGAAAGAAAAATAATGGTGCGGGCTTGTATTGAATAATAAACCACCCTTGGCTTTTGTATGTTAGAGTTTGCCAAGGGTGGTCTGTATAAAATTAAGAGAGGGGGATGAACTATTGTAGTTTTGTTGTGATATTCAGATATTTATCTTTGTCTCTGTAGAAGAAATAGCCGTAATTATCTAATGGCACATTCATATTCTGTGCCGCTTCTTCAAGACTTGCCTGGCTGGTATCCGGGATTCTGAAATCATCGGATGCTCCCATCGCTCCCGAATGTCCTGTAACGGCATTGGATGCGCTCCACCAGTAAGTGGCGTTCATGATCGTATAACTACTGCTTAGGCCGGCGATACCTCCTATGAATGTGGTAGCTCCTGTGGCCGACATTGTACCTTCAATGAGAGAATAACATCCTGTTAATATCCTCTTTGCAAATCGGGTACCGTTGGCAACTCCGGCAATTCCACCTATATTTATAGTATTACGACCGGTAGCAGTTTCGGCTTCTGCATTCATTATGCCTTTACAAATGGTATAACAACCATATATATTCCCGGTGGATACATTACCTGTTATTCCACCACAACTAGCTCCTGCCACTCCTCCTTTGGCTTCTAACAGGCCATCTTTGTCAATCACTGTCCAACAGCGTATTAAAGTCATCATGCTACCTGCTATACCTCCTGACATTGCTATCTGTGGATGGTTGGCAATTACTTTTCCTGTAATTGTGGCATCTGAGTCCTGAAGGCTTCCTGATGGTGACTGAAAACTTCCGATACCATATACTCCACCAGCGTATGATGCGTCAGAACTTCCATAGACACTGCCGCTGACGTTTGCTACAACCTCTCCCGAAACGGTTGCATGCAGACCGCTTGCCCCATACCCGGCACGTGTCTGCACACCGACAGCTCCACCTGCATTAGTCATGTTATCCGCTTCGGCTCTCACACTTCCTGCAATAAGAATATTGCAGTTGCCTAACATATCTGCACCATAGCTGCCGGCAACTCCTCCGACAGAGGCTATTGTATTTATACTTGCTTCCTCTGACGGCTTTCTGCTGATAGCATGTAAAGTGCCGTTGACAATTATCTCACAACCGCCGATTACGGTTCCCTTGGAGGAAGCGCAAATGCCACCGGCAAAAGCTGAAGCATTGTACAGACTGGCTTCTGTAGAGGGGTTAATGGGTTTTGCTTCCGCTAATATCGAGCCGTTAATAATGGCTGAACAATATTGGATACTTCCTCTATCGCCATATCCTGCTATAGCACCGACCTGCGGGGAATTACCGCAAACGACGAATTCATTTGAAGCCGGTATCTCCACCAGACAGTTGCTTATTACTTCTCCTGTCATATTGCCGCATATTCCTCCAACCATTGCGGTTCCAAATATGTCGGTGGCGAAAGAAGCATGTATGCTTCCTTTGAAAGTACAATTACTTATGGTAGTCCTGTAACTGTATCCCGTGATTCCTCCTGCCATCAGATAATTGTCAGTTTCTTTAGTGCCTGTATGTATGATTGTAATTTCACCTTCCACGTTTAAGTTTGAGATCGTGCTTCCCGGTGCGGTCAAGCCGAATACTCCGTAAATCGCATGAGGCTCACTGCCTGAATAGTTGATTGTGAAGTTCTTGATAGTATGTCCTTTTCCGTCAAAATGTCCTTTAAACATGTTCTTTTCAGGCATTTGTATTTGTTCATTGTCCAGTCCGGTACCTATAGGAGTCCAGTTGCCAGCTTCGCTCATGTCTATATCATCCGCAAGTTCATAATACGCTTTGGAATAGTCGACAGTGGGATCCATCTTGATTTCCATGTCACTTTGAGTGTTGGGGATATTTTCTTTATTCTCATTACTTTTATTGACCAGATAGGCCATGAGCTTCAGTTGTCCCGGTGTTTTGATGACAAAGGGAAGATTGGCAATTCCTGCGCCGGAGGCGAACTCTTTGGCTATGGCTCCTTCTGCCATTCGGATCGTTTTCCATTCACTGAAGGGGGAAGCGGAAGAGTTGTTATAGGTAGCGCTCACTGCGATCCAATATTTTTTTTCCGGTTCCAGTCCTGCGAATGTGGCTGTCGGTTCGGTCACTGTCTGAAACTTTTCGGTCAGTTCGCCCCATTCATCTTTTATTTTTATGGTATAGCTGCTTGCTCCGGAGACAGCTGTCCATGTCACAGTAAACGAACTGGAGGAAACATCAGTATAGGTAATGCCTTTGGGAACAGATAATGTCGAAGCATTGTCATCGTTGTCCGAGCATGATACGGTGGTGATCATTGCGAAACCGAATATCATACAAAGAATAACCCCATAGAAAATTGTCTTCATATCGTATTGTTTTTTATTTTTCTGAATAACTATATTGGTCTATCTGAATAGCTTGATATTAAAAATATCCATAGTGAGAGACGACACGAAAGTACCGGGTGTCAGGTTATCTTTCTCTATAAAGAATCCTAGTAGCAGATCTTCAATGGTTACTCCTGCCACACTACCGTTATCATGTAGCGTCAGCACGATTTCTCCATTTGACATACTTGGAGCAAGATTGACACTTTGGCTGTCCGACCAATAACTGCGGTAGGTGGAGGCTAGTCCGGAATATACATACAGTGTTGTATTCGTTCCATCGGCCTCATTTTCTACCTCTGTTTCGCTTTGGTATTGACCGGCGGCAATTTTAAATCCGTGATTCTCGTAAGTTGCTGTCAATGTCATCGGAAACATAGAGGAATTAGGAAAGGAGATGAGGTAGGTGCCCTCTTTTTCGCCCGCCTTTATGGTGGCGGGACCTCTGCCGTTTTCATTGCTTCCTTGCCAGTTGCGGATGAATGTCGCCACCCAACTCCCTAAAAGGTTTTCGGCATCGTATTGCATTAACACATAACTGGCGGTACGTGTACCATTCGTAATCTGTACTTGAGTCCCACGTGCTGCGTTTGTGGTATTTTTCTTAAAATCGAACCGTATTCCTTCATCGACCAGTTTATATGACAACCAGTTACGGGCAGCTTCGGGAATAGTGACTTCGAAAGGAAACGAACCGGCCAGGGCAATAATTAAAGACGATTCTTCATTGCCTGTTGCTTGCTCGAGGTCGTTTTCATCATAAATGATGATAGCTCCCTCTTGTGTGACGGCTACTTTCTGGTTGCTTTCTTCATTGCGGATGATTATTTGGGCATAGCGTCCCGGATAATCGTAGTTCTCTTTTACGTCAAAGGTGACCATTTCATTCGTCACGTCTTTAATGACGCACCAATCTGCATCGGAACTGGCGGTGATGCTACCTGTAGCTTCTATTTTGATGAAGCCTTCTCCACCTGCTGCTTTGAATGTTGCATTCGATTGGACGACTTTCAGTAAAGATATGTCTGTATCATCATCGTTGCAACCTGTTAGCCAGACACACAATGACAGTATGAGTATATTTAGTAACTTTTTCATGCTTGATACTAATTAATAGGGTTAAAACGATTGTTTCTTTTCGATTGTATAGTCAAAATACCAGGCCATCCATCCGTTGAAAGTGCTCGAATTGTAACTTCCGGAAGTATAACCTTGGAAGATGATTCCTGTAGGATCCTGATTGGTCAGCATTTTGAACGTTCCGTCATCTTCAAAACTAAAGACTAACGGGTCGGTATTTTCTATTTTGCTTATAACGGTGAAATAGTAGCCTGTCAGTACGCTTTGGAAGAAAGGTATGTATCCTTGGTTATTACCGAACGAGATGGCGGCATAATAGCTGCCTATAGTTCCGACAGGCTGAACGGTTATTCCCATTTTTCCGTTAGTACGGTCATAGGTCATAGTGATCGGAGCATTTAATCCGGTCATAGTGAAACTTTCATTTTCAACTTTTTGCAGGATACTGATTTCAAATTCTTTGCTTTCAGGAACCGGCATTTCTTCGGGAGTTGTCGGTGGAAGCATAGACTGGCATTTAAATGTATAGTTGCCCAGGAAATCGTTGTAATAGAGATAGCCTGCCGGATAGGTAGATACTAGTTTTATATTTTGTGCACCTTCATCCTCGCAGGTGAAAGTCATTGACGATGTGTCCCATATAAAATGTTGTACCTTTTTGCCGGCTATGGTGACTGGCTCGCGAAAGTGAAATCCATTCGGGGTGAAGACAAACGGAATCGTCGGGGAATCCGTTTCTTTATCGTTCCATGCCAACGTATAATTTGCTCTTTTTAATTCTCCTATTCTTTGGTCGCCGGCAATGACATCAAACTGGTAGAGATAAGCTTCTTCCTCGATTTGATTCACGTTCCGTATATATTCTTTCCAGTCTGTTTCTGCCGGAAGCCTTGTCATTAGGATGGTGTTGCCGTATTTCTTGCCTTGAAGGACAATCTGATCGTTGGACGTGCTCATGATGATAAACTCATAGTCACCTCCCATATTGGCATTGGCATCATTTCCCGAACCCATCGGGGTGCCGAAATAATGAATCAGTTCATTGTAGCTGTCGAATGTCAGCATGGTCGACTGTTCGGAGACGATCCGGTAAAGAGACTCCATGGATACTCCCGAAGGAACATTCGGGGTAGTTAGTGTGGATGCCATCTTCACTTTCTCTTCACCGAATTTACAAAAGAGCGTGATCCCTCCCAAAGAATAGTCGGGACCGACATAATATTCCATCAACCAACCGTTCGGAGAACTTTTCAGCAGTTCGCTGCACTTGAGGACATCTGCGGCAGCCCGTTCTGCGGAAGAGGCATCGAAATAATCATCTTGCTTGAACAGGCAGGAGTGAAGTCCGATGCAGACTGTTACTAATATAAAATAAGTTAGTATCTTTTGTTTCATAACTTTATACATTTAGTTGATTAGTAAAATTAGAAATCGTCAGCCAGCTCGATAGTGCTTAAATCCAGCTCGTATATTTCGCTTTGGCGGCGTAAAAAGATAGAGCGGAGCTCATCCAGGTTTATTCCCCAAGTGTCGCGCATATAATTGTAGACGATATTGAACTTTTTAGTGAGTCGGGCTGCCCCTTCTTCGCCTGCTACAGCCAACATGTTCTCCCAGTAAGCGGCACTGTTGGTGACATACATAGCTATGTTCTCTGCAAAATCTTCACGGGGTTCGCTCATGGCGTATGGAGTAACGAAACCGGCCTGCCATGCCTGTGCATCCGTCCTGTTGCTCTGTTGCCCGGTTTCGGGATTGGTGTAAATATACCAGCTGCTTCCTATATAGCCATTTTCTGTCACACGGTCGAAAGCGGGATCGTAGTTTTTGGTCTGATGCAGCACATGGGCGAATTCATGGTGCATTGTCTTGAAAAAAACTTCGTTCAGTTCTTCGATGTCAATATTTTCAGTATCCAGACTATTCACATCATAAAGGGTTATCTTCATTCCTCCTTCGGCTGTACCTAACACTGCACCGCTCTTTTCATAGGCCTTGGAACCTATCAGGTGGACTGTTTTGGGCATATAAACACGCAAGAAATTGATTCCGTTTTGTTCGTCATACGCTTCCATCCAAACGTATTTTACAAGCTTGGCAAGAGCTACCGCTTTGTCGTAGTCGGCGGGAACCAGGTTCTTGGTCTGGTCGCTTTCGATATCTTCCATGCGGTATTTGAAAGTGACATTATAAGGATTCATATAATTTCTGAACAACCACTTGTCAAATGCGTTCTCTGTCCGGCCTTCATTGGTGAAGATGCTGTGAGCGGTATCAATGTCCTCATCATTGTTGCATGCTCCCATACAGATTGCTGAGGCTATGAACAACAGATATAAAATGTAGTTTCTTTTCATATTGTCTTTCTCCTTTCTTACTTTTATCTTGGATTTGCCTGTATGCCTGCCGATACTACATTAGCCGGAATCTGGACTACCCTTCGCAGGTCGTTCTTGTCCATCGTATCGGTGACATCCATTAATCGTTCGTTTTCAAAATAGCGGCGCTCTACGGTGATGCCGTAGCGTTTTACATCCTGCCAGCGCAATCCTTCTCCCAGGGTGGTCAGCCTACGCAAATGAAGGATACAGTGAATAAAACTGGTTTGTCTTCCGGCCTCGAGTACAAAATCGGGTGATAAATGCTTTTTGGGGGTTATGATTCCTTGGGAGAGATCATAATACTCCATGCTTTCTCCATAAAACAGATCGATCATTTCCGGAGTAATGGTAATCGTGCTTGATGTAAAAGCTTTCTGCCAGGAGGTGATATCGGCGGCTGCTTTGTCATATTGTTTCAGGTAGGTATATGCTTCAGCCCGGCAGAGCAATGTCTCGTCTGTGGTGAAAACCGGAATTAGTGCATACGGATACCCTCCGTCTTTTATCTTCATTGAAATGCGTCGGAAGGATATTTTGGGTGAGCGGGAAGGCTCGAACGGTTGTTGCCGGAAAGTGGTGTAGGCTCCCCACAATCCGTTTGAATAACAGTCTTCCATTGCGGTTACGGCATTGTGAGAATACCGCATGCCCAGTCCATATCCTGAATCAACGATGCCTCCAAGAGTGGAAGCTGTACTAAGGATGAGTAGGTTGGCCGGTTCGGAGGCGTTGATGTAGGCATTAGGTTGTACACCTTCGTTTGGACTAAGCGTTCCCAGTGATTTCCAGTCACGCAAGAATTCTCCGGCATTATTTCCTAACACCTTGTCAGCATATTCTATCACTTTTTTACAGTTGGAGAAGTCCGGCTGCATGTAGTAAAGATAAAACCGTGCGGCAAAAGCGTACGCTGCCTTCTTGTTGAAATGATATTTGGGTACGGAGTAGGCATCGTCACTAATCAGAGGAATGCCTTTTTCCAGATCTGCTGCTATCTTATGGTATACATTGGCAAGCGTGCCTCGTTCATAATGTGGAGAGACAGTCGTTTGAAGTGTCTCCATATAAGTGATACCTAATTCCTTTTCGGCTGTAGCCGGGTTGTAGACCTGACAGAAAGTAGTGGCCAGTATGAAATGTGCGTATGCGCGACAGACCAATGCTTCCCCTTTCTGCGGGTTCAGCGTCGCGGGATTTCCTAAATTCTCAATTGCGTTGAGTGCATTGTTGGCTGATGCGATGGCAGCATAGCAATCATCCCACACGGCTTGTGGTGAGTCTTGGTTTTCTTCGTAGGTATCTTTCCAGTGATACAGATCGTCTTCCAGTTTCTGCCAGTAACTGTAGGAACGACTGTTTTCGTCTATGTTGTCGCTGTAGAATTCTCCTATGAGAGTGTTGGTACTTTGCGGATAGGCCGAAACTAATATGCTGATGATACTCTGCTCGGTGTTCAATTCTGTCCGGTTATCAGGCATCTCATCCAGAAAACCGTTGCAACCTGCATAAAATGGAGTGGATAAGAGCAGTAATCCTATATATAAACTATTTTTTCTCATATTGAAATATGTTGATTATTTATTACTATATTCCTAATCGTAGTGTCAGTGTGAATTGGCGTGGCACAGGTGATGCTACTCCTCCTGTGTTGAAGAACTCCGGATCTTGTCCGTTCAGTTTCTTGTCTGCATAGAGGAGGAAAAGATTCGTGGCTTGTAGCTTCAATGAAAGATTGGAAATTTTCACTGGTGCTAACCATGAGTGTGGAAAATCATAGGTCACGGATATTTCTTTCATACGTATGAAATCACCTTTTGCGATACGTGCCGAAGAGTAGTTATAGGCATTGTAAGCATAAGTCAATTTCTGATTGTCGGTGTACTGCCGATGGGTAATGATAGTCGGGATGTCTGTCGTATTTTCTTCTCCGGCCAGGGTCCATCTGTTTTTGAATTCGCGTGGCATCGCTGACAGGTCGGAATAGCTGGCTTTGAAAACGGGATCGAGGCGGACCACATTCCCGAATGAATAAGTAAGGAATACATTTAATTTGAAACCTTTGTATGTGAAAACATTGCCGAGACTACCGGTAATGGTTGGGTCTGTCGGACCTTCATATTTCAGGTAATCAATATTCTCACGAGCCTGGAATTCAATATCGGTGCTTGTGGTTGTTCCGTTGATATTAAATAATGGAATGCCGTTCTTGTCAAGTCCGACAAATGGGATTGAAAATAATCCTCGTACCGGATAACCTTGGCGGGCGAATCCGTTTCCTGATATTAAACTCATTACATTAGACACCGATTTGAGATCAGTCACCTTATTCTTGGAATGTGAGAAAATGAAGTCGGTGTTCCAGCCAAAGTTCTTTGTTTTAATATTTCTGGTAGAAAGTGTGAACTCTATACCATGACTTTTCATAGATGCCACATTGGCATAAGTATAGGTTCCGCCTCCACCGATTCCCGGTGTGACAGCAGCTCCGATAAGGTCGTAGTTATTGCGTCTATACCAGTCGATGGCCAGATTAATTCGGTTATCGAGAAAACCGAAGTCTCCGCCGATATTCAATTCATGTTTCTTTTCGTAGGTCAGTTCGCTGTTTTCGCTGTCGGACATATATATACCCGGCTCCTGAATGTCTGTAAAAGGACGATAAGGCGAATATGCCCTGAAAATAGCTTGTGAGTTGGTGACGTTGGCGGGTCCACGGTCGGCTGTCAGTGAATAGGATACTTTTAGCGTCATGTGTGACAATGCCGGTTGGAGCTTCTTGAAGAATGCTTCCTCGTGCGCATTCCATGCTCCTGATAGGTTCCATGTTGGTAGCCAGCGTGCAGAACGGCTTCTCCCCATACGGTTAGTTCCTTCATAACGGAAAGTGCCGTTTAGCGTATAGCGTCCGTCGTACGAATAAGTGACGTTGGCAAATGCAGCCACGCTACGTGCCAGACTATGTTCTAATGCATAATATTTGTCGTCGGCTTCCAGTCCCCTTTTGAAAAATTGATATACATAAGAGGGAGTTTCTCCTAATGAGTATTGCATACCCCATCCGTTGAACATTGTGTAGGAGCGCCGTAGGTCATTGACTTCTACCCCTCCGAAAGCATTGGTTATATGTTTTTCTGCAAATAAATGATTCCATGAAGCTGTAGCGCGAAAATCTAATCCCAGCATTTTGTAATCTTTACGTTGGTAGATACCTCCTCGTGGCAAAATACTGATGGGTAGGGCGTATACATTATCAGGATCACTATAAAGCAGCCCGTTACTTTCACGGATTGTAGCGTCGTCCATGCCGGTACGGTAGGATGTCGCTTGGTTGGAATTGTCCAGAATGTTGTGCTCTTGTGAGCTGGCTTGGTATTTTAGCGAACCCAATGCACTGAATTCCAGTTCGGGAAGTGCTTTCCATTTAATTTCTCCTTGGAATTTTACATCTACTACATTCAACTCTATGTAGTTGTTATCTAATTCATGAAGGATATTGAAAGGAGCGTAGTTGGAGGTATAGAAAACATCCGGATCCATTGCGCGTGAAGTGTTGATAGCGTATGAATAAGGATTAATATCGAATTCACGGGATACTTCTCCGCTAGCAGCATTAATTGTAGAACTGATAGTGCCGGGTGCTTTTTGTTTGCGGTATGAAGCGTTTGATATTAAATTGACAGATAAATTTTTGAAAACATTATATGTGGTATTTACATTGGCTGTATAACGTTTTACTTCACTTTGTTTGTACCAACCCGGATCAAGCATGGCGCTTAATGAAGCATAAAAAGAGGATTTTTCTGTTCCCGAACTAATGCTCACGGAATGATTCTGTAAGACATTACGCGAGAATAGTACGTCAAACCAGTCTGTGTTTCTCATTTCAGCTTCCTGCAAGTAAGTATTCATTTCATCAGTGCCGGAGATGGCGTATTGCCCGGTAACAGGATCGAAAGTATTGATCAATTTGTACATACGTCCGTAGACACCACTATTGGCAGCACGGTAAACATCACTGTAATTCAACCATCCTTTCTGCTGCATCTCTTTATATACCCCCATCTGTTCTTGTGAATTCATGATGTTGAATTCATTATATGTGGGAACCATGCGTGTGGTAAATTCACCGGTATAACTGATTTTGTTTATTCCGGCTTTTCCTTTTTTAGTAGTCACGACAATTACACCCGCCATTGCCCGGGCACCATATATAGAAGTTGCCGAACCGTCTTTTAATATTTGAAAGCTTTCAATGTCATCTGCATTCAGACCGGCAATAGCCGAACTGATCAGTGTTTCCGCATCACCTGACGAAAGATCGTCAGCGCCTACTTCGATAGCATCTTCCATGATAACACCATCTACCACCCATAATGGTTTTGAACTGCCATAAATAGAGGTGGCACCGCGGACACGGATTTTAGGTGCCGTACCAAATGTTCCGGATACATTTTGAACAGATACTCCTGCTGCCCGCCCTTCGAGCGCCCGGCTGATTTCAGGGACTCCGTCCAGTTTAACGTCATTGGCGCCTAATTGAGTGGTGGCACCTGTGAATAGGCGCTTGTCCATTTTTTGCATACCGGTTACAACTACCTCCGACAAGGTTTGTACATCTGCGTGCAAGGTAACATTCATTATTGGAGAAGGTGTCAATTCTTGTGGATGCATTCCGATATAAGAAAATTGCAAGGTAGAGTTACTGGCAACTTTTTCTATGGAGAATTTACCGTCTATATCTGTCAATACCCCGGATTTGCTACCTTTAATCATAACAGTGGCTCCGATAAGGGGTTGTCCGTCGTCTTCGGAAATAACAGTTCCCTTTACATCAAATATTTTGGGTTGTCGGGAAGGACCTTTGGGGGTAATTGTGATAAATTGTCCTTCAATATGATATTCCAAGGGTTTATTATTAAGAATAATGTCCAATGCTTGTTTTACATGCTGACTTTTCACAGAACCCGAGACTGTGAATTTCTTGATATCATCGTACGTAAACAGGATTTTGTATCCTGATTCTTTTTCCAGACGCTTCAATACGGACGGTAGACGCTCGTTATTGAACTCCATCGTGATTTTCTTTCCACTTTGTGTCTGAGCTTCTGCGAGATGTGGCAAAAAGCATACGCATAGGAGGCACACGATAAATAAATACCAGTTTCTTTTCATACGTTTGGTTTTAAATAACACTATTTTAAACTTGTTTATATAAATAGTGCGTATGAATCGAAATTTAAGATACCCCTTTTGCGATTTATTTTTTAATAAAAGTGATATTTTGTTGTTTCTTGCATAGATTTGTTATACTTATGCAATAAAAACCTAGTCTATGGTAAGCGTATTGCCTTGCAAGGTGACAGTGACTTTTTTCATTCTGTTAAGCAATGAGATTGTATGCTCTAAATCTTTAGTGCGATCGGATATGAAGTGCATTTTATATGTCATTGCTTCTTTGTTTCTGAATTCTATGTTTACATTGTACCAGCGTCCTAAGTTTTGCATAATATCTTTCAATGTAATATTGTCAAAATAGAAATAGCCGTCTTTCCAATAGACGTAAGAGTCTAAGTCTACTTCTGTTAGAACGAAATTTCCATCAGATTGCAGGTGTGCGTCTTCTCCCGGATATAGTCGGGTATATGATCCCCCTTTTGTGTTACTTACTTCTACTTTCCCGTAAATAAGTACTACATGAGTATCTTCGGGAGTATAGCTACGTATATTGAATTCCGTGCCGAGAACGCGGGTTTGGACTGTTTTGGTTTTTACAATAAAGGGACGCTTGGCGTCTTTGGCCACCTTGAAATAAGCTTCGCCTTCTAAAGTAACGATACGCTCGTTGCCAATAAAGGCTGTAGGGTAAACAAAATTACTATTAGCATTCAGCCAGACTTCTGTGCCGTCACATAATACCACTTTGAAGCTTTCGCCTCGCGGCACGGTAAGTACGTGTGTCTGTGTAGTTGTTGAGATGACTTGCCTATAATCCAGCTCTTTCTTTTCAGACTTTGCGATGGCGGTTTTAGGCAGGACTTGATTGCTTGACTGTGGTTCGTCTAACACAATCTTTTCTCCGTCATCTTTTTGCAAAACAATATGTTGGGGAGTAGTATCAGCAGTGAATACAGTGATTGGTTCGAGTGCAGGGGTTGTCAGGCTATTAATTAAGTAGTAACTCCCGAATAGAACGGTAATCATGGCGGCTATTCCGATAGTTATTTTCCAGAGATTGGAACGCATTCGTGTTGAATGTTGTTTTTTCTTAAATCGCTCCAATTCCATTTCTACATTGGGAAGTTCTATTCCTCCTTTTTGTTGTAGGAAAAGACTACTATCCATGATGTCGCGACAAGCTTGCAGGACTTCTTTATCTTTAAGCATCTCCTGCAGCTGTTCGTCGTTTATATCTGAAGAACTCTCCATGATGTCGAGCGCCTTCTTTACAGATTCATCTGTATTATTTATATTGTCAATATCTTTATTCATCACTGTTTGACTGTATCATACTTATTTATATTACGTTTAATCATAAAATAAAGATACCTGATTTATGATTTTTTTGCACATTCTTCACGTATCACCTGTAATGCTTTCACAATATGCTTCCTGACTGCACTGACACTGATATTCAACTCTTCTGCCACTTCCTGATATTTCTTGCGTTGAATATAACATTCTTCTAAAATATGCCTGGTATGTGGGGTCAGTTTTTCCATTGCCTTACTGATATGCATCATTCTCTCATCCTGCTCCTGATATTCCGTTTCAACATAACTTTTGGTCAGTTCGGAATAGATTTGTACATACTGTTCATGTATATTCTGATGTCGCAAGAAGTCAATGCTTTTGTTGCGAACGTAAATGTATAGATAAGATTTAGCCGTGGCTTTATCTATTTTTGCATAATTGGCCCAAATAAATTCGAAGGCGTCGCTTACGATATCCTTGCTAGCCTCCATATTATTAATCAGGTGAAATGCATAATAATAAAGTTGAGGATAGTACTCTTTAAAAAGAAAATCAAAATCGGCCTTATCTTCCACGTGCTTTAAAAGTGTTGAATAGTAAATGAATCGCGTTGCAAATAAACAAATAATAATTGAGAAAAGCAAAATGGCTTTTATTTTATATTTATCGTATCTTTGTGGCATCATATTTTTTCAATTAATATTCATGTAGGACCTGAAAAGTAATAATGGAGAGTATTTTAATTACAGGCGCGAGTGGTTTTATCGGCAGTTTCATCGTGGAGGAAGCGTTGAAACGAAAGTTTGGTGTGTGGGCCGGGATTCGTTCTACGAGTAGCAAGCGGTATTTGAAAAACCGGAAAATCCACTTTCTGGAACTGGACTTTGCACATCCCAATGAGCTTCGCGCCCAACTCTCCGGGCATAAAGGTACTTACAGCAAATTTGATTATATCATCCATTGCGCCGGTGTGACAAAGTGTTCTGATAAAAAGACCTTTGATTATGTGAATTATCTTCAGACTAAATATTTTATAGACACGCTGAAGGAATTGAATATGGTTCCGAAGCAGTTTATATATATTAGCACGTTGAGTGTATTCGGACCTGTACGTGAGAAGGATTATACTCCGATAAGCGGAGAAGATACTCCGATGCCTAATACGGCTTATGGATTGAGTAAATTGAAAGCGGAATTATATATTCAGAGTATTCCCGGTTTTCCTTATGTCATTTATCGTCCTACGGGAGTCTATGGTCCCCGTGAGTCAGATTATTTCCTGATGGCCAAGTCCATTCAGAAGCATGTAGACTTTTCGGTCGGTTTTCGACGCCAGGACTTGACTTTTGTTTATGTGAAGGACATTGTGCAGGCGATTTTTCTGGGAATGGAGAAAAAAGTGGTTCAAAAGGCGTATTTCCTGACAGATGGGAAAATCTATAGAAGTCGTGCCTTTTCGGATCTGATACAAAAAGAATTGGGCAATCCGTTTGTTCTTCACTTGAAATGTCCATTAATTGTGCTAAAAGTTATATCTTTGTTCGCTGAATTCATTGCTACACGTTCCGGGAGGAGCAGTACCCTGAATTCGGATAAATATAAGATAATGAAACAACGCAACTGGCAATGCGACATATCCCCGGTAATGAAAGAACTTGGGTATGTACCCGAATATGATTTGGAAAAGGGAGTTCGGGAAACCATTGCCTGGTATAAAAATGAAGGATGGCTTTAGACTTATTTAAGCGCGTAGAAACCCGGAAAGGGTTGTTTGCTGTGGAAAAGATTACATTGATTTATAATCTGTTGACTTCCATATTGATTCTGTTCCTGTTTCAGCGGATGGATCATCCATGGCACATGTTGCTGGATAGGGCGATGATCGCGGCTATGACTTTTTTATTGATGTATCTTTATCGTCTTGCTCCCTGTAAATTTTCGGCGTTTGTGCGTATTGTCATTCAGATGAGTCTGCTGTCTTACTGGTATCCGGATACTTTCGAGTTCAATCGTTTCTTTCCGAATTTAGATCATGTATTTGCAACTGCCGAACAGTTTATTTTCAATGGTCAGCCTGCTATTTGGTTCTGCCATACGTTTCCGCATCTTATAGTCAGCGAGGCATTCAATATGGGATATTTCTTTTATTATCCGATGATGCTGATTGTGGCTCTATTCTATTTCATTTATAAATTTGAGTGGTTCGAAAAGATGTCTTTTGTGCTTGTCACTTCTTTCTTTATTTACTATCTGATTTATATATTCGTTCCTGTTGCAGGCCCTCAATTCTATTTTCCTGCCATTGGTATTGATAATGTATCTAAAGGTATTTTTCCTGCTATCGGTGATTATTTCAATCATAATCAGGAGTTACTTCCCGGACCGGGCTATCAGCACGGATTTTTTTATAGTTTGGTGGAAGGCTCGCAGCAAGTGGGTGAACGTCCTACGGCGGCATTCCCCAGTTCGCATGTAGGCATTTCTACTATTCTGATGATTATGGCTTGGCGTGGCAGCAAGAAGTTGTTTGCCTGTCTTATACCTTTCTATATGTTGCTCTGTGGGGCTACCGTATATATTCAGGCGCATTATGTGATTGATGCCATTGTTGGTTTTTTCTCTGCATTCCTATTGTATGTAGTCGTAACCTGGATGTTTAAAAAGTGGTTTGCGCAGCCGATGTTTAAATAGAAACCAAAGACCTTGACGTTTTAATTAGATCATGTTATTCTTCAGAAACAAGTACAAGTTCCTGAAGAATAGATATAATAGGTGTTGATTTAAATTTCCGGATTTTCTTTGCGTTGGGAAGTGATTTCATCAAATATCTGGAAAAGCTCTTCTTTTGTTTCTGCCCGTAACATCGCAATACGTGTGTTGCGGAAGTTAGGGATTCCCTTGAATAGAGGGCTTGCGGCCAGATGACGGCGTACATGCAAAATACCTCTACGCTCATCGAGCAGATTAACGCTGTCTACCACTTCCTGACGAAGTACTTCCATACACCATTCAAAACTAAGTGGAGGTAATTCTTCACCTGCCTCTAAATAGTGTTTTACTTCCTTGAATATCCATGGACGACCGAAGCTGGCGCGACCGATCATCACAGCATCTACTCCATAACGGTCAAAACACTCCTTACATCGTTGAGGGCTGGTCACGTCTCCATTGCCGATAATGGGAATATGCATTTTCGGATTATTCTTCACTTCGCCTATCAGTGTCCAATCCGCCTCTCCGGTATACATTTGTGCGCGGGTACGGCCATGTATAGTCAATGCGGCTATGCCACAATCTTGCAATTGTTCCGCTAATTCTACAATTATTTTATTGTTTGCATCCCATCCCAAACGAGTCTTCACTGTTACGGGTATTTTCACCGCATCTACGACAGCACGGGTGATCTCCAGCATCTTGGGGATATTCTGTAACATACCTGCTCCTGCACCTTTTCCGGCGACTCTTTTCACCGGACATCCGAAGTTTATATCCAGAATGTCAGGTTGTGCCTGCTCTACAATCTTGGCAGCTTCCACCATTGTCTCTGTATCTTTCCCGTATATCTGGATGGCGACAGGACGTTCTGCATCGCTGATAC
>ULUW01027524.1_pt1 | contig 19625 bp, 15 predicted proteins | sample 1959041 | NCBI WGS metagenome assembly ULUW01 (sample SAMEA4835775, study PRJEB28245) | human gut metagenome | biome: gut microbiome; material: fecal sample | place: Denmark | collected 2008
TAATTAAGCCCTTTCAGGGCACTCCGCAAAATTATCATTTAGCTGATTTCTGCACGGTTATGAATCAAATTTTGGTGCAGTTGCACTGTATTTTATCTGATAAGTCTAAATATCAATCTAGTTTTTTATAACTTCGCAGCGCGAAGATCAAGAATTAGAATTAAAATGAATCAGACAGCACAATCATGGTGGTTTATCTTTTACAAAGACCAACTGCTTCTTGAGAAAAAAGAGGATGGTATATATACCGTCCCGTGTGGAGAAAGCTCTCCTATTGTTATTAAAGAAAAAACAACCGTACACAATATCACCACACTAGAAAGGAAAAACTGCAAGGCTTTCTCCCTCTCCTCTCCCATTGAAGAATCGGAGCAATGGATCATGATAGGGCTTCGTGCCTCCTATGAATATCTTCCTTTGTCTCATTATCAGACAGCAGGAAAAGCACATGAGATTCTGCATTGGGATAGAAACAGCCGCTTTTGTTCCGCCTGCGGCACGCCTATGGAACAGAAAGAATCTATCATGAAGCGTTGTCCGAAATGTGGCCGGGAGGTATATCCTTCCATTTCCACAGCGATTCTTGTATTAGTGAGAAAAAAAGATTCACTACTTTTAGTGCACGCCCGCAATTTTAAAGGAACATTCAACAGTCTCGTTGCCGGATTTCTGGAAACCGGAGAAACGCTAGAAGAATGTGTAGCACGTGAAGTGAAAGAAGAAACCGGACTGGATGTAAAAAATATCACTTATTTCAGTAATCAGCCCTGGCCTTATCCCAGCGGACTAATGGTCGGCTTTATTGCCGATTATGCCGGAGGGGAAATCAACCTCCAAGATGAAGAATTGAGTTCGGGAGACTTTTATACAAGAGACAATTTACCCGAACTTCCCAGAAAACTTAGTCTTGCCCGAAAGATGATTGATTGGTGGATAGAGCATCCCAATGAATAATCAAACACGGTAAACATCATCAAAGGAATCCGTCAGTATGTTCCCGAAGCCTGCTAAAAGACGGATAAAATGCATACTTACTAAAAATAATCATAAATTAACCCCATGAAATTATCAACAAAAACACCCCGAATTGAAGTAGTAGATGCTCTTAGAGGATTTGCTGTAATGGCCATCCTTCTGGTTCATAACCTGGAGCATTTCATTTTCCCCGTATATCCGGAAAGTTCTCCTGAATGGCTTACCATTTTGGATGCCGGAGTATTTAATGCGACATTTTCACTGCTTGCCGGAAAGTCTTATGCCATATTCGCTCTGCTTTTCGGATTCACTTTCTATATCCAGTCGCACAACCAGCAGTTGAAAGGAAAAGATTTTGGTTACCGCTTTTTATGGAGAATGATATTGCTGGCAGGATTCGCCACTTTGAATGCCGCTTTCTTCCCGGCAGGAGATGTCCTGCTTCTGTTTGTTGTAGTCAGTCTTGTACTATTTATCGTACGTAAATGGAGTGACAAAGCGATTCTAATCACCGCCATCTTGTTTTCACTGCAACCGATTGAATGGTTTCATTATATAATGAGCCTTTTCAATCCTGCTTATACCCTACCCGATTTGAATGTCGGAGCCATGTATGCTGAAGTAGCGGAATACACCAAAGCCGGAAACTTTTGGGATTTTCTGATAGGTAATGTTACTTTAGGACAGAAAGCAAGCTTGTTTTGGGCTATCGGTGCCGGACGTTTCTTGCAGACTGCCGGACTTTTCCTGTTTGGCTTATATATCGGACGCAAAGAATTGTTCGTTGCTACCGAATCTCATTTGAAGTTCTGGATGAAAGCACTTATTATTGCAGCTATCAGTTTCGCACCACTGTATTCTCTGAAAGAACAGATCATGCAAAGTGACAGCAGTTTAATTCAGCAAACGGTAGGCACTGCCTTTGATATGTGGCAGAAATTTGCATTTACGATTGTACTTGTTGCTTCCTTCGTGTTGCTTTATCAGAAAGATCAGTTCAAGAAAACTGTATCTAATCTGCGATTCTACGGAAAAATGAGCTTGACCAATTATATTTATCAATCTATTTTGGGAGCCATTATCTATTTCCCATTCGGATTCTATCTTGCTCCTTACTGTGGATATACTCTTAGCCTGATTATCGGTATTATTCTTTTCCTGGCGCAAGTTCGGTTCTGCAAATGGTGGCTGTCTAAACATAAACAAGGACCATTGGAAACAATATGGCATAAATGGACTTGGATAGGCACGAAGAAATAACAGAAAAAAAGAAATAGCACTGACTGAAAAATAGACTAAGAAAGCAGGCCACGAAATACACATAACTACAAACGAACAACTTACGAATATGAAACTGAACGTATCACTCTAAAGCATCAACAAAACATGTGTATCCGCAGCCTGCGGGTTGAAATTGAGATGATGTCAATACAACAAGATTCTCGCAAGAAGGATTAGCAAGTGGACTTAAAGAATGCAAAGGAAATGAAAGAACTGTGCCAAGTTGGGGAAAAAGCCCGAAAATAGGCAGAATCAGGGCTATGTATAGAGAAAAAGAAGCGCCTCCATAATCTTCGAAAAGACCATGGAGGCGCTATTTATTATTTATCTTTCGTTATCTATATCTGAAATTTCAGAAGAAACAAAATCAGATACCCAATGATTTCTTCACTGCTTCAATCTTTTCCATTGCAGCAGATTCGGCAGAAGCATAACAATTGCGGCAACCCATTTCACCCTGAACTTCCATATAGAACTTAATCTTAGGTTCTGTACCTGAAGGACGAACGGAAACTTTGCTACCGTCTTCAGTGAAATATTGAAGTACGTTAGATGGTTCCGGCATATCGATTGCAGTTACGTTACCTTTATCATCCGTCTGTTTCAGTGTCTTATAATCTTTGCTTAAGATCACTTTAGAACCACCCAATTCTTTCGGAGGATTAGCACGGAAGTTCTCCATCATCGCTTTGATTTCTTCTGCACCGCTCTTACCCGGTTTCACTACGTTTACAGTAAACTCTTTAGAGAATCCGTATTCTACGTAGATATCCAGCAACAACTGATACAAGGATTTTCCATTATCTTTTGCCCATGCAGCAACTTCAGCAATCAAACAGCAAGCTGATACGGCATCTTTATCGCGAACGAAATCTTCGGCAAGGAATCCGTAGCTTTCTTCACCGCCACCGATATATTTCTGTTTGCCTTCACGCAGACGGATTTCACGGGCAATCCATTTAAATCCGGTGTAGCAGTCAAGCATTTCGATATTGTTCTTATCTGCGATTTTCTTGATTAGTTCAGTTGTAACGATTGTCTTCACGCAGAACTCGCCACCTTTAATCTTACCCAGTTGTTTGTACTGTGTCAGAATATAATAAAGGTACATCATACAAGTCTGATTACCGTTAATCAGTACCCATTCGCCTTTATCATCCTTGCAAGCAATACCCACACGGTCAGCATCCGGGTCGGAAGCCATAACGAGGTCAGCATCAATTTCTTTGGCAAGGTTTACAGCCATAGAAAGAGCTTCCGCGTTTTCCGGGTTCGGAGATACGACAGTCGGGAAGTTACCGTCCTTAATCATCTGTTCGGGCACAGTAAATACGTTTTCGAATCCCCACATTTTCAATGCACGAGGAATCAACATCATACCTGTACCGTGGATCGGAGTATAGACAATCTTCATGTCTTTGTGACGGGCGATAGCTGCCGGATCAATAGAAACAGTTTTCACCATATCCAGATAAATCTTATCGATGTCTTCACCGATAATCTGAATCAAATCCGGATTTCCCTGGAATTTAATATCGGCAGCAGAAGCAATTGCATTCACTTCGTCGATGATACCTTTATCGTGTGGAGCCAATACCTGTGCACCATCGTCCCAATATGCCTTGTAACCGTTGTATTCCTTCGGATTGTGAGAAGCAGTCAGAATGATACCGCTCTGGCAACCGAGGTGACGGATGGCGAAAGACATTTCCGGTGTCGGACGCATGTCGTCAAACAGATATACTTTAATACCATTGGCAGAGAAAATATTAGCAGAAGTTTCCGCAAACAAACGGCTGTTGTTACGGCAATCGTGACCTACTACTACAGAAATCTGCGGCAGGTCTTTGAAGTTCTTTTTCAGATAGTTGGAAAGTCCTTGAGTGGCAGCACCTACCGTATAGATATTCATACGATTGCTACCTACACCCATAATACCACGCAGACCACCAGTACCAAATTCAAGATCTTTGTAGAAAGCTTCAATTAGTTCGGTTTTATCATCGTTTTCCAACATACGTTTCACTTCAGCCTGGGTTTCAGCATCATAAGCCGGGGTTAGCCATTTTTCGGCTTTTTCAGTGACCTGTTTAATAAGTTCCTGATTTTCCATTTCGATTGTTATTTATTGGTTAATGAATTATTTATTATCAATTTCTTGAGCACACAAATGTAAAATAATAAGTTTATAATTCCTATTCTTTTAATTGAAATTTGAGAATTAAGAATTAAAAAGCGATATACTTAATACCTAATATCTCATACTTAATATCTATTCTTGTGGCACTTTATATCTGTCACCAGTCTGCTTGACATATTCCTGCAAGAATTCTTTCGGATATCCGGGACGCATCACTCCGGCAGGTTGTCCGATAGAATTACGCTCAAACTTACCGTCTTTAACACGTTTCACCACTCCATCATTGTACTTCACAATCAAGAATGTACCCAATTGTTTCCAAGTATCGAAAGTGCTCTGTGCGGTCATATTTGTATAGTTTGTCAGAAAGTCAACCGCTGCGTTCTTATCTTTTGCCAGCAGTTTGGCAGCCATTTCTTCAATGCCTTCCTGTGCATTGTTGAAAGTAGTTTCCATTTCTTTCTGCGCTTCCCGTACATCACCGATCATCAAATCATAACGCGGATAGACCATATTAGATACCCAGTTGAAAATCCAGAAAGCAGAATTCCAGGAGAAAGTAATATAATCGGCCCCATCTACACGGGTATAACATACCGGCACTTTAGTAGCACAACAATAAACCGGGGTAAATACAGCCATGTTCGCATCATCCACGCCAAACCAAAGTACACCGCCTATCAGGTCCGGCTTATGAGCCCGCATTTGTGCAACAAATACAAACCCGCTTTGTTGAGTGGAAATCGGACGTTCGTTGAAATATTCCTGACCATCTACCTTGAAGTTCAGAGGAGAAAGACGGTAAGGTGTCTTATAAGGTCCGGCTCCAAAATCATTGGAGATGTCAAGAGGCGTTCCTTCATAATGGTCGCGCATCATATCTTTCACATCTTGCACGGATAACTTATGTTTCGGTTTCACAAAAAGAGGCATCGGCGTATTGGTCTTTCCCTCAATGTAAGGAAGATAATCTTTTCCGTTATCTGTGAACTTATTAAAATAGCTCCACACACGAGCCTCACAGAAACGGCGGGCACCAAAATCAAGAGGCGCATAGGCTAATGAGAAGCTAAAGTCTTTGTTTACTCCATTAAAATATCCCTTCTCACGGGCAAAAGAAACGACATCCGGAGAGTACATGCAGTTTTCCTTGTCGTTCATATCAAACTGGTGGATACGTGACTGGTTGGCATGGGCCGAAATGCAATCATCGGGCACACGTACAGCTACCCAAACTGCTCCACGGATGCCGGGACCTTTACCAATCATTTCCATAATCCATATTTCGTTCGGATCGGCAATAGTAAAGGATTCTCCTTCGCTATAATAGCCGTATTGCTGCACTAAGTCGGTCATGATCTTAATTGCTTCACGGGCAGTGCGCGAACGTTGCAAACCGATATAAATCAGACTTCCGTAATCGATAATCCCTGTAGAATCGGCCAATTCCGGACGTCCGCCGAAAGTTGTCTCACCAATGGTAACCTGATATTCATTCATATTACCAACTACATTATAAGTCTGGCGTGCCTGCTCTATTTCTCCCAGATACTTGCCGGTATCCCATTCATAAACTTTCAGCATCGTACCTTTTGGATAGGTAGCAGCCGGATAATGATAAAGTTCTCCGAATAAGCCGTACGAGTCGGCAGAATAGGAAACAATCGTCGAGCCATCGGCAGACGCATTTTTTCCGACAATCAGGTTGGTGCAGGCGAAGGCGTTCGCCACAGCCGCCATCAATACGGCGGCACAAAGAATAATTCTTCTCTTCATAATAAATATATGATTCACTTTTAATAATTTACCAAATAAAGCTTTCACGGGCCACTGTTTCATTCCCACAATAGTCGGTCACTGTAAATTCAACAGTATGCTTGCCTCCTTTCTTTACGCGTTTGGGGTCCAACGTACATTCCCAGTATGATTTCACAATATTGGGACGTCCGAAAAGCGCATACTTTCCGTCAATCGTTCCACGATAGGAAGCAATTCCCGCGCCCTGATCTTTCAAACGATAGACAATTTTTCCGTTTCTTCCCCACTGATTCTTGTTGACAGGGATAATCTCCGGCGGGATGGTATCGATGGCAACAGTGTAAGTTCCCAACTCCCGGATAGATGCTTTCATGTATCCGTCTTCATACTTTCCGCCTACGCTGTACTTTCCTCCTTTGGGAGTTATGCGGGCCACATAATATTTCGTCGTATCGGCAATTGGTTTTCTACGCAACCCGATACACAGTTCACAAGCTGCATGCAGCGGAACCGCCTTATCATTCAGCTGATAAGTAAAAGCAACGGCACCACTATCCGCCTTCACCTGATAATTGAGGAGAACATCATCATACAACATTCCTTTCGGAACAACCAGGTTCAATCCCGGTTCTTGCAGATAATTAGTCTTATTCCAGGTAAAATAATATTTCTCCCGATGATTCAACGGTTCAATCGGCTGTTTCCGACCCCGTACGGTGAAACTATATTTGGAAGTGTTTCCGAAAGCATCTTTTAATGTATATAAGAACTGATAGTCCCGTTCCTCATCAATCGTCACCAAGCCACGGTTATCATTTGATGCTTTTAGCAGACGCAAAGTGTTGCCCGGATCAATGAATGATTTCATATATTGCCCGTAAGTCCAGGAATTAATCATCCGGTTCTCTTCCTGCGAGAAGCGATCTACGGTGCTGCGAAATATTTCATTGCCATCTACCGTAAGCACAACCGAATAAACTCCATAATGGTTATTCACTCCATCCATGTAATCGTATGCTTTGATCCCCACACCTATCACTCCCCATGCTTCCACCGGACGCTCGCTATTAGGAAGGATGGTTTTATTCTCTTGCTTTCCATCCACTACTCCTTTACCCAGTTGTGGAAAAAATAGGATACCATCCGCTTTCGGAGCACGCGTATCTTTTATTTTCGATTGAAAGAAAGGCATAGGGTCAATATAATCTCCCGATTCCGTTTCAAATACATCCAGGTGAAGATGCGGACCGAACGAATATCCGGTATTTCCGCTCCATGCGATCTGCTGGCCTCCTTTTACTGGATATTCTCCCGGTTCGGGAACAATCTCTACTTCCCAGTTTTCTTCTTCATATTGAAGTTTCTCCACCCTTTCGGCAATGGGAGAAACAAAACCACTCAAATGGCGGTTGATCGTTGAATAGCCATTGTGATAACAGACATCAAGTACATATCCCGAACCATTCGTGACGCGAATACGCGAAATATAGCCATCAGCGAGAGCACGAACGGGTTTACCGATAACTCCGCCTGTCTTAAAATCCAGTCCGCCGTGGAAGTGATTGGAGCGGATTTCTCCAAAGTTCCCACTCAATGTAAGAGGAAAGTCAAAAGGAGGTACAAAGGTTACTTGCTTCTTCTCTTGTCCATACCCTCCGATGCAGCAAGCCAGCATCAAAGCAGTGATATATCGTCTCATCATTCCGTTCACTTTTTTACTCCCGCAAATGTACACTATTCCCACTAAACTATGAAATATCCGAGGAGAATGATGACCGTAGATACTAGTTAATATTTCTTTTTAATGTTATATTCATTGCAAATTAGTAGTCATTATGTTATTTATATTAGTACTTTTGTAGCCGTTTTTTAATTATAATTAAAAGTTAGAAACTCAATGAGAATGTATGTAAAAGTAATGGCAGCGGTCATTGCATGTATATTGCTGAGTGGAGAAGCGCTCTCGGCATTTGCAACTACCCCCGCTACAGAAAATCTGAGTTGGTTTAAAAAGAAAAAGAAAAAACCAGAAGAGAAAGAAGAGAAGAGTAAAAGCGACTACGAGAAATTAGTGGAAGACAGTAAAACGACCAAAGGGATGTTTGCTGTACATCAAAAGAAGAATGATTATTATTTTGAAATTCCCACCTCACTTTTGGGACGTGACTTATTAGTTGTCAATAAGCTGCAACGAGTTCCTACCGAACTTAATGATGCGGGTGTAAACCGCGGAGTAAACTATGAAAACCAGATGGTTTGTATGGAATGGGACAAAGCGACGGGCAAACTAATGTTACGCCAACAACGTCCATTACCTCTGGCCCCCCAAACGGACGCTATCTTCCGTTCGGTAAAGGATAATTTTATCTCTCCGCTGATTGCCGCATTCAAGATCGAAGCAGTCAATGCAGATTCTACGGCATTAGTAATCAAGGTGAATGATATTTATGATGGTACGGAAACCAGTATCAATAACGTATTTACCAATATTAATCTGGGTACTTCGGCTATCAAGAATTTATCACGTATTCTATCCATCAAATCCTTTTCAAACAATGTCGTGGCAACTTCCGAGTTGACTACCCGGGTAACGGAAGGTACTACTACTGTTTATGTAACGGTGGAAGTTAGTTCTTCTATTCTCTTATTACCCGAGAAGCCGATGATGGGACGATTCGACAATCAGAAGGTCGGTTATTTCACGAATCCGTTATTAAGTTTTAGTGATGCGCAGCAGCGTACGGATAAGACACAGTATATCACCCGCTGGCGTATGGAACCCAAACCGGAAGATCGGGAGGCTTATCTGAAAGGTCAGATGGTAGAACCTGCCAAACCTATTATCTTCTACATTGACAATTCAACTCCTTACCAATGGCGTTCGTACATTAAGAAAGGTATCGAGGACTGGCAGATTGCCTTTGAAAAGGCTGGTTTCAAGAATGCGATTATCGCCAAAGAAATCACGGACAGTATGCATGTAGACATGGATGATGTCAATTACTCCGTACTGACTTATGCTGCTTCGGAAAAGAAAAATGCAATGGGACCTTCTCTGTTAGATCCCCGTTCCGGAGAAATCCTGGAAGCTGATATTATGTGGTGGCACAATGTGCTTTCTATGGTACGCGAATGGATCACTGTGCAAACTGGAACTGTGTGTCCGGAAGCACGCAATGTGCAATTACCCGATGCTTTAATGGGAGATGCCATCCGGTTCGTTGCTTGCCATGAGGTAGGCCACTCATTGGGACTCCGTCACAATATGATGGGATCATGGGCTTTCCCGACGGATTCATTACGTTCCGAAGCATTCACTTCCAGAATGAATTCTACCGCTTCATCTATCATGGATTATGCACGATTCAATTATATCGCACAACCAGGAGATGGCGTGAAAGTTCTTTCTCCGCATATCGGTCCTTATGACATGTTTGCTATCGAATATGGTTATCGTTGGTACGGAAAGAAGACTCCGGAAGAAGAAAAGGATGTTTTATTCGATTTTTTGAGCAAACATACTGATCGTCTTTATAAATATAGTGAAGCACAGGATGTACGTGATGCGGTAGATCCACGTGCACAGAACGAAGATTTAGGTGATGATCCGGTTCGTTCTTCTTTACTTGGCATTGAGAATCTGAAACGTATTGTTCCGCAAATTCTTCAATGGACTACTACCGGCGAGAAAGGACAAACTTATGAAGAAGCATCACGCCTCTACTATGCAGTAATCAACCAATGGAACAACTATTTATATCATGTCCTTGCCAATATTGGCGGTATCTACATTGAAAATACAATTGTTGGAGATGGCGTCAAGACTTATACATTCGTTGAGAAAGAGAAACAACAAGCTTCACTAAAATTTCTGATGGATGAAGTATTAACATATCCTAAATGGCTGTTTGACACGGAAGTAGGACAATATACTTATCTACTTCGTAATACTCCCATCGGAAAACAGGAGAATGCTCCTACGCAAATCTTAAAGAACGCCCAAGCCTATATCCTTTGGGATTTACTAGGCAACACCCGTTTGATGCGTATGATAGAGAATGAGTCTGTCAACGGAAAAAAAGCCTTCACAGTAGTGGAGCTTATGGACGGACTTCATAAAAACATTTTCGGTATTACCGAACGTGGTGGCATCCCCAACGTAATGGAACGTTCTTTGCAGAAAAACTTCCTCGATGCATTACTTACAGCAGCCGCAGAACCCGAAGCTGTAAAAATCAACAAGAAGATTGCAAATGAGCATTTCCTGCTTGACCATGCCACTCCTTTCTGCAGCTGTTATGCAGCCGAACAACGGGCACTTCGCCAAGAAGACCGAATGGGCGCTCCACGTGTGCTTAACTTCTATGGTAGTCAGCTCAACCGTATTTCTGATGCTATCTCGGTGAAACGCGGAGAGCTATTACGTATCAAGAAATTGTTGCAGAGCCGTCTCGGCACTTCTGATACTGCTGCACGCTATCATTATGAGGATATGATTCTACGTATTAATACGGCTTTGGGAATCAAATAAAACAAAATCAATCACTTTAACAATCTATATTGATGAGAAAAAAATATTTATACGTTCTTATATGTTTTCTTGTTAGCACGTTGGCTACAGCCAACGCTGCTAATCGCACAATCACCGGAGTCGTCATATCCGGTGAAGACAATGAACCTCTAATCGGTGCTTCTGTATATGTTAATGCAGACGATTTGAAAAAAGCCGGAGTATCACAGACTTCTCTAGGTACTATCACTGATATGGATGGTAAATTCTCCATTTCCATTCCGGAAAAGGTGACCAGACTACATTGTAGTTATATAGGTTTTGAAGAACAAAACATCATATTACAAACAGGAAAAGATACTTATCGTATTGTACTTCAAGCTTCATCACACACATTAGGAGACGTAGTAGTAACTGGTTATCAAGAACTGGAACGTCGTAAACTGACTGCTGCCATTGCCAAAGTAGATGTTACAGATGGAATGGTAGGTGCTGCAAAAAGTATCGATCAGGCGTTAGCAGGACAAATCGCCGGTGTAGCTGTTACGACAACTTCTGGTGCACCGGGAGCTCCAGCACGTATTCGTATTCGTGGTACGGCTTCATTAAATGGAACACAAGACCCATTGTGGGTATTGGATGGGATACCTTTGGAGGGTACGGACATTCCAGAAATCAACAAAGACAACGATAATGACATCGTAAATATGTCACAATCTTCTATCGCAGGTTTAAGTCCAAACGACATTGAAAGCATTACGATATTAAAAGATGCAGCTGCTACTGCTATCTATGGTGCACGTGCTGCAAATGGCGTAATTGTGGTAACAACCAAAAGAGGAAAAACCGGAAAACCTGTTATTAACTTCAATACTAAATTGACTTATACTCCAAATCTCAATACTTCACGACTCAACTTACTAAACTCGGAAGAGAAAGTCGATTTGGAACTTCAATTATTAAAAGAAGCACGGTTTGACATATTATGGGGATTAACAGATCCGATACCGGTATTTCCTGAAAAAGGAAAAGTTGCTGCTATCATGAAACAATATAACTTAATAGACATCTATAAAGAACAGGGGTGGAACGGACTGACACCTGAAGCCCAAAATGCTATAAACAAACTGAAAACAATCAATACAGACTGGAATGATATATTATTCAGAGATGCTTTCACGCAAGAATATAACTTTAGCATTTCCGGTGGTAGCGAAAAGGTTACTTATTACAACTCACTTGGTTATGTCAAAGAAAACGGAAATGTACCAGGTGTAAGCATGAGCCGTTTTAATCTGACCAGTAAAACGTCTTACCAAATCAACAAAATATTAAAAATTGGAATGTCTATTTTTGCCAACAGACGCAAGAATAACACATTTATGACTGATACTTACGGACTTATTAACCCTATATATTATTCACGTATCGCCAACCCTTACTTTGCTCCGTTTGACGAACAAGGAAACTACCTTTACGATTACGACGTAGTCAGAAGTAATGAAACAGATGAAAAGCAAGGCTTTAATATATTCGAAGAACGAGCAAACACCAATAAAGAATCTGTCACCACAGCCATCAATTCTATCTTTGATGTTCAGCTACGTTTTAACGATCAGTGGAAAGTTTATTCACAGATTGGTGTGCAATGGGATCAATTGTCGCAAGAAGAATATGCCGGGATAAATTCATATAATATTAGGAATATACGTGAAACCAATAAATATTGGAAAAACGGTGTACAAACCTATCTTATACCAGAAGGAGGCATGCTTAAAACAACTAATAGTACAACCTCACAACTCACATGGAAAATCCAAGGAGAATACAAAAACACATTTGGGGATATACATGACATACAAATAATGGCTGGTTCGGAAATTCGCAAAAACTGGGTAGACAACCAAGCCTCAACCGGATACGGATATGATCCCAAGAAACTAACATTCCAGAATCTCATATTTAAAGATGAAGCACAAGCCAATGATTGGAATCTAAAAACTAAATCGTACAAGGAAAACGCTTTTGCTTCTTTCTTTGCCAATGGTTCATATACTTTAATGAATCGTTATACATTGGGAGGAAGTGTGCGCATGGATGGTTCTGATTTATTCGGAGTAGATAAGAAATACCGTTTCTTACCAATCTATTCGGTAAGCGGTTTGTGGCGTTTATCTAATGAATCGTTCATTAGACAATACAAATGGATTGATAATTTAGCTCTTCGCCTTTCTTATGGCTTACAAGGAAATATTGATAAGGGAACCTCTCCATTCCTAGTCGGAAAATATGATAATGTGAATATTTTACCAGGTTACAGTGAAGAAAATATTATTATCAATAGTGCTCCCAACAGTAAATTACGCTGGGAAAAAACAGCATCTTACAATCTAGGAATAGATTTTTCTGTACTCAATCAAGCCATCAATCTTAGTGTAGATTACTACTATAGAAAAGGAACAGACTTAATTGGTTCTAAAGCATTAGCTTTAGAAAATGGATTCACTAATATGTCTATAAACTGGGCTAGTATGGAAAATAAAGGTGTAGAAATAAACCTGCAGACACGTAATATCACCACTAAAAACTTCTCTTGGTACACTACTTTCAACTTCGCATATAATCAAAATAAAGTACTAAAAGTACTTACAGATAAAAGCCAAGTGACTCCTAGTCTGGAAGGATATCCTGTAGGTGCAATCTTTGCACTAAAAACAAAAGGTATAAATCCTGATACAGGACAAATCTATCTTGAGAATAAAGAGGGAAAAGCTGTCACTGTAGAAGAGTTATTCAGAATGACATCGAATGAAGATGGTCTTGGCACTTACCAAATAGGACCAAGTACTGAAGAACAAAGAGACTTTTACAGCTATGTTGGAACGTCAGATGCTCCCTACACGGGCGGTTTTCTAAATACGTTCAATTACCGAAATTGGGAACTGAATCTGAATTTTTCATATAATTTTGGAGCACACGTAAAAACAACTCCAAGTTATAATGTATCTGACTTAGACCCAGGGCGCAATATGAATAGAGACATACTGGATAGATGGACACCGGAAAATACAACAGGAAAGTTCCCTGCATTAGCAACGTACAATTACAATCCGGCCGACTACTACTTGTTCAGTACTCGAAATGACATTTACAGATCACTGGATATCTGGGTAAAAAAGCTAAGCTTTGTACGTCTACAAAATATACGTCTTGCTTACCGGGTTCCATCCGAATGGCTTCATAAACTAAGTATCGGCGGAGCAACTGTAGGATTAGAGGCTCGTAACCTATTCGTTATCAGCTCTAATTATGATAATTATATGGATCCGGAATCAATGGGCAACCTATACTCTACCCCAGTTCCCAAATCCATTACCTTCAATCTAAGTCTTAACTTTTAAAAAATATATTATGACAAAGAAAATATATTATATATTCACATTAATAGGAAGCCTGTTATTATCTTCCTGTGATAGTTATTTGGACATACAACCAGTAGGCCAAGTAATTCCCAATACGCTAGCTGAATACAGAGCTTTATTCACAACAGCTTACAATACAGCACTCAATGACAGAGGAATATGCGAAATCAGAACAGATATCGCAACCATATTACAGTCTGATGCCACTTCCAAAAATTCTTTAGGAGATGTTGAAAAATGGAATGATGTTAATCCGAATGCAAGTACGAGACAATTTGGATGGGCGGCCTATTATACCAATATCTATTATGCCAACGCAATCATCGATAAAAAAGATGAAATATCAGAAGGAAGCCAAGAAGATATTAATCAATTAGTTGGAGAAGCTTACCTCATGAGAGCATATATGCATTTCATATTGGTCAATCTTTATGGACAACCTTATACAGCTACCGGAGCATTAGAAACCAAAGCAGTTCCTCTAAAACTCAATACTGATTTAGAAGAAATACCATCAAGAAATACTGTAAAGGAAATATATACCTCTATTTTATCTGATATAGAAACAGCACGGAAACTGATTAATAAAAAAGAATGGGAAATTCAATATTCATACCGTTTTTCAACATTATCAGTAGATGCTATGGAATCACGGGTATATTTATACATGGGTGAATGGAGCAAATCTTATGAAGCTTCGGAACGTGTATTAGCCGGAAAATCGACATTGGTAAACCTAAATGATGAAGGAGGCAAACTTCCTAATGAATTTACATCTGTAGAAATGATCACTGCCTATGAAGTTTTTCCAAATAGCGATTATGCCGGATCACTCTTACTTTACCCTTCATTTTTACAAGAATATGAGGAAGGAAAAGATCTACGTCCAAACAAGTATTATCAAGCAAATAAAAATGGAAATTATACTTCCATCAAAAGTGGTGAATCTAAATTCAAATGTACTTTCCGCACCGGAGAGCTTTATTTAAATTCAGCAGAAGCTGCTGCACATTTAAACAAATTACCTGAAGCACGTACCCGGCTCTTGAAACTAATAGAGAATCGTTATACATCAGAAGGTTATGAGCAGAAAAAGAATGAAATAAACGCGATGAGCCAAGAAAAGCTAGTCACAGAAATTCTGAAAGAACGTGCTCGCGAGCTTGCTTTTGAAGGCCATCGCTGGTTTGATTTACGCCGAACTACCCGACCGGAAATCAAAAAAGAAATTGAAGATGTAACCTACACACTTGTACAAGATGATTCCCGTTACACATTGCGTATTCCACAAGATGCAATTGATGCTAATCCCGGACTTTTAAACTAATAACCAAGCATTTTTCATAGAAACAAACCGCCTGACATCATAGACTAAAAAGCTCCCTTTACCTAAAGCGTAAAAGGAGCTTTTTTTAATCTATCTATTAGCCATTTCTCATTTTGTACACCTACCTCATTCACCATTAAATCTTTATCCCCTAAAAGCATTGTTCTTTAACAAGAAATCCGTATCTTTGTAGCGACTTATTACGATTAATAACGTAGAAGCGTTTAGAATATTATCTCTATTCAGAATCTGGAAAATCTTTCACAATCAACTATTAGTTATTTGATAATCAGCATATTGTAAGATTTGTGATTTTAATTAAGGAACAAATTAGAAACAAAAATGTGAATTAAAGCGTTTCCCGTTTTTTTTGCTTGCACTCTGTTTCTTTCCTTTCATTTGCTTGTACTCGGAGTATTTTTCCAAGCAATTTTACGCTATACTCATTCCTTCTTTTGAAGACTGCCCTTTGGCTTTGCACTGACAAATAATTGCAGCCAAAAGAGAAGAGGCAAGGCCGATATTTCTCACGTCACAAAGGTAGTCATTTCTATAAAGACATCGACACATAGGCAGACAAATATATCTGCCTATATTTAGTTTAATTTAGTTTAGCATATATATTAGGCTAATAAGTCAAACTAAACTGTTTTTTCGAACCTGCTTGCCGCATCTTCCTATTCTAACCGTGCAGTCCCAAAAGAAGACCGGCCTACCGCCTATTTTCTCTTTTCGCTGCAATCCCCTTTAATGTTATAATCTCCTTTTGCAAGTTCTCCATGACGGATAGTCTCCATCCTTGCACATCGACTTTCGGTCTGTCTGATGAGAATTGTGTCGCAAAGGTATTCGTTATGTCTTTCTTCTATGCAAGGTCATAGCCTGACGGTTCACGACAAAATCTCCACACTCCGCTTCGCAGAGGTAGTATTTGGTTGTGAAACCCTGCATAAAGAGCCATAACACCTTTTGAGGCGACATAATTCAATCAAGCCCGAAAGTAGTTGATGCTACCAGAGGGAAATAAAAGAAACTCAAATTTTAAGATTATGGCGAACTATGCAACAAACCTCTTCTTCGCAAGCACGGAGAATGAACAAGACCTCGACAAGATAGAGGCTTTTTTGGACGAGACTTTTGCCGACTGCTTTATTGAGCGTATGGACGATACGTTGGAGGCACAATTTTCTTCTCGCTGGGTTTACCCGGAGGAACTAATCGACAAACTGGTAGAATCACTGGAAGCCAAAGATAAAATCTATATCCGTGTCCTGACATACGAACTCCAAGATGAATACGTGAGCTTCCGGACATATTCTGAAGGAAAGTGGAATATCAAGTTATAACCGTAAACACCATCCATTATGTACGAAGATGAAGAAATGAGCGATATAATTGGCTCGCCTTGTTCACTACTCAATCCATACCAAGGCTATACGGAAGGAATAGTCGTCGGCGATTATGGAATCGAAATCGTTGTCCGCCTCGATAACGGCAAAGAGGTTGTCGAATACCGTGATGAAGTGACTATTTATGATTAAAATATTGAAGCAATGACACAGATAGCAACAAAATTCGTCCAATGGGACGTACCCGAATTAGACAAGCTGAAAGACAGCAAGGTTTACAAGTTGAGAGAACATCTCGACAAAGGCGGCAAATTGAACCGTGAAGAAAAGAATTGGCTTACCCGAAACATCAGGGAGTGCTGCCATTTCAAGCGAGGCATCGCTTTGATGGGCTACTACTTTGATTTCTCGGACATTCTCAAACGGTACTTTGTCAAACAGTACGGGCAAATCTGCGAGTATTATGCCATAGACAAGACAGCATTGCGCTCGACACTATACGGCAGGATTGAAGACATAGTTGAGGTACAATAAACAGCAAGTATTATGAACGTTACGATTGAACACAGTTTTTGTCCCTATTGCGAAGAGGTCACGAACCTCTATTTCCGAATCATCAACACAATACTCTTTTCGATTGACGAAGCAGAGTTGCGAACGAGTATGGAACGGCTGAAAGAAAAGACACAGCTTGACGAGTATTTCACATACGGCTACGGCGCACATCATTTATGGGTGTGCCAGCGTCGCCCAAGTGACAGGAACAAAATTTTCATCCACCGGGTAATCATGGCAGAATTTTAATGACAGGCACAATGGAACATAAACATCACACCAGTTTCGTGCCGACGTGCCGGACAGGCTGAAGTAGAACCACCTATTTCAGTCCTTCCACGGTTTCCTTTTATACCTTTCTCTTTTGGCTGCGCCATATCCTTTTATAGAGAACAGCCATTTGCACAAAGCACTCCGATGCTTTGCGGATAAGGCAGGCTCCTGCCATTTTTCCTCTGCCTCTTTCCCTTATGTCTTTGCCAGGAGCGGAAATGCCATCACCTCGATGGATGCCACACGCTCTTTCTCTCTACTCTTCCTGATGTTGTCCTCTGTGGCAAGGTACTTTTGACCGGGCGATGTTTCGTTTATTACAGCCACGAACCAAGGCAGTCGATGTACTGCTCCAGTTTCGTCGTTCTTCGCAGACTTCCTGCCGAAACGTATCGTACCCCTTTATCGGTAGGCGAATGCGTCTTTTGCACTACTGAACCCGAAACTGCTTGCCTCTGCTCTTTTCCGGAATCGCTTCGATTGAAGTCGCCATCATTTTCCGTTGCAAAGATAGTGTGCAGACGGGAACGACCCGATCTTGACCAATGGCGTAGCTGTACCAATCTTCCTTTATCGAGCCTCACGGTTTTGTCCTGCGGTCAAAAATAAAGCGTATTGGTACGCTATCCTTTGGTGCATCCCTTTGACTGCACCTACTTTTTGCGGCATCGTAAAATTGATTTATTAACTTCAAAAGCAATTCACAATGAAAAAGATCGAGAACAATTTCACAGTAACCGGATTCGTAGGAAAAGACGCTGAAATCCGCCAGTTCACCAACGCAAGTGTAGCACGTTTCCCTTTGGCTATCAGCCGACAGGAGAAGAACGGCGAAGAATCCAATCGCATCTCCGCTTTAATGGGCGTGGAAGCGTGGCGCAAAAACGAGAACACCGGGTCGTTTGACCAGTTGACCAAAGGCACACTGCTCACCGTCGAGGGCTACTTCAAGCCGGAAGAGTGGGCCGACAATAGAGGCGTGAAGCACAACCGCATCGTAATGGTCGCCGTCAAGTTCTACCCGGCCGTCGAGAAGGAGGAAACTCCTGCGGAGCCGACAGAGAAACCGAAAAAAGGCAAGAAGTAACTCCTGCCTTACCATGACAAAGCGACCTTCGGGTCGCTTTTATTTTTCTCATTGCCGGGCTACTGCGTATCGTACTTTTATAGCCGCACTTACATGGGCTGCATCCACTTTCCTTATACTCCCATTTCGCAAGCCCGATTATTTTCTCTGCAAAGTTCGATTGCCGGTTGCCCGTCCTGTCAAGGATCGCTTGCGCTTGCTGCCGGAAAATCTTCCTCTCCGACATATTGAAGAGCGTATTTCCCGCATCCTCCTTGACCGGACTGACCGCCAATCCTTGGGGCAGAAAAATAATCAGCCTTTCGATACAGGATGTATCAAAGGGAAAAACAAAATAAACAATTCATCTTAAAAATTAAAACGACATGACATTTAGAGAAATTATGGCAGAGAACGGTTACGAGTTGCAGACAACCTTTTGGAATGATTTTTCGATAGCGGACAAATTCGGCCTATCGGCTATTCAGGACACCTTCAACCGTGCTTTCGAGGAGTGGAAAGAGGACTACAAGTATCTTACGGAGTTAATACTGGTACTCAATCACAAGATATGGCAATATTATGAAACAAGACCGGAATTTGCGACCCTGTATAATTCCCTTTGGGAACAGGCCGACCAGTATGCAGTCGAGAATCTGAAAGATGACGAGTTAAGCTATTTTTATGACGTAACGGATTGAACAGTTACACAAGGTATGGAGAACATAGAGGGCCGGCTTTTGCCGGCTTCTCTTTGTGCCGATTCCTTTTTTAGAGTGCAACTCCTCTTATAAACCGATATCGCTCTTCTTCCTGTTCCTATTCCGCAAGCCCGTTTATTTTCTCTGCAAAGTTCGATTGCCGGTTACCCGCCCTGTCAAGGATTGCTTGCGCTTGCTGCGGAAAATCTTCCTCTCCGACACATCGAAGAGCGTATTTTCCGCATCCTCCTTGCCAAGGCCGGCCGCC